>ENA-OPMP01001416-OPMP01001416.1-human-gut-metagenome-genome-assembly--contig:-NODE-1416-length-10470-cov-3.144599_pt1 | contig 10470 bp, 12 predicted proteins | sample MGYA00241527_ERZ501751 | MGnify/ENA primary metagenome ERZ501751 (study PRJEB25962, sample SAMEA2042647) | human gut metagenome | biome: human gut; feature: human-associated habitat; material: faeces... | reverse complement strand
GAATGGGTTTTCGGTCTCCATCCCGACCTTATGAACATTTCTTTTTATATAAATAATCCTATATTATTCACGGCACAGCCGTGAAAGTGGCTGAAAGCCACATAGTTACTGTATTTTAGCTGAATATTGCTTTTCACCTATCAAGTGAATGAAAAAAGAGCATCCATTTGTGGTAAAATTAAGGTGTTCAAAGTCTTAACAATCCCAAACAAAGGAGCCCTTTATGAGTATTGTAAACACCTTAGCCTTAGAAAGCAATAGACAGATTAAAATAAATTTTGATGGAGGAGATCTCTCATCCGATGCAGGCTTGCTTCTTATCAAAGAATTCATAAGCAAACTTGGTATTGATACGCTTTTAGAAAAAGCGTTTAAAACCAATGATCCTGTATTCAAGTCTGTACTTGAAAAAGATGCGCTTGCATCACAGCCTACGGTATCAAGATTCTTTAACCGTATGGATGAAGACACTTTAAACCAGTTCCTTGCGATTGCCAGAGTACTTCGGAGGAAAATTTACAGTGTTCAGATGCCACAGGCTGTTATTCTGGACCTGGATTCCACTCTTCTTGATGCATACGGCAGACAGGAAGGCAGAGCCTTTAACTTTCACTATCAGAGCAATGGTTATCATCCACTTGTCTGTTATGATGGAATGACCGGGGATCTGATAAAGATCCAGCTGCGTGATGGAACACAGTATTCCTGCACCGGAGTAGTTGATTTTTTGCAGCCGGTACTGGGTGAATATCTGCATGACTATCCGGAAATCCCTATTCTACTTCGTGGTGATAGCGGTTTTTCTACGCCTGATCTTTATAAGCAGTGTGAGGAAAACGGCACAAGCTATGTGATCCGGCTGAAGGAGAATGTTTTCATTCCATTGCGGATCCCCATCTGTATGAAGTAGGTTGGATCCTTGGATTTTCTGTCATACCAAATCTTCATACTTCATTATAACACACCACACAACATATAATTTAAGAGAATTTGACAAAAAAAATACCGCATTTCTGCGGCTTGTATGGATTTTAGGGTTGAGCAAGTGGCGAAGACCCGTCAAGTTAAAAATCGAACATATTTTTGGAATATATGTTTGCTTTTTACTTTTTGCTATGCTATAATCGTTATATAAATCAGTAAGAACAGATGTTTTACGGAGGTCATTTATGGGCTATGGAAAAATTACTGCCAAGCAGCAGGAAATATTAGATTATATCAAAGATGAGATTTTAAAAAGAGGCTATCCCCCCACAGTGCGTGAGATATGTGAGACGGTGAACTTAAAATCCACCTCTTCCGTTCATTCTCATCTGGAGACATTGGAGAAGAACGGCTATATCCGCAGAGACCCCACCAAGCCCCGTGCCATTGAGATCTGCGACGACAGCTTCCAGATGGTGCGTACCGAGATGGTCAGCCTCCCCGTGATCGGTAATGTTGCTGCCGGGCAGCCTATTCTGGCCGAAGAGAACGTTCAGGACTACTTCCCTGTTCCCGCCGATGTAGTACCCAAGGGAGAATCCTTCATTCTGAATGTCCGCGGAGAGTCCATGATCAATGCCGGTATTTTCAACGGTGACCGTGTCTTCGTTCATGTCCAGAACACAGCGAATAACGGTGAGATCGTTGTGGCCCTGATCGATGATTCCGCTACCGTCAAGACTTTCTATAAGGAGAAGGGACATATCCGTCTCCAGCCGGAGAACGACACCATGGATCCCATCATAGTAGATAATTGCCAGATCCTTGGCACCGTGTTCGGCGTATTCCGCTTTTACAGATAAGCAAAACAGCCTGCAGCATGATTAGCTGCAGGCTGTTTTTAACTATATTTTACATTTAGTTCTCTGGGAATCTTACTTTCATATAAGAAATGATCTCATCCACACATCTTTCATATCCCAGCTTGGAGCTGTCCAGACACAGATCGTAATTTCTTGCATCTGTCCATTCCCGTCCAGTATGATACTTATAGTACTCCGCACGGTGCTTATCCGTCTTATTGATAAAGCGCTCCAATTCCTTCGGGCTCATGCTATGCTTCTTCGCTGCGCCTTCCAGACAATATTCCTTCGGGGCATGAATAAATACGCTGAGGACATTTGGGTAATCCTTCAACACATAATCCGCACAACGACCGATAATGACGCAGGATTCCTCCTTTGCCAGGTCACGGATGATCTTCGCCTGATAGTTAAACAGGTTATCTGTAGATGTGAAATCATCGCTTTCCGGAGGGATCAGTTCTCCGTGATATTCTTTTCTGGCAATATGGAACAGACTGGTGTTCTTCACTTTTTCGTCCGCATTCACGAACAGAGCCTCATTGATTCCGCTGTCATCGCTGGCAAGCTTCATCAGCTCTTTGTCATAATAATGGACATTCAGCTTCTTTGCCAGCATCTCGCCGATGGTTCTTCCTCCGCTTCCATACTGTCTTGCAATGGTAATGACTACATTATTCATTTCGATCACCATACCTTTCTGTCTCTGCTGCTTCCACCCGCAGCGGCTTAAATCAAGAGTTATTCACCCAGATATGCTTTCTTAATGGAATCATTATTCAGAAGGTCGCTTGCCTTGCCTTCCAGAACAATCTTACCGGTCTCCAATACATAAGCTCTGTCTGCGATGGACAATGCCTTCTTCGCATTCTGCTCTACCAGCAGAACTGTAGTACCGCTCTTGCTTACTTCCTGGATAATATCAAAAATTTCATTTACAAAAATAGGGGACAGTCCCATGGACGGCTCATCCATTAAAATAATCTTGGGATGAGACATTAATGCTCTACCCATGGCCAGCATCTGCTGTTCACCACCACTCAAGGTACCCGCCATCTGATTCTGACGTTCCTTCAAACGGGGGAAGCGGTCAAATACGGTCTCCAGAGTCTGTGCGATCTCTTCTTTATCTTTTCTGGTGTAGGCACCCATCATCAGATTCTGTAATACGGAAAGCTGTGCGAAAACACGTCTTCCCTCCGGAACATGCGCCATACCCATGGATACAATCTTATGTCCGGGAATCTTGACCAGATCCTGACCTTCAAAAGTAATGGTTCCTTCCTTCGGTGTCAGCAGACCGGATACGGTGTGCAGGATCGTTGTCTTACCGGCGCCGTTGGCTCCGATCAGTGCAATGACCTCTCCCTCATCTACGTGAAAGGACACACCCTTTATGGCCTGTATCATGCCGTAATATACTTTAATATCATTTACTTCTAACATTGCCATAGCTGTTGTCCTCCTATTCACCCAGATAAGCCTTGATGACTTCCGGATTGTTCAGCACATCACTGGTCTTGCCCTGACACAGGACACGGCCAAAGTTCAGAACCGTAAGTTCCTCACAGATTCCGCCTACCAGTTTCATATCATGCTCGATCAGAAGGATCGTCATATCAAAATGCTCTCTGACAAAACGGATGGTCTCCATCAGTTCCAGCGTCTCGTTAGGGTTCATACCTGCAGCAGGCTCATCTAACAGAAGGAGCTTGGGCTTGGTAGCCAGTGCTCTCGCAATCTCCAACTTTCTCTGCTTACCATAGGGAAGATTGTCCGCCAGTGTTTCCGCTTCCTCTTCCAATCCGAATACCTTCAGAAGCTCCATGGCCTCCTCCGTCATCTGCTTTTCTACTTTATAATATTTCGGCAGACGTAAAATACCGGTAACCGTGCTGTAGCTCATATGATTATGCAGACCTACTTTTACATTGTCTATCACAGACAGATCCTTGAACAGTCGAATATTCTGGAAGGTTCTTGCAATTCCTGCCTGATTGATTTCGATGGTCTTTTTACCGGTAACATCCTTTCCATCCAGCGTAATAATACCCTCTGTGGGCTTATATACACCTGTCAAAAGGTTGAATACGGTGGTCTTACCTGCACCGTTGGGACCGATCAGTCCGTACAGGGAACATTTTTCAATCTTAATATTGAAATCATCTACCGCACGAAGTCCGCCGAAAGAAATGCCTAAATTTTTTGCCTCTAATAATGCCATGATTATTCAGCCTCCTTTTTCACAGACTTCTTGAATCTGGCTGCCACTTTTTCTCTCCATTCAATACACTTCGGAGCCCAGTTGAACAGCATCATTACGATCAGTACGATGGAATAGATCAGCATACGATAATCGTTCAGACCACGCAGTAACTCCGGTAACAGGGTAAGGATTACAGAAGCAATAATGGAACCGCGAATATTACCGATGCCACCCAGTACAACGAATACCAGTATCATAATAGACATGTTATATCCAAAGTTCTTGGGTAATGCCGTCAGTGTGGACAGATTATGCGCATACAGTACGCCTGCTACACCTGCAAGTGCCGCAGAAATGGAGAATGCCATCAGTTTATACTTTGTAATATGAATTCCTACGGATTCCGCCGCAATGGTATTGTCACGAATTGCCATGATGGCACGTCCGTCTCTGGAATGGATCAGGTTCAATACAATAAACAATGTGATCAGCAATAACACAATACCAATGGTAAAGCTGGAATCATGAGGGGTTCCGGTGATACCCTGTGCACCTTTGATAATAACGTCTCCGTCCTCTGACATGTTCAGATCCATGGTATTGGTAAAGGAGATATGGAATCCATTCTCATCCCGGCCTACAAACATAATATTTACCAGATTCTTAATGATTTCGCCAAAAGCCAGTGTTACGATTGCCAGATAGTCACCCTTCAAACGAAGTACGGGGATACCGATCAGCAGTCCGAACACACCTGCAAAAAATGCACCGATCAGAATAGCAAAGAAAAAGCGAAGTCCGGAAGGCATTGCGCTATTCTCCATGACTTTGGAGAAAAATGCGCTGGTGAATGCTCCGATACACATAAATCCTGCATGTCCAAGGCTCAGTTCTCCCAGAATACCTACGGTAAGGTTCAGAGATACCGCCAGAATTGCATAAGTACACAGAGGAACCAATAGTCCCTGGATCAAGCTGCTCACACTGCCGGCAGACACCAGAATCTGCATGATGACATAAGCTGCAATCACCATTCCGTAAGTAATAAGATTATCCCGGAAGGTTTTATTTATTTTCTTATTCGATAATTTCTTCATATTATGTACCTGCCTCTTCCCTTATACTTTTTCCTGAATATTCTTGCCAAACAGTCCGGCAGGTTTTACCAGAAGCACAACGATCAAAACTGCAAATACAATAGCATCAGCCATCTGGGAAGAAATATAGGCTTTACCAAAGATTTCGATAATCCCCAACAATATACCACCAACCAGAGCACCGGGGATAGATCCGATTCCGCCAAATACAGCCGCCACGAAAGCTTTAATACCGGGCATGGAACCGGTGTACGGTGTCAGGGAAGGATATGCGGAACATAACAGAACTCCCGCTACAGCGGCCAGTCCGGATCCGATGGCAAAAGTCAGTGCAATGGTTCCGTCCACATTGATACCCATCAGCTGTGCAGCCCCCTTATCCTCGGATACTGCTAACATTGCCTGTCCTGCTTTGGTCTTGTTGATAAAAAGCATCAGACCTGCCATAATGATCAGACAGGTAACAATCGTAACGATGGTCTCTCCGGTAATATTGATCTGTCCGTCTGCCAGCTTCAGCGCCGGAACAGATACTACAGAGGTAAATGCCTTCGCATTGGCACCAAAGATCAAAAGTGCCACATTCTGCAGCAGATAGCTGACACCAATGGCAGTGATCAGTACCGCCAAAGGGGAGGTTGCCTTTCTCAAAGGCTTGTAGGCTACCTTTTCAATAGCCATTCCAAGCAGAGTACAAGCAACAACAGCTGCCAGAACACCAATCACAGGAGAAAGCCCCATGGTACTGCACATTGTATAAGTAATAAATGCACCGACCATAATAACATCACCATGTGCGAAATTCAGCATTTTAGCAATACCATATACCATGGTATAACCTAATGCGATCAGCGCATAGACACTTCCAAGGCTGATACCGTTGATCAGATAACTGATAAAACTCATGTGAACTACCTCCATTCATGCGAATGCACAAATTATCATCTAAAATAAAGTATAACTAAAATAAAGTATAACAGAACATACCGGGAAAAACAACTGCTCTCCCATTATTGCAAAGTCTCTGACATTAAGCAAAGAGGGCTACCCTGCGGTAACCCTCTTTGGAAACTTTATCAGCAAAATTACATAGCCTTGTAAGCACCATTCTCGATCACAACAGCCTTAGGAGCCTTGTTAGCCTCACCGTCTGCGGTCCAGGTCATGCCGTTACCGGTCAGACCATCTACAGTGATCTCTGTCATGGCAGCCTTCATACCATCACAAATATCAGAAACACTCATATCAGGAGTAACACCGCTCTTCTCGATAGCAGCCTTGATCACATAGATAGCATCATAGCTGTCTGCTGCGAACTGGTTGGGAGTCTCACCGTATTTTTCCTTATACTTAGTTACAAAAGACTGGGTCAGATCATCGGTTGCATCAGCTGCGAAAGGAGTTAACAGCATAACGCCTTCGGTCAGAGATACATCAAAATTATCTACACCACCGAGAATACCATCCATACCATCACATGAGAACCACTTGGGAGCATAACCCATAGCAGCTGCCTGTGTAAGGATAAGTGCGGATTCCTGATAATAAATAGGAAGGAATACCATGTCTGCTCCGGCATCCTTTGCTTTCTGTAACTGTACGGAGAAATCCGTCTTGTTATCAGCGGTAAAAGCTTCCGCAGCTACTACTTCAAAGGGCTGGTTTTCAGCTTCCTTTACAAACTTCTCATAAATACCGGAAGAATATACATCGGAGCTGTCATAAATAACAGCAATCTTCTCAGCCAGACCATTCTCACCAATATACTGTGCGGATGCAAGACCCTGGTTAGGATTGGAGAAGCATACGCGGAAGTTGTTATCATACTGAACACATTCTACTGCAGAACCGGAAGGAGTAATCTGGAACATATTGTCCTCTTTGGTCTTGTCGGTAACTGCAATACATGCACCACTGGTGGTAGAACCATCAATGATCTGAGCACCCCAGTCCTTTAATGCATTATAAGCATTTACGGATTTCTCAGCATCTGCCTCGTCATCCTGGAACTTGAACTCTACCTGATAGCCGTTGATACCACCTGCTGCATTGATCTCTTCTACTGCAATCTCTGCACCGTGCTGTACAGCCAGTCCATAAACTGCTGCGCCACCGGTAGTAGGTCCGATACCACCGATCTTAAATACGCTGCCGGAGGCTGCACTGTCGGAAGCTGCTGCACTCTCAGTTGCTGCGTTTGTACCGGTTGCTGCAGAACCATTGTCTGTATTACCACAGCCAACCATAGCCATTACCATAGCAGATGCTACGGCAACACTTAAAAACTTGTTAAATTTCTTCATAATATCTTCCTCCTTTTTAACAATGTATACAAATATACAATGTATAATTGTTATTTTTGTATATTACTCGCTTCTATTTCCTTTGTCAATGGATTTTATTTTCTAATTTGATGTTTTTTGACATTAAAATAGATCAACAAAGCTTATTTTTTATTTAAAAGTAGTATATTTTTTATTTTTTGGGGTAAGACTATCTATGAAACAATCATTAAATAGAAACTTCAAAAAAATGTCTGTATGGATTTTGCAGCGGCAAATTTCATACAGACAGGATAAGGAGATTTTATGGGAAATAAATATTTGGATGGAACCGCTCTCACCATAGCTATAATAGGTGCAGTGAACTGGGGGCTGATCGGGCTTTTCCGCTTTGATCTTGTAGCCTTCCTGTTCGGTGACATGTCCTGGCTTTCCAGAATTGTATATGTGCTGGTGGGAATCAGCGGGCTCTATCTCGTCAGCTTCTTTCTCCATCTGGGAGACAACGAAGCTTAAAGTTCCTCTACGGGAATCTGTACGCCATCTCTCCAGATACGTTCCAGATCATAGAGCAGACGGTTTTCCTTGTCAAAGACATGTACGATCACATCGCCAAAGTCTAACAGTACCCAGTTGGCTGTCTCATAGCCTTCGGTCTGTCTGGCAGGGAAACCGGCTCTTCCCAGTTTCTCTTCCACATTATCACATAATGCCTGAATCTGACTGGAATTATTACCACCGGCAATAATAAAATAATCTGCGATCACAGATACTTTACTGATGTCTATTACTTTAATATCTTCTGCTTTTTTATCATCCAATGCTTCTACGGCAAGCTTTGCCATTTTTCTGGATTCTTCGCTCATGCTTACTCCTCACACTTTCTATTTTATTGATTCATTCTTCTTATAATAGTTATAGGTTTCTTCTGTCATGGGATCCATCTCACCGTCTCCCGATTTCAGGTATTCCAGCGTATCCTCTAAAATCTTCGTCACGGCAGCATCCAGATCCGTAAATGCCAGGTGGCGGATCTGGGTAAGGTTCGGTGCCTGCTTTCGACCCGGTTCAATATAATCTGCAGTAAAAATGATCTGCTCCAGAAGAGTCATGCCCGGACGCCCTGTAGTATGATACAAAATTGCACTTAAGATCTCAGGATCTTCGATTTTATATTCCTTTTTCGCCAGATAGCTTCCCACTCTTGCATGTAAAAGATAGGGATTGCGCTTTTCCACATCCGTCGCGGGAAGATGATACTTTTCGCAGGCAGACAAAAGTTTATCATTTTCCATGCATTTGGCACAATCATGAAGCAGACCTGCGATCTGTGCACGCTCCACATCTTCACCGTATCGCATGGCAAGGGCCGCTGCCGTGTATTCCACACCTAATGTATGGGTAAAACGCTTGGGATCCTGTACTTTTTGCATCTCTTTGGTCAGTTTTTTTAAGATATCACTCATCCAGGTAAAGCCCCTTTTCTTCCATATATTCCCTCACTGTTTCCGGCACAAGATAGCGCACGGAAAGACCTTCGGATCTTCTTGCACGGATTTCCGAAGAAGATATCTCAATTCTTCGAAAAGAGAGCAACTGTATCTTCGCAGAAAAATGTTTCTCCAACTGACTGATCTTCTCCTGCATTCCCTTCATATCCGCATCTCCCCGTACCGCAGCTATAATCTCACAGGCAGCAAACAGGCGGTCTGCGCATTTCCAGTGTTCCATCGTAAATAGACAGTCAGCTCCGCAGATGAAATAAAAAAGATGTTCCGGATATTCTCTGTGCAGCTGCTCCATGGTCTCATAGCTGTAAGAGTCTCCGGGACGTTTTATCTCGATGTCCAGGCAGCGGAATCTGTCGTTATCTGCGATAGCACGCTGTACCATGTCATAACGTTCTGTCCCGGGCAGAACCGTAATGCCCTCTTTTGTCTTCAGATAAGAACAACCCGTCGGTATCATCCAAATCTGGTCTAAGTGTGCCGACTCCAATGCCTGTTCTGCCAGCATCAGATGTCCTATGTGGATTGGGTTAAAGGTACCACCCATAATGCCTATTCTGCTCATACTTCATCCCTCTGTACGGATTCCGATTGCAATATAACGATTAACGGGGCAGTTCGATCTTCGGCTTGTCCTTATCCGGCTTATACAGTACGATTTTTTTGCCGATGACCTGTACCACCTGGGAGTGGGTACGTTCTGCCACCATCTCTGCGATCGCTCTGGGGTCATCGAAACAATTCTTCAGCACGCCGATCTTGATCAGTTCGTTATTGTTGAAAGACTCACCGATGGCTGCGGTAAGTTCCGGAGTCAGACTAGATTTTCCCACCTGGAAAATCGGATTCAGATTGCTTGCCAGACTCATCAAATAGGCTCTCTGTTTGCTCGTCATAATTTATTCCTTTCTCAAACGTTTCCGTGTTTTACTTATAGTAATCAAAGGACAGACCATACATACGGACCGTATCACCCTCCTGGATACCTAAGCTTTCCAGTTCTTCCAGAATTCCGGCATCCTTCAGGAAATTCTGGAAGAAAGTAAATCCCTTCTCGCTGTCCAGATTTGTATAACCTAACATCTTCTCGATCTTAGGTCCTTCTACTACATACTCGTCCTCTTCCTCATCATAGGTTACGGTATAAGCATCGTCTACGGATCCCGTCATGCTATCCGGGAAATACTCCTGTGCGAAGACCGTAGTCTCTTCTCCAATTCCCTGAAGCATTTCATTTACTTCATATAAAAGCTCCTTTACACCCTGACCGGTGACTGCAGACATAGGGAATACCTTTATCCCCTTCGGCTCAAACTCTGCACGGATCGCCTCCACGGGGTCGGAGCCGTCCTCGGTGTAAATAGCATCGATCTTATTCGCTGCAATGACCTGGGGGCGTGCAGCAATCTCCGGATTATAGGCTTCCAGTTCCTTATTGATGGCATAAATATCCTGAATGGGATCTCTGCCTTCCGTACCTGCCGCATCCACGATATGGATGATCACCTTGGTACGCTCAATATGGCGCAGGAACTCATGTCCCAGTCCTACGCCTTCGGAAGCACCTTCGATCAGTCCGGGGATATCCGC
>ENA-OPMP01001407-OPMP01001407.1-human-gut-metagenome-genome-assembly--contig:-NODE-1407-length-10540-cov-1.909967_pt1 | contig 10540 bp, 9 predicted proteins | sample MGYA00241527_ERZ501751 | MGnify/ENA primary metagenome ERZ501751 (study PRJEB25962, sample SAMEA2042647) | human gut metagenome | biome: human gut; feature: human-associated habitat; material: faeces... | reverse complement strand
CTGCTGTGCCCGGTAACGGTGCAGGGCTTTGAGGCTGCCCGGCAGATCGCCGCAGCCATCCGCACGCTGGATCAGAGCGGGAAGGTGGACGAGATCATCGTAGCCCGGGGCGGCGGCAGCAGGGAAGACCTGTGGGTGTTCAATGCCGAGGAAATCGCCCGGGCGGCATTTCGCTGCAAAACGCCACTGATCAGTGCCATCGGCCATGAGATCGACTACACCATTCTGGACTTTGTAGCCGACCAGCGTGCTCCCACACCGTCCGCTGCCGCAGAGCTTGCGGTGCCGGATCGGGAGGAACAGCAGCGCATTTTTGAAAATATTGAAGAAAATATTCACAAAAATATACAAAAACGGCTTGTGTTGTGCTATAATGGTCTAGAGCAATACAACTTTTTGTTGGAGCAGAGCGCGCCGAGTAAAATCTTACAGCAGTATTCAAACCGCCTGCAACAGGTGCAGCAGGCCATTCAGGCGCAGCAAAAAGCGCGTATGAATGACAAAAATATGCAGTTTCAACACGCAGCTGCACTGGCTGCATCGCTGGATCCATATCGTGTGCTGGCCCGTGGCTATGCCCTTGTGACCGATATAAAAGGGAAGGTCTGTACCGTAGAGCGACTGCAGCCGGAGCAGCCCATCTGTGTGCGCAACCGGCAATATCAGGCACGATGCCGTGTGGAAACGGTGGAGGAGATCAATGAGAGCACCCAAAAGCTTTGAAGAAGGAATGGATCGGCTGAACACGATCCTTGCACAGATGCAGCAGGAGGACACCTCGCTGGCAGATTCCGTCAAGCTGTATGCGGAAGCTGCCTCCCTGATGCAGTACTGCCATGCAACGTTGGAAAAGACGTCGTTGCAGATCGAGGAAATCAATGCAAAGATTGCCGAGACCGTGGACACCCCGCAGGAGCAGGAGGAAGAATAATGGAATATAAGGCGCAATATCAGGAATATCTGCTGCAGGCTACGGCTGCGCTGGATGCTGCCAGCGCCCGTTTTCTGCCCGAGGAATCGGAAGTATGCAGAGCTGCCCGTTACAGCTTGCTGGGCGGTGGAAAGCGCATCCGCGCGATTCTGACGCTCAGTGTCTGCGATATGCTGGGCGGCGAGATGCAGGTTGCCGCACAGTTCGCGGCAGCTGTGGAGATGCTGCATTGCTACTCGTTGATCCATGATGATCTACCCTGTATGGACAATGATGATCTGCGCCGCGGCCGTCCTTCCTGCCACAAGGCGTTTAGCGAAGCAACTGCCATGCTGGCCGGTGATGTGCTGCTGACAGAAGCATTTGAGACAGTCGCCAATGCCCCGGCAGATGCGTCTGTCTGTGTACAGGCAGCGCGGGCACTGGGTGCAGGCGCTGGCAGCCGCGGCATGGTCTATGGGCAGGAACTGGATCTGAAATACGAAGCGTTGGCCGCAACAGAAGACCAGCTTCGGCTGATCCACCGCAATAAAACGGGTGCGCTGATCAATGCAGCCATCCAGATGGGTGCGGCTGCGGCCAAAGCGGATGAAGCACAGTGCAGAGCGCTGGAACAGTATGCTTATGGTCTGGGCCTTGTTTTTCAGATCGTGGACGATGTTCTGGATGTTACCAGCACACCGGAACAGCTGGGTAAGCCCATTGGCAGCGACAGCGAAAATGGAAAGACTACCTTTGTGACCCTTTATGGTGCGGAAGGTGCCATGAAGCTTGCACATGACCTGAATCAGGAGACCTGCACGGAACTGCACCGGAATTTTGGCGAAAAAGCTGCGTTTCTGGAACAGCTTGCGCAGCAGCTTCTTGTGCGTAAAAACTAAAAATAATCCATACAGAATAAAGGAAAAAGATTATGCAGCTTATTCATAACATCCTGTCTTTCAATCAGATCCTTACGGTTTCACTGCTCGGCTGGCTTGTGGCGCAGGTGCTTAAAACCATCATCAATTTTATCCTGCTGGGCAAGTTCCAGTTGGAACGCATGTGGGGTGATGGCGGTATGCCCAGTGCCCACAGCGCAACGGTCTGTGCCATGGTCATTGCAACCGGACGCTGTGTGGGCGTTGACTCTGCCATTTTTGCAGTGGCAAGCGTGGTGGCAATCATTACCATGCACGATGCCATGGGCGTGCGGCATGAGACTGGCGAGCAGGCCAAGGTCCTGAACCAGATGATCGATCAGTGGATCGAAGTGAGCGAGAAGAATGCTCCTTTCCTGCAGAACATGCATCTGAAGGAGATGGTCGGCCATACGCCGCTGCAGGTCGTGGCGTACTGGTCGGCGCAGCCGTCGGCTTCCTGTATCCGCTGGCTTGAGACATTCTTTTTTCACGCAGGAACGCACTGCAGCAACAGAAAATCTTCATTTGAAGGACGTGTGATTTATGGGAGCATTGCTGCTGGACAGCATCAATCAGCCCAGAGATTTAAAGCAACTGAATGAACAGCAGGTGAAACAGCTGTGCGCGGAGATCCGCCAGTTTCTGCTGGAGAATATTTCCAAGACGGGCGGCCACCTTGCCTCAAACCTTGGCGTGGTAGAGCTTACCGTTGCGCTGCACCGTGTTCTGGATACACCACAGGACAAAATCGTGTTTGATGTCGGTCACCAGTGCTACACACACAAGATCCTTACGGGTCGGCGCGGACAGTTTGATAAGCTGCGCCAGCTCGACGGGATCTCCGGTTTCCCGAACCCAAACGAGAGTGAACACGATGCATTCATTGCCGGGCACGGAAACACGGCGCTTTCGCTTGCGATCGGCATGGCGTGGGCCAAAAAGCTGCATCATGAAGCAGGGCTTGTGGTCGCGGTGATCGGCGATGGTGCCTTTACCGGCGGCATGGTCTACGAGGGCATGAACAACATTGAACAGCTGGACAACCTTCTTGTGATCCTGAACGACAACAAGATGTCCATTTCTAAAAATGTCGGTGCACTTGCCCGCTATCTGACTCATTTGCGCACGACCACGGCCTATTTTGATGCCAAGGATAATGTGCGCAGCTTTTTGGATGGAGTACCGCTGGTGGGCGCTCCACTGAAAAAAAACATCACCGAGTGCAAGACGCTTTTGCGTCGGGCAATGTACCACTCTACCATGTTCGAGGATATGGGCTTCCAGTACATCGGGCCGGTGGATGGCCACAACGTGGAAGAGCTGGAACGCACACTGCGCACCATCCGCAACCGGCAAGGGCCACATTTTCTGCACGTGATCACAAAAAAGGGCAAGGGCTATCAGCCGGCCGAGGTAAACCCCGGCAACTATCACGGCGTGTCGGCATTTGATCCGGATGGAATGCCCGACCCGGAGGTGGCACCAAAGGAATCGTTCTCGACGGTATTTGGCAATGCTCTTGTGACGGAAGGCGACCGGAACCCGAATATCTGCGCCATCACTGCTGCAATGAAGTATGGCACCGGCCTGCAGTTTTTTGCACACAGCCACCCGGAGCGTTTTTTTGATGTCGGTATGGCAGAGCAGCACGCTGTGACCTTTGCTGCCGGGCTTGCAAGTCAGGGCATGCTGCCGGTGGTATGCATTTATTCCACCTTCCTGCAGCGTTCCTATGATCAGATCATCCACGACGTAAATCTGCTGCGGGAGAATGTAGTTTTTGCCATCGACCGCGCCGGTTTTGTCCCAGCGGATGGCGAAACGCATCAGGGCATTTACGATCCCGCTTTCCTGAGCCAGCTTGGAATGCCGCTGTATGCGCCTTCCAATTATCAGGAACTGAATTACTGGCTGCAGCAGCTGTTGAGTGACCGCTTCCATGGCCCACGGGCAATTCGTTATCCCCGCGGTGGGCAGGATGCAGCTCTGGCGGAATTTGGCTGCACCGGCGAAGATTATGATTTCCTGCGCAAGGCGGATGATGCAACAATCGTTCTGGTGAGTTACGCCGACGAACTGGCCGACCTTTTGCAGGCAGAACGTGAATTACAGCAAAAAAGCATTGCGTGTGATGTGATAAAGGCTGTAAAGCTGTATCCCTTTACAGACAAAATGATCGCTGATCTGTCGAAATATAAAATAATCCTGTTTGCGGAAGAATGCATTGCAAACGGAAGCATTGGTGAACATCTGGAATATGCTTTGCAGCAAAACGGATGGAATGGGCGCTTTATCCATTGTGCGGTGCGGAACGCGTGTCTTCCGCATGCCAGTGTGGCACAGATCAAACAGGCAACCGGTCTGGATGCAGCGCATCTTGTACAGGCCGTGCAGATGGCCGTGACGAAAGGAGAAAATTTACTGTGAAGATTCGATTGGACCAATATCTTGTTCAGCATGGTCTGACACAGAGCCGTGAGCGCGCAAAGGCGCTGATCATGTCCGGCATCGTTTTTGTCAATGAGCAAAAGGTGGACAAGGCCGGAGAGATGATCAAGGAAGATGCCAAGGTGGAAGTGCGCGGGCACGACATTGGCTATGTCAGCCGCGGCGGCCTGAAGCTGGAAAAAGCTATGAAGTGTTTCCCGCTTACACCCAATGGCAAGGTCTGCATGGACATTGGAGCATCTACCGGCGGCTTTACGGATTGTATGCTGCAGAACGGTGCCACGAAGGTTTACTCTGTAGATGTGGGACAGGGACAGTTAGCCTGGAAACTCCGGAATGACGAACGTGTGGTGTGCATGGAGCAGACGAATTTCCGTTATGTGACCCCGGAGGATATTCCGGATGCCCTGGATTTCGCCAGCGTGGATGTGTCTTTCATCTCGCTGACCAAAATATTGATTCCGGCGAGAAAACTGTTAAAGGCTGGGGGTCAGATGGTATGTCTGATCAAGCCACAGTTCGAAGCGGGCAGGGGCAAAGTCGGTAAAAACGGCGTGGTCAGAGAACCTCAGATCCATGAAGAAGTGATCCGTAAGATCATCGATTATGCGGACAGCATCGGATTCGAGGTACTGCATCTGGAGTATTCCCCCATCAAGGGGCCGGAGGGAAACATTGAATATCTGCTGCATATCCGTAAGCCGGAAGAGATTACGGAGGAAAAGCTGGCATTGAACGAGCATGAAGCGGAGAGTGCATTGCAGACCATCGTGGAGGAAAAGACCGGATTGTCTTATACACCGGAGTGGGATGCCCTGATCAAAGGAATCGTAGATAACTCTCATACACTGTAACAGACAAGGAGTGCAGGAAACGATGAAGCATTTTCTGATATATACCAATAAACATAAAGATCAGGAACTTGCGACCACGAAGCGGATCCGGGACTATTTGGAATCGAAGGGCTGTACCGTGAAGCTAAAGGTCAAGGAGTCTGACTGGAAAGAAGAGACAGATGCTGCGGAGGAGGAAGCAACGGGTATTCCTCTGGATGTGGATTGTATGATCGTTCTGGGCGGTGACGGAACCGTACTGCAGGCAGCCAGAGAGACGAAAAAAATCCTGGTGCCCATCATCGGAGTGAATCTGGGAACGGTTGGTTACATGACGGAGATCGAACTGTCCGGACTGGAGGAAGCGCTGGAACGCCTGATCCGGGATGATTATAAAAAGGAACGCCGGATGATGTTGAACGGCAAGGTCTGCTGTGCGGACGGCACCGTGTCGGAGGGCTGGGCACTGAATGACATTGTCATCTCCCGAAGCGGCACTTTACAGATCATAGAATTTAACATCTATGTCAACGGACAGCTGCTAAATCATTATAAGGCAGATGGTATGATCGTTACCACCCCAACAGGATCCACAGGATACAATCTGTCGGCGGGAGGACCATTGGTAGAGCCCAAGGCGAAGCTGATCACTCTGACACCGATCTGTCCTCACAGTCTGAACCAGAGAAGCATCATATTGTCACCGGAGGATGAGATCGTTATAGAGATCCCCGGAGGCAGAGAGGGTAAAAGCCAGACTGTGGAAGCCAATTATGACGGAAGCCACAAGGTGACCATGTGTACCGGAGATCACATCCGTATCGTGCAGTCAGAGAAGATCACGGAATTCATACAGCTGAACCAGGTCAGCTTTTTGGATGTGTTACATCGCAAAATGAGAGATTCCTGACGAATTGTCGTAAGAAAGGCATGAGGTTAAGATGAAGAAGACCAGACATCGCAAGATCGTGGAGATCATAGAAAAAAAAGACGTGGAGACACAGGAGGAACTGGCCGGCTATCTGAAGGAAGCCGGATTTGCGGTGACCCAGGCAACAGTCTCCAGGGACATTCGCGAATTGAAATTGTCCAAAGTTCCCACCGGAGGAGGAAAACAGAAATATGTCATTCTGAAGCAGGATGATAGTCATATGGGAGACAAATATATCCGTGTGCTGCGGGATGGCTTTATCTCCATGGACATGGCACAGAACATCCTGGTGATCAAAACCGTGTCCGGCATGGCTATGGCTGTGGCGGCTGCCCTGGATGCACTGAAATTCTCCGAAGTGGTGGGATGTATCGCCGGAGATGATACGATCATGGTGGCAGTGCGGACCGTGGAAGATACCCAGATCCTTATGGACAAGATCCATCTGATGATAGAAAGGTAAGACAGGGGGAAATACATGCTTCGTAGTTTACGCGTGAAAAATCTGGCTCTTATCCGGGAGACAGAGGTAGAGTTCGGAGAAGGACTGAATATACTGACCGGTGAGACCGGTGCCGGTAAATCATTACTCATTGGATCAGTGAATCTGGCACTGGGAGGAAAGTTCGAGAAAGACATGCTCAGACGGGGAGAAGAGAACGGTCTGGTGGAACTGGTCTTCGACTGCGAGGAAGAAAGGCTGGCGGAAAAATTAAAGAGCATGGATCTGGAACCTTCGGAAGACGGAACCGTGATCCTGAGCCGAAAACTTTCCTCCGGGAAAAGCATCTGCCGCATCAATGGAGAGACCGTGACGGCAAAGCAGGTGAAGGAACTTTCGGAGCTGCTGATCGATATTCACGGACAACATGAGCACCAGTCTCTGCTAAACAAGAAAAAACATATGGAGATCCTGGATGCCTATGCGGGAGCGGAATTTGCAGAATGCGCAGGGCGGGTGGCTGCACTTTATCATGAGTGTACTGCCCTGGAGAAAAAGATCACAGAGGAAACTCTGGATGATACCTCCAGAAGCAGAGAACAGTCTCTGGCGGAATTTGAACAAAAGGAGATCGCGGATGCTTCCCTGCAGCCCGGAGAAGATGAGGAACTGGAACAGGCGTACCGCAAAATGTCCAACAGCCGAAAAATTGCGGAAAGCCTGGCGGAGAGCTATCAACTCAGTGGCAATGACGCGGAAGACGGTGCCGGGAATTCTTTGAGCAGGGCACTGCGGGCATTGCGTAGTGTGACCATGTATGATCCTGCACTGGAACAGATGGAGGAACAGTTGGCAGAGGTGGAAAGTCTTTTGTCAGATTACAATCATGATGTCTCCGAATATATGTCGGATCTGGAATTTGATGAAGAGGATTTTCGCAGTACAGAGGATCGTCTGAATACCATCAATCACCTCAAGGGAAAATACGGCAACACGATCGAAGAGATCCTGCGGTACAAAGAGGAAAAAGAAGCTTATCTGGAAAAACTGGCGGATTATGATGCCTATATGCAGAAATTGAACGCCGAGTGGGAGGAAAAGCAGGCGTTACTGAAGAAAGCCTGTGAAGAACTGTCTGAGATCCGCAGAAAAAACGCAGCGGTACTGACGCAGAAATTGAAAGATGCGCTGATAGGTCTCAATTTCCTGACGGTGGAATTTGACATCGCAGTCAGACCCGGTCAGGCCATTACAACAAAAGGCTATGATGATGTGGAATTCCTGATTTCCACCAATCCCGGAGAAAGTCTGAAACCTTTGAACCAGGTGGCCAGTGGCGGTGAACTGTCCCGGGTGATGCTGGCGATCAAAACGGTACTGGCAGGGAAAGATGCCATTGATACATTGATCTTTGATGAGATCGATACCGGTATCAGCGGCAGAACCGCATGGAAAGTAGCGGAGCAGCTGAGTATTCTGGCAGGAGCCCATCAGGTCATCTGTATCACTCATCTGCCTCAGATCGCAGCCATGGCGGATGTGCATTTCATTATTGAAAAGAGCAGTACCGATGATATGACCATTACGGACATTCACAAGGTGGCAGAAGAAGAAAGTCTGGCGGAGCTGGCAAGACTGTTAGGCAGTGATGCACTGACGGAAGCGGCGCTTTCCAATGCAAAGGAAATGAAAGAACAGGCAAACGGGTTTAAAGAAGCCAGATAAGGGAAATGCTATAGTGAAAGAAACATTGAAAAAGGATGAAGAAGTATTTCATCCTTTTATTTTGTGCAAATTCAACCAAAATAAAGCACCATATTTGTGAATTAAATTGATTGAATTTGACTGAATGTGAAGATATAATAACATCATAAGAACAAGAAAGATGACAGACAGGAGGGATAGAAATGATTTGTACCGTGACTTTCAATCCGTCACTGGATTACATCGTATCCGTGGATGACTTTCAGCTGGGAATGACGAACAGAACCTCATCAGAGCTGATTCTTCCGGGAGGAAAGGGAATCAATGTCTCTATCGTACTGAAGAATCTGGGACTGGATTCCACAGCCCTGGGATATGCGGCGGGATTCACCGGAGAGGAACTGATCCGGAGATTGAACGAGTTTGGCGTAAATGCTGATTTCATCAAAATCGATCACGGAATGACCAGAATCAATCTGAAGCTGAAAAGTATTGACGGAACAGAGATCAATGGCTGTGGCCCGGATATTGATGCAAAAGCTTTGGAACAGCTGATGGAAAAGATTGACAGACTGGGAGACGGAGATGTCCTGGTATTGGCAGGAAGTATTCCTTATACCATGCCGGATGACATTTATCAGAGAATTCTGGAGAGAATTCAGGGAAGAGGTGTTCTCACCGTAGTGGATGCCACCAGAGACCTGCTGGTAAAGGTATTGCCGTATCATCCTTTTCTGGTAAAACCCAACAACCATGAATTGGGGGATATCTTCGGTGTGAAGCTCTCCACAAGGGAAGAGGTGGTTCCATACGGCAGGAAACTGCAGGAGATGGGAGCACAGAATGTACTGATTTCCATGGCAGGCGAAGGAGCAGTATTGATCGCAGCGGACGGACAGAGCATGGGAGCTCCGGCACCGAAGGGAACACTGGTCAATGGTGTGGGTGCAGGCGATTCCATGGTGGCAGGTTTCCTGACAGGATGGATGGAAAAGAAAGATTATGTACATGCGTTCCATATGGGAATTGCTGCAGGAAGCGCCAGTGCATTTTCCGAGAATCTGGCCACCAGAGGAGAAGTCTTGCAGGTATTACAGCAGGTAGAACAATAACAATGATAAATATAAAAAGAGAGGATGGGTCACAACATGAGAATTACAGATCTTTTGGACAAAAATAGTATTTCCCTAAATGCGGCACCGGCTGACAAAAAGGAAACATTGGATCTGGCAGTGGAACTGATGGCAAAAAGCGGAAAGCTGTCTGATGTGGAGAAGTATCGTGAACAGGTCTATGCAAGAGAGGAAGAGAGTACCACGGGAATCGGAGAGGGAATTGCGATCCCTCACGGAAAATGTGATGCGGTAAAAGCCCCCGGACTGGCAGCCATGGTGATCAAAAACGGTGTGGAGTATGAATCTCTGGACGGGGAACCGGTGACCTTACTGTTCCTGATTGCAGCACCGAATACAAAGGATAATGTACATCTGGATGTGCTGAGCAAACTGTCCGTGATGCTGATGGATGAAAATTTTACCACTTCCCTGAGAAACGCAAAAAGCGTAGATGAGTTTTTACAGATCATTGATGCAGCAGATGAAAGTGCCAAGAGCATTGATGACAGATTAAGTGATACCGGTATTACCACCGAGGAGAAGAAAGGCTTTAAGCTGTTGGCAGTGACCTCCTGTCCGACCGGAATCGCTCATACCTATATGGCAGCAGAAGCATTGGAAAAGGCAGCCAGAGCAGCAGACTGTCAGATTAAGATTGAGACCAGAGGCTCCGCAGGCGCAAAAAATGTACTGACTGCAGAAGAGATTGAAGCGGCGGACTGCATCATCGTGGCGGCTGATGCCAAAGTACCCATGGACCGCTTTAACGGCAAGAAAGTCATCAGCTGTCAGGTATCCGACGGTATTGGCAAGGCAGACCAGCTGGTAAAACAGGCAATGAGTGGAAACGTGGAAGTTTTCCACGGGGAAAGCAGTGAAACAACTACAGCCGTAACCGGTAAGGAGAGTGTAGCACATAAGATCTATACCCAGCTGATGAACGGCGTATCCCATATGCTTCCTTTCGTAGTCGGCGGTGGTATCCTGATCGCAATTGCATTCCTGATCGATGGTTTTTCTGTAGATTTGAATTCACTTCCACTAGACCAGAGATCAAACTTCGGTACGATCACTCCGATGGCAGCGATGTTTAAGTCTATCGGTGGTGTGGCATTCGGTTTCATGCTTCCAATCCTTGCCGGATTTATTGCGATGAGTATTGCAGACAGACCGGGACTTGCCGTTGGTTTCGTCGGCGGTGCAATTGCAGCAAACGGAACAAGTGGATTCCTCG
>ENA-OPMP01001402-OPMP01001402.1-human-gut-metagenome-genome-assembly--contig:-NODE-1402-length-10552-cov-2.367819_pt1 | contig 10552 bp, 5 predicted proteins | sample MGYA00241527_ERZ501751 | MGnify/ENA primary metagenome ERZ501751 (study PRJEB25962, sample SAMEA2042647) | human gut metagenome | biome: human gut; feature: human-associated habitat; material: faeces... | reverse complement strand
AAGCGCCGTGCTGGTTAGCACCACCACCGCCTGCAACAGCCAGAACATACTTCTTAGCCGTGTTTTCATCGCCGTACTCAGCCAAACGACCTGTGCCGATGATGCCGACAGCCACGGTAGTAGCACCGCCGCCAGAAGCGCCCTTCAAGCTCCAGTGAGCGTAGCGCTCCTGCATCATGATACCGCCGTTACCACCGCCGTTGTAGCCGCCCTGGACCACAACTTTTGCGTTAGCATCGGGGCTCGATGCACCGTTGACGTAGTGTGTCGGGTCATGAGAACCAGCACCGCCGTTGACGAAATAGAGCGTCGCGCCCTTTTCCGCCTTGACGCGAATCGTGGTCTTGCCGCCAAGCGAAGTGCGTTCGGGAGACAGACCAAACTGGTTATCAACGCCGCCGCCTGCACCGTTCAGAGTGATGATATACTCACCGGTATACGGAGCAGTGTACATAGAATAGGGTTTCGAAGTGCTGTTGGGTTCGGAGTAGACCTGAGAAGAGGATGCACCGCTGTTCTGTTCATCAATGTAGAAATACACCTGGTCCATGTTGGCCTTTGTGGTCGGAGCATCATAGCAGATGTAGTAGATAGCATTACGCCAGAACCATTCCCAAGTTTCCTTCGGAATCGTGTTGCCGCTCTTAGAACGGTAAGCGAAGCCTTGACGCTTGTTAACGAATTCATCATCCGTAACCTTTTCGAAGAGGTCCGTAAAGCACTTACCGTCAGAGTTGCGAATCTTGTTATCGATAACCACAGTGTCGCGGGAATCGATGCCGGAACGGTTATTTACGCCATTCCCCGCGATGAAGTAGGTTTCCATGTAACGCAGACCATTCGGAGCGATAATCGCCAGGTCTTTGTAGTTGTAAACCGCACCGCCGTTATTCAGAGCTGTGTTGATTTCGGAAATTTCATTCCGCAGGGTCGAAATGTCCTTTGCGCTGCCATTTGCAGTCGTAATAGTATTACGCTTCTTCGTAGCTTTGTTCGGAACATTGGCCTTAATGGAAATGTTGTAATCCAGAACCAGTTCAGCGCCGTAAGAGGACTGGCTGATATCCTTATACAGATGGTCTTCCGGATTGCTGGAGTTCACGTCACGATTAAAGTTGTAGGCGTCAGTTGCAGCAGTGGTATAGGGCTTCATATCGGCGCTATCCCAGTTCTGCATGTACTGAGCTTCAGCCTGGCAACGGAAATAGAAGTGCGTGTTACCGTAATCCATCGGGTTGGTAGCGTTATCAATGTACAGAGACACGATAGCGTTCCATTCCGCATAAGAACTGTTGTTCAGGTCCTTGGATTCAGTCGGGTACATTGCTTCCAGCTTAATGTAGCCGCTGAACTTATTGAATGCTTTGCCGCTGGACATGAAACTCTTTTCAAGTTCAGCCACTCGGCTGTTCAGCTTGCTGATGTTGCCAATCTTCTTGCCAACATCGCTGTACTTCAATGTGACGGCATCACCGACATCCTTGAACTGAGAGAGGCTGCCGCCGCCTGCCACATCGCTGTACAACCACTTAATGGTGGGAGCACTGTCTTTATTACCGTAATAGGTAATCTTTGTGGTATAAATGGCCTTGTTATCACCTGCTGCGCCATAGGCTTTACCACCCTGGCCCAGTTTATCAGGATTGATAGCATCCAAAGGAATTTCCTTCGGGCTACGGCCATTATTCGGGTTGGAAGCCGGGGTTGTCCATGCAAGGTTGCCGTTGCTGGAATCGTAGTTATTCAGCAGCAGAGACTGAGCCTTCAATGGCGTCATCTCAATGGGCGGTGCATAGATGATAAGGTGACCGGTACGAGCCTGTGCAATATCGTTTGCCGTGGTAGTATCGGTGCTCATGGTATGCCCGGTAGACTTATAGGTGAAGACACAGCGAAAATCCGTGCCATCCCAATCCATCGCTGCGTTGGAGAGTTCCAGTGTAACGGTGGTGTGCTTATTGAATGTAGATTTACCTGCATTCATCTTCGCATCGCTGCCAGTGAAGGAATCAGGAACCCAGAAATCGGACGGATACCAGACACCGCCACCCAAAGCATCGTTGTCATCAGTTTTCGTTACATAACTGATTTTGTACTTAGAGGACGGGAACAGAGTAGAATCACTGCCAACGGCAACCCAGTTACCGCTTGCATCACGGTACTGGACCTCGTAGGTCAGGCCATCCTCAACACCCTTCCAGTAGAACGCATCGAAGGAGAAGGAAGTGCTGCCACCAACGGAGATGCGGCGGTCAAAAGCCTGCTCGATATACATCGGGCGGATTTCAACGTCAACATAACCGTTGCGGCCATCCTCAGCCTTATCCATACTGGAATATACAGTACCACTCACGTTGTATTCGCACTTGAACTGAATACGGTTCGTGGTGTAATCCAACTTGGAGTAACTTACAGAGCTTGTCGTATAAGGCAAGTCACTGTCCGTTGCTGCAGTGAACGTCAGGCTGTTAATCTTGCCGCTCACAGTGCCGTCAGAGGTATCGAAGGAAGTGCCAGGATTACCGATTTTCACCCAATCGCCAACCTGGTTGTCAACGGAAATCGTGCGGTAATACCACACAACGTCAGAGGCTTTCAGCTGCTCGTTATAATAGAGCTTGCTGTCAACCGTCTTGTTGACCGGACCTTCCCAGTCCTTATAGTCATCAATTGGGTCAGCGGTTGGGGTCATCAGCTGCAGAGGATGGGTCTCAGTGTCGTTCCAGAAATGATTCGGAACATCGACCGTAATCATACCAAACTGAGTGACCTTGTTGCCGCTCTTATCGATGACATCGGCACGCATCATACCGGTGGTCGGCAGGTTCGAGATGACGTACTTGCTATCGCTGTTTACAACACAGTTATAGTCAACACCATCAGAGCCATGAACAACAACCTTGTAACCGGTATAATCGGTCACGCCATAAGAGGTCGGGAACAGAGCATTCAGGTCACCGACAACACGAGCAACACCGGTGATGCGAACATCCGGCTGATTGTCCAGCTTCAGAATCGGCAGCGTACCTTTGGTCATATCAGAACCAAGGTTCCAGCCGTTGTTCTTGCCGCTGGTATACATACCGTTTGCAGTCACGCTTGTGTTATCAAACACAGGCTGATTGTTGCTTGCGAGCTTGACCTTATAAACGTCTGCGTTCCAGTGACCGGAGAAGTTCTTGATGGGCTTCCAGCCTTCCGGCAGAGTCAAGTCATCAGTCAGCTGATAGCAGCCATTCAGCGGATACCAGAAAGTACCGCCATTCTGCAAAGCGGACAGAACCTGCTGTGCGTTGACAGAGGAAACACGAATCACGAAATGGACATCTTCCTGGCCATTCTGCTGTGCTGCACAAATCTCGCACTGTTTACGCTGAGAGATGTACATGACAGTGTTGGCGAACAGAGAAGCTTCGCCGTCAGTTGCTTGGTTTGTCGGTAAGTGACCAATCTGGTTCATCAGGAAATTGCCTGTACCAGACAAATAGAAGTTACTTGTACCGAACCAAGTACGTCCGGTCTCTTCATCCGTAATAGTTTTGGTGGTCGGGTTCGGATTGTAGCCGAATTCAGCGCCTGTTACGTTGCCACCTGCATAATCAACCCAAATAGGCCCAAAAGCAACCTGAGAGTTAGAGTGCGTTTTAGAAGCTGCAATGGTTCGACCTGTAGGAACATCATATGGAAAGTTGGTGGGATTACGGTATTTGACAGTACTCTGAGCCTGAGAATTGGAGTAAGGCTTCAATTTTACACTCAGCTGGTCAGAACCGTACATAATACCAGCCTTGCCGTAAGAACTATGAGAGCCACCGGTGGACAGAATCATCGAGATAGCATCAGTCGGAAGAACCGTACCGGAATCAATGTTACCACCGTTCGCGCCCATCAAAGCGTTCATGTTCCAGTGGCCATTATCAATGTTTGGTACACTGTTCAGTACGTAATAACGAGTAGACGTATCGTTCTTATCGGGACCGTATCGACCACCCTCATAGTAATCACGAGAACCGGGGTCAGTATAGCCAGCCTCATGGGCATCGTACCAGGAACCAGCATAGGCATACATCGTATCGTGTCCGATACACATACCGTAGCCCTGACTTAGAAATGCTTTGATGGCGTAATAGGCTTTACCAGAAAGGTCCGGCTCCTGGTTGACGCAAACGCCCCATCCAATCGAGTCGATACGGTAATTGCCTTCGGCATCCATCATAAAACGGTCAGGGTCTTGGTTAAAAGTTTCAACCTTAACAGAAAGGACCGTAATATGCTGACTCATGTGGCTACCATTATCATTCTGCAACCAACCGTTATCAGTTACATAGTTGATAAAGTTTGCATACATACGTCCTGCATCAGAAACCCAGGGATTCAAGAAAACAACAGCATCCTTGTACTTTGTGCCGGATGCACCAGTGCCATAGCCGCCATTGTTGCGAAGCACAGCCGTGTAAGCAGGAACATTAACTGCAGTGCCAGTCAGATTCCAGTCGTTGCTGTCGTTATGAGGACGAAAATAGACGGTCTGACCATACCACTCAGAGTTGACTTCAAGCTTATCTCCGTCAGTTAATGGGAATCCGTTGTAAGTACGAGTAGCACCAGTCGGATATTTATTATCATCCAGAACGTTTGCTGTAAACGTACAGGTATCAAATTGACCACCAATCTGTGTCCAATAACGGTCAGCAGTAGCTTTGTCGATTTTGCCAGCATTGAACCATTCAGTCACCTGGTCGTACATGTTCTTGGTGATGTACTCGTAGTTGCCGTTAAGACCCGTAATCCACTGGTTATCAGAGGAAATGGCAATGCTGTCAGCGGAGCGAGAAGAGAACGTGTCTGCCAGCATAACAACCGTATCAGGCATGTTCTGAGTAGCAACGTCACTGCTGTTCTCGTCTTCCGGCAGGCTGACGCTGAACTGAACCGTCTGGAGAATGATATCTCCGGCCTTATCCTCGTCAGTCAGCTCATTGCCCAAATCTTCGAGAGCCTTGAAGTTTTCCTCGCGGTATGCTTCATCGGTCACAACAATGCGGCAGCGATAGTTGGCGGACAGGTCATCTTCCGTCACTTCAAAAGTGTAGGTAGATTCCGTTGCACCCTCAATATCCTGCCATTCGGTTTTCAGGTTTGCAGTGCTTTCATCGGAAAATTCCCACTTGCCGTCATCGTTGAGATGTGCGGTGTAAGTGCTCTCTCCGTTAGAAGCATAGACTTCAACGGTGCCGTCTTTGGTATTGGCAGCGGTGATGGTGTAGCCATCCAGAACGAAGTTGGGAGTGTGGTATGCAATCTGGACATCGCTGGAATCAGCACCGATTTCATCGAGTGCATCGACTACAGCGTAGTACATCTCGCAGCCCTGCCAGACATAGTTGGGACGCTCTTCGAGGACGGTGCGCTCTGTGGTATCTTCGATAACGAAGTTGTACCAGGTAGGCTCGTCCTCTTCGTAGTTGTAGAGAGCCAACGCCGTATCAACAGCAAAGTTCTGCTTGCGCTGCTACTGATACGTAACTGCTACATCGTCACGATTCAGCAAAGCATCCAGAGTGACAGAATCGCCGACATCCGCAGTCAGTTTATCGCCGTATTCCGGCGTTACTGTCTGCAAACCGACGAAAGTGGGTTCTGCAGTTTCAGGAGTAGAGACTTCTGTGTCGTTGGCATCCGATTCAGAAGTCTCTTCCCCATCCACCACATCAGACGTTGCATCCTGAGTAGTTTCATCGTTAGAGTTGGCATCCTCATACGATTCATGCGTCAGGTCCACAACATCCGTGATAGTCGGCGCGGAAGTGACATCAGAGGAGTCGGCATCATTTGAACTACCGGAATCCACCGCATCTGCCTCTTCCGCAGCCGGGGCATCCGTAACATCGGTCGAAACAGAGGTGCTGTCTCCGGTTTCGTCTGCGAACGCAAGTGCGGTCGTGGACATCATCGAAAACAGCATGCTGGCGGCCAATGCTACGGAGGTCACTTTTTGCATAATTTTCTGCATAATGCGATTTCCTTTCTGTACAGCGGCGTTTTTGCAGGCACTTTGGCTGAGCGCCACGCTTCAACGCCCCTGCACGCATTGCTTTTTGCTTCCGTACATTTTCTATCATATGCGATTCGCAAGCCTTGGCAATAAGCCAGAAAAACAAATTTTGCGGAAAGTGAAAAGTGACTTTTCAACGACACGAATAGAAAAAGAAGCCGTACCTTTATGGGACGGCTTCTTCTTTGCATATGGGTCTTTGTGCAATTACGACAACATGGTGAGGAAAGCTTGTGAAGACTACCAGTCAAATATATGGTATATTATTAGCAAAGAATCAAAGGGAAGGAGAAACAGTTTATGTACTTAGCCCATCTACACGAGCTTTACAAAGACATGAAAGCTCACGAAGCAGATTCTGCAGTTTTTGCTGTCAGCATCGAAAAGCACCCATTCTCATGCACACTTGCTATTATTCAAGAGTCGTTTCACCTGTTTATTACAGCATTAGGCGAAAATCCATTCACAATCGATGTTGCTCTTGATAGGAATTTCAACACATTGGAGCGGTTTTATTTGCCTTTAGATTTGTACAGGAAACTCAGAGAATATCTCGGAATAAAAGACGGTGGCAAGGAGCCATTCCGTACCACTGCTTTTCTCCAAAGCGTTGACAATGCAACCCCTGTACGTTTTAATGGTAACAGGTCAACCGGAGCAGAAACAACACGCCTTGCCATGGTTGCTAATCCTGACTTATACGAGGATATAGATAAGCCATATTTTTGTGGATGGCACAAAAATCCTGCGAGCTATTCGGTAAGAGAAAAAAATATAAGAAAGAGTTTGTTACGTTTTCCAAAGCGAGAAGTTGAGATAAGAACACAAATGAATATGAGTTCTTGTTGGAGTGCCAATCCAGATGAAGAAAACTTAGACGCGTTGAACCATCTCATAGCCGATGAGAGCATCTCTTAAAGAGCCAGAATAAAAATTGTCATGGTCACAAATTTCCTTGTCAACAGCAATCAGCGCATTTGCCTTGATTCTAAGGTCTTCGAGCGTATATACCCAGTGTGGAGCAACTAGACGCAAATATCCAATACCCTTATCGTCAAATAGGATTTCCGGAACAAACGGACAAAATTCATCAGAAGGAATACTCTTTCCCTCTGAATCAAAAATTGCTTCATACTGACGAACACCAGCATTACGAAAATATTTGCTTTGATGTTCATCCATTTGCATATACAAGCCAAAAGCATTGCCATATTTAGCAACAATGAAATTAGGCTCGATTTCTTCCACGACTTCAAGTTCCATACGGTCAAAGATGTAGCTGTGTAGTATCATGCAGTGGTATCTCCTTTCATTCTCTTCTTTTTGGGAAGCAAAATGTTGAGCATCATTTTGCCATTTTTTTCGCTTTCTGCTTGCTTATTAGTTTGTCTTCTAGTAGTCATCTACGTTATCGACTGTGCATGTTTTGTTGTAAAAGCGGTCAACAAGGACCCAGCGTTCCAATTGGCAATTTCCAAATGCTCTTTCAACTTGTAAATAATCGTTTGACTTCTTTGTCTCTCATTGTAGCAGTATCGCACATTTTGGCAAAGAGATGATACAGCCCATTTGGCGAAGGAAATATCTCAGAGTAGATTTGTGGTCAAACGCTAAGTCGCTCTTTTTACTTGCTCGTTTCAGTTTGCTTAACATTTGATAACTATACTAAAATAAGCGGCCCTCCAAGTCAGGAGAGCCGCCTATTTCTTTGTAGGAGTGTGTTGTCAAGTGTTAGAGGTTGAGGGTTTGCCCCGGCTTTTACTTAATTCGATACAGAGTCTTTCAGAATTGCCACCACGTGCGCTATATTACGGTTCGGTGCATTGCCGCCTAAGAGCCGTACCAAGTAAATGCAATCCTTACGAAAATTATTACCATTGCGACTTGTACGATTCCGCTAACAGCAAGATGCTGCTTTCACTGAGTATGACATAAAAGGTTTTGTCTGCTCTTTTACCCGACTGTCAATCCCTACTAAAGTACCCAGACTTTATTATACATATTGCTTTTGTCGGAGTAGCCACACGGCATATACGGAACAACGTTCCCGTGGTGGTGTTGAAAGAAGCAAATAAAATCATTGGAACAACATAACCGTTCCTGGCATCGTGATGTTGGTAATTTTCACACCGCACCCTACCAGGGTAATCGCCATCGCAGCGGCTGCTACCACTGCTAAAATGATAGTCTTACGTTTCATATCTTACACTCCAAAAATAGCGGTAGGTTGTCCTACCGCTATTTGTATTAGTAGATTTTACAGCAACGAAGAGTTAGCACCCTCCAGCATCAATTTCTTCCTGAGTACAGCTCTTATCAGCCTCACCAGGAATCACTGTACCCCACCAGTCAGTGTTAGAATCTCCACCACTCGGCTGAGACGGCTGTGCAGGCTCAGGATTACTGGGCTGTTCCGGCTGAGGGTCAGGCTGTGCCGGTGCCGGGTCAGGTGCGGGAGCAGGAGCCGGATTACTCGGAGCAACAGTCGCTGCTCCGCTATTCGAACTGCTGCCAGCACTGGAGGAACTACCAGTGTTTCCAGAATTGCTCTTACTGGAGGTCTTAGTGCTCGTGGAAGTGACTACCTTTTTAGCCTGCACAGTTACTGCATACGCAGCACTTGCATCAGGGTTGCTATCACTTGTTGCAGTGATTGTGGCAGTGCCAGGAGCAACGGCCGTAATCTTGCCTTCGGAGTCAACAGTTGCAATTGCCTCATCGCTGGAGGACCAAGTCACAGAGGCATTGGTTGTCGTATCGGGAGTAACGGTTGCGGTGACAGTGACAGTGTTACCTACCGTAAGGACACCCTCCGTTTTATCGAGGGTAATACCCTCAACATTCGTTGTAACGGTAACCTTGGTTTCAGCTTTCAGGTTCTCGGGAACAACGCCGAACGCGGAATCCATTGCTGCCAGGTCTTCGGGCATTGTGGCCACGCTGTCGTCAACTTCTTCAGAATCTGCTGCTTCAACCACGACAGCACTCAGCTCAGAGGCTTCAGCGTCTTCGGTTTTCGCAGTGACATAGGTTGTGATGGTGCATTCGCCGTTGGCCACCGCAGTCACCTTACCGGTTTCATCAACGGTAGCAACAGATTCGTCACTGGACTCATATGCGAGCTTGACATCGGTTGCGTCTGCGGGAACCAGCTTAGCGTCCAAGTCCTTGGTGTTCTCGCCATTGGTGACGAGGTCAATAGACTCAGGTGCCACGACACCGGTGGGAGTGACGACAACTTTGATGTGAGTGCTCGCGGCGATGTCGGCGTCCTTTACGGAAGCCGTAACGTTCGCCTCACCGGCCGCCACTGCAGTAACAGTACCGGTCTCATCAACCGTTGCAACACTCTCATCGGAGGAGGTCCACTCAATGGTGAGCTTTTCGGCAGCCTTGGCTACTTTCTCATCCGTTGCAGCACTTTCACCGGTTGCAGCAGTCTCAGGAGTTACGGCCGGAGCATCGTCGGTGCCGAAATTTACAGGAAGTGTGATAGTCTCCCCTTTTTCAACGACGGCGGTCTCAGGAATAGCGATGTTAGTTACTTTAACGCCACATCCTGCCAAACCGAGCATCATGATAGCAGCAACTGCGGCTGCCAACACAAACTTCTTTTTCATGTCTTACACTCCATAAAAAGGCGGTGAGTTTACCCCACCGCCTTTTACTCTATACACTATTTATGCTTGCAATTAGTCGAAATGACAGCAACGAAGAGTTAGCATACCCCTCCAGCTTGCTGCTCAGGAGTACAACCGTTATCAGTAGGAGCCGAGTTCACTGGTCCTCCCCAACGGTCGTAACCTTCGCCGTACTTATCTCCGGAATTGCTGGAATCGCCAGAACCACCATTATCGCCGCCACTCGGGCTGAGGGTCCGGTGCAGGCTGAGCGGGTTCCTCGTAAGTCGGTTGGCTCGGCTGTTCGGCCGGAGCAGCAGGCTGAGCCGGTGCAGGGTTACTTGCAGGAGCAGAGCTACCTGTACCGGAGGAAGTATTACCCTTGTTGGAACTCTTGTTGGAGGTAGTGTTCTGCACAACTTTCTTGGCCTGGACGGTCAGTTTGTAGGTTGTGCTCTTTTCACCAGCGTTAGCGGTGATGGTTGCCTCACCTGCTGCAATTGCCGTGACTTTACCATTCTCATCGACGGTAGCAACTTTCTCATCAGAAGAAGTCCAGGTAACGATAGTTTCATCTGCAATCTCTTCGGGAAGCACGGTCGCATTCAAGGTAACAGTGTTACCAGCGGTAAGGATGCCTTCGGTCTTGTCCAGTGTGATACCTTCAACTTCGTAGAAAGCCTTGATGTGAGTCTTCTTTTCAACAACCTTCTTGCCTTCCTGAGTGAGGGTTGTCGCGATGTCGCATTCACCAGGCTGCAAGACCTGAACCCTGCCGTCTTTATCGACGGTGGCCACTGCCTCATCAGTAGAAGCATAACTCACCTTCACATCGGTGGCATCAGCCGGGCTTACAGTTGCCTCGACAGTGGTTTCG
>ENA-OPMP01001393-OPMP01001393.1-human-gut-metagenome-genome-assembly--contig:-NODE-1393-length-10594-cov-4.325363_pt1 | contig 10594 bp, 11 predicted proteins | sample MGYA00241527_ERZ501751 | MGnify/ENA primary metagenome ERZ501751 (study PRJEB25962, sample SAMEA2042647) | human gut metagenome | biome: human gut; feature: human-associated habitat; material: faeces... | reverse complement strand
AATGGGCACTTTCATTTTGTCAAATGGGCTTAATGGGAAACTGAATAAATATACGGCCTAAAGTGTATATTTATGCATTGGACGAGATGACTGTTTTTTTGTGCCTATCCGCCTTTTTGTGCCTATCCGCCTTTTTGTGCCCGTCCGTCTTTTTGTTGAGGCTCTTCTGCTTAATAGCTCTTCTCGTTGGCGAGGTTCCACAGGTTGAGGAAGGCGGCTCGTGATATGTCAGTTACCTTCTCATAGTTGATCTTCTGCGCCTCGTCGCCAGGCATGTGGTAGTCGGGATGTCCGTCGGTGTGGTACCATATTATTGGAATGTCGCGCTTGGCAAACGTTCCGTTGTCGCTACCGCCCACGGGCTTGTCCCACGCACGATAGTCGGGGTCGAGGTGAAGGTTATACTGCTTGATGTCGTTCTTCAGCCAGTCGCCGAACACGGGGTGGGCGGCGGTGTAGAAGTAGACAACGTATGGCGGGTTCTCTGGCTTGTTGTTGCGTCCTATCATGTCGAAGTTGAGATAGCCTTTGATCTTGTCGGCAAAGGCACAGGTCTGCATGAAGAAGCGCGATCCGAGGAGACCGATCTCCTCGCCGTCCCAAAACGCGAAGACGATGTTGCGCTCAGGCTGCACGCCCGCTGTGGCGAAGGCATGGGCTATTTGAAGGGCAGCGCTCACGCCCGATGCGTTGTCGTCGGCACCGTTGTATATGCTGTCGCCTTCAAGGTCGGGGTCGCAGCCCACATGGTCAAAGTGGGCTCCCATGATGACATACTCGTTGGTGTTCTTACCCGGAATCATCGCCAGCACGTTCTTCATGTTAAGGCGGCGGTGGGGCATCTGCTTCAGAAGGGCAATGGAGTCGGGGTGTACCTGCCATGGCTTGCGTTTCTGCCATTCCATGCTGTAGGCAGAGAACGGCTGTGTGTAGCTGTCGCCAAGAGGTTTGATGCCCCATTGGCGCAGGAGTGAGATTATGTATTGTGCTGCCACCTGGGCATCGTTTGTTCCCGCTTTGCGTCCACGCAGCTCGTCGCTTGCGAGGAAGCCTATATGAGCTTTGGCAGCGTCCATGGTGATTGTTTGCAACGCCTGCTCCTTTGCTTTTGTCGTGGCGTTGTTGCTGTTACGTTTTGCGGCGTATGCGCTGTCGGAGCCTATGCCGATGAAGGCGATGAGCAGCAGGACTGCTGAGAGAAAGATTGTTCGCATGAGTGGAAGGAGTGTTTAAATGTTGTTTTTATTTGAAAATGTTGTTTAAAGTAAAAAGAAAAAGCCTGACGGAACTGGCCCGTCAGACTTTTTTATCTAAACTGCATGATTGTTTTGTCGTGCTTTAAAAGTTATGAGTAGCGCAGAATTTGTCCCGGACGCAGACGCATGTTCTTGCCAATGTGGTTGAGGCGGCATATTGTGTCGACGGTCACGCCACGTTTCTTGGCAATGCTCTGCAAGGTCTCGCCGTTCGACACCTTGTGGTAGAGCACCTCATCGTTGGTGTCCTGAGGCATGGGCTTGGTGCCGATGACATCCTCACGATTGTAGCCACCGTTGCCCACCTTTCCGCGAAGGCGGTTAGCTTCTGCCGACTCTGCTTTGTAGGTGTCGCGGTTGAACATGTAGCTGTCGCCCACAACGTCTTGCTCGCGGAAGTCGAACATAAGAGCCGGGTTTATAGCCACGCCGCAGAGGCGTGTCTCAAAATGCAGGTGTGAGCCAGTGCTTCGACCGGTGTTGCCGCCAAGACCAATGGGTTCTCCGGCACGCACCTCCTGGTTTTCTTCAACCAGCTGCGCTGACAGGTGTCCGTAGGTTGTTTCAAGTCCGTTATTGTGGCGAATGACCACATATTTGCCATAACCTCCTGGGTTATATTTTACCATGCGCACCTTTCCGCTGAAAGCAGCGCGTATGGTGTCGCCGATATATACCTTGATGTCGATGCCCTCATGCTGGCGTCCCCAGCGTGCACCGAAGTTGCTTGTTACCACTCGGCTTGGGGTAGGCATGCAGAAATGCTTGAGGTTTATGCGATAGGTTTCAGGCAAGGCTGTAGCGCGGTGTGCGAAGGTGTTGTTCCAGTCTTCATACAGCTCAGCAGCCGGATTCTCCATCTCCTCGCGTGCCGTGATGTTGCGGAGCATAAGCGTGTCGACAGTCTTCATTCGGCGGTCAACGGGTGCCTGGCGTGCCAAGAGGTCTTGGCCCACAACGGGTACTGCCGACAAGGTGAGTAATGTTGTTATAGCAAATGTTTTAATAATTTTCTTCAAACTCATATTTTTTCTTTGGTCGTCGTTAAGTTAGAATGAGTATATCATTCTTTCATAAGAAGGAAATTGTCGTTACAAATTCGTGACAAGAAGGTGTGAAATTGTTCAACAATTATCAAAAGACGCCACAAAGATAATAAAAAAATCGTAAAATCGCGGTTTCGTTAACAGTTTTTATTCGCTTTTTAACATAAAAGTGGCTGAAAATGGGTCAGTTATGATGTACCGTAACGTAAATGTATAAAAGGCCTCTGGCGTTTTCGGCGCTTGATTTGCATCAACGGGCCGTTTTAACATAAATTGTTTTAGCTTATCGCAGCCCAATTAACATTCACGTCACGTAGTTCGCGGAGCCTTCGCCACAGCATGGCATACTGAGGGCTGGAGCATGTGGGGTCGGCAGCAACAATTTTTTGTGCCTCCTCGCGTGCCATCTGCACGAGTTGTCCGTCGCGTGCTATATCGGCAATCTTGAGGTCGAACGCCATACCGCTCTGCTGCGTGCCCTCAAGGTCGCCGGGGCCACGCAGCTTGAGGTCGGCCTCGGCAATGCGGAACCCGTCGTTGGTGTCGCACATTATGTCGATGCGCTTGCGCGTGATGTCGCTGAGCTTATAGCCCGTGACGAGGATGCAGTAGCTTTGGTCGGCGCCGCGGCCCACACGTCCGCGCAGCTGGTGGAGCTGTGATAGGCCGAAGCGTTGGGCGTCGAGGATAATCATGACCGATGCGTTGGGCACGTTCACGCCTACCTCGATAACCGTAGTGCTCACCAGCACCTTAAGTTCGCCTGCCGCAAAGCTGCTCATAATGGCATCCTTCTCCGCACCCTTCAGCCTGCCATGCAGCAGAGCGCAGGGAATATCCTGCAGAAAATCACGCTTCAGCTCTTCGTATACTCTTTCTGCGCTATGCACAGCCAGAACATCCGATTCCTCAATCAGCGGGCAGACAACATAAGCCTGCCTTCCTGCCTGCACCTGACGTACCAGGCCGGCGTACACCTCACGGCGGCGCTCGTCCGTATAGCACAGCGTCCGCACCGGCTTGCGCTGCGGCGGACGTCCCTTCATTACGGAAATATCCAGATCGCCGTAAACAGTAAGCGCCAAGGTACGCGGAATCGGCGTTGCCGTCATTACCAGTACATCGGGAGCATTGGCCGATTTATTGGACAGACGCGCACGCTGCTCTACGCCGAAGCGGTGCTGCTCGTCCGTCACCGTCAGCGACAGATTGGCAAAGCGCACATCCTCCTCCAAAAGCGCATGCGTACCCACAACCACGTCAACAAGACCAAGCTCCAGATTCAGCAGCAGCTCACGCCTTGCCTTAGCACGCATACCGCCCGTCAGTAAAGCAATACGCACACCGTAAGGCTGCAGATATTGCTCCAGCGTTTCAAAATGCTGCGCAGCCAAAATCTCCGTAGGCACCATAATACAGCCCTGATAACCGTTTTCCACCGCCTTAGCCAACGCCAACGCACTGATAACCGTCTTGCCGCTGCCTACATCGCCCTGCAGAATGCGGTGCATAGGCTTTTTATCCTGCATATCCAGCGAAATCTCACGCCATGCCTGCTGCTGTGCCGCCGTCAGCTCAAAGGGCAGTCCCTGCATTACATCTTTAACAAGCGCACCGTCTGCAGCGTGCTTGATACCCTCTCTGTTGTCATGGCTCTGCTGACGATAATACAGCAAGCCGCACTGCAGCAAAAACAGCTCCTCAAAAACAAAGCGCTGCTTGGCACGTCTCAACGCTTCCCAGCTTTCCGGGAAGTGAATATTTTTCAGCGCCGTATAGCGGTCGGGCAAATTGCATTGACTCACAACCTTCGCCGGCAGGCTTTCCGGCAAATCCTCTGCTGCCAAGCGCAGCGCCTCGCTTATCCAGGTACGCAGGTTCTTCTGCGTCAGGTTGCCGCTCAAAGCATACACCGGCACAATGCCCGGCGTTTTGCCCTCGTCCTGCTCCAAAGGCTGCACATCAACCTCGCTGATGGACTTCGTAGTGCGCCCCTGCCTTACGCGGCCTGTAATCTGCAGCACGGTATCCGGCTTCAGCTTCTGCGCCTTGTAGCGCTGCCCGCCGAAAAAGTACAGCGTGGCATAACCTGTTTCGTCACGCACCGTCACGGACGTATAGCTGCGACGGCTGGCACCGTAGCCGTTTTTCACCTGATAAACGGTCGCTTTGAAAATCTGCTTACTGTTGTCTACATCAAGCTCCTTAATCGTTTTGAGCTTGGCATAATCGAGATAAGCACCCTGACGCGGGTAAAATTCCAGCAAATCACCCACGCTGAAAATATTAAGAGCAGCCAGCTCAGCTGCTTTTTTTACGCCTACACCTTTTAGTGTTGTTACAGGTTCTTTCCACCACATTTATAAAAATACCCTCTTTATCTTAAAATTCCCTTGCTTTTCTGCGCTTTTTATGGTATGATACTCATGTTAAATTTGAATGTGCCTTATGTCTTATCACGTTTAAGGAGGTGGGAAACAATGGCATCTATCTGCGAAATCTGCGGTAAAGGAAAACTCGCTGGCAACAACGTCAGCCACTCCAATAGACACACCAAACGTGCTTGGAACCCGAATATTCAACAAGTAAGAGCAGTTGTTGAAGGTTCTGTTAAACGCTTGAACGTTTGCACCCGTTGCCTGCGTTCCGGTAAAGTTAACCGCGCAATCTAATCCGTTCGGATTTAAAAAGAAGCCAAATACCAATCGGTATTTGGTTTCTTTTTTTGCGCTTATTTTACTTTGCAGCCGCACTCGGGGCAGAACTTAACCAAAGAGCTGATTTTTGCGGAGCAGTTCGGGCACAAAATAAAGGCACGGTATTCAGTGAGCTTCTTTTCGAACAGCTCATAGAACTGGTTAACCTCTTTGTCCTCGCGCTTCCAGTTATAAATCTGCAGACGCTCCTTAGTGGAGTCCATGATAACCTGTACGGTTTCTTCATCCAAAGACTGCATAGCCAGCTGCATAATTTTTTTCTTGTTATGGAAGTGCAGCTGATGTGCAGCATCATCCTGTTCATCAATAGTTACACCCATCTCATTGACGCACAGCAAGGCAATATTCCAGGCTACGTCAATATCAACTTCATAAAGACGGTTATCAAAGCAACCGCCGGCACCATCTATTCTCATAGCTACCTCCTGCCAGATGTTTTTTCTTAATTATAGCACAAGCGCATATTTGCTGTAAAACAAATCGCTCGTGCCGCAACATTATTTGTTCAGTTCCGCTGCCATTTCCCTTACAGTCTTATGCAGCAGCGGATGCTCCAGCTCCGGCGCAATATCCAGTAACGGCAGCAGCACAAAATCCCTGTTCTGCATATCGGGATGCGGCAGCGTAAGCTCCGGTGTCTGCATTACGACATTTTCGTAAAGCAGCAAATCCAGATCAATATTGCGCTCGCCCCAATGACGCAGGCGCACACGTCCCATCGCCAGCTCCGTTGCCAAAAGTGTACGCAAAAGCGCCACAGGCTCCAAATTAGTGCGCACCTTGCACACAGCATTCAAAAACTGCGGCTGGTCCGTCACACCGTAAGGCTCCGTAGCAAAATAGCCGGAAACCTGCAGTACATCCACGCCCTGCTGCATCAGCAGCATCAGCGCGCGCTGTAAATTCTTTTTCTTATCGCCCAGGTTACTGCCCAAGGCAACATATGCAATAGCCATCTCAGACTCCTGTTCTTTTGATGTGATATGATATTCCAGCAATTATCTATCGCGTTACAGCGAAAAATTTTTTAACGGCAATTTCGTGCGGAACAAAGACGAAATTGCAATAAACTCGCGCTATGCGTAGCATTTTTCTACACAAGTCAGCTTAGCGCTCAAACAGTATTGCAAATTCTTTTGTTCCAAGCACTTATTTCCTAAAATTTTTATGCTTCCACCGCGATAAATAATTGCTTATGTCACTATTCCGTCGCAGCGTGACAGATAATTGCTAAAACAATTCTTTCTAAGCTAACCTACTCCGCACTGCCGCGCAAAATAGCCTCTAGTGTGCGAATCGCCCGCACGTTCTCCTCAACATCATGCACGCGCACCATCTGTGCCCCTGCGTAAATTGCCTGCAGACTCGTCGCAATCGTTCCCTCCAAACGCTGCTCTGCCGGTACACCGCCCAGCACAGCACCAAGCGTACTCTTGCGCGACGCCGCCAGCAGCACAGGATAACCAAAGCTCGTCAAAGCCTTCAGGTCACGCATCAACAGCAAATTCTGCTCCACATTCTTGGCAAAGCCGATACCCGGATCCAGAATAATCTTATCCGCACTCACACCACGCTCACGCAAAAGCTGCGCTCTCTGCGCCAGATAAACGGCAACCTCCTGCACAACATCCTTGTACTCGCAGTTCTGCTGCATATTCTTCGGCGTACCGCGCATATGCATAAGAATAATCGGCGCTTTAGTTGCCACAACCACGTCAGCCATGCGCGGGTCAGCCTCCATCGCACTGATATCGTTGATAATATCAGCACCCGCAGCAATAGCTGCCTCCGCCGTATCCGCACGATAGGTATCAATAGAAATAACAGCATCGGTATAAGCCTTGCGCAAAGCAGCAATCGCCGGAACTACGCGGCGGCGCTCCTCCTCCCCATCAACGCTGTCGCTGCCCGGACGGGTAGACTCACCGCCGATATCCAGCACACCGGCACCCGCAGCAAGCATTCTGCCTGCACGCTCCACCAGCTCCTCCATAGCAGGAACACGGCTGCCCTCATAAAAGGAATCGGGCGTAACGTTCAGAATACCCATCACGCACATCTTCTCATAGGTCAGCACTCTGCCGTCAGCCAGAGTAGTGCACAGCTTTTGCGGTGTCAGCGCCATCTCCAAATCAATAGCAGCCTGCGGAATGCCAAAGTACGGCATCTGTGCCAGCTTCTTCAAAAGCACCTTATAATGCTTCAGCGTACCCAAAAGCAGGATATCAACATACTTCGCAGCACAGGTAACAGCACCCACCGGTGTTACGGCGTCGCCGCCCACCGCCAGCATCTCCTGCTTGATAATATTCGCTGCCGGCGTACGCACACCAAGCAGCTTGAACGGAATAATCTCCGCCTTATGCGCAAAAATAGGCAGACTGTCGGCATGAGCGCCGATACTTGCCAGCGCTGCCTCCAAGCCTTCACGGTTAACCTTTAATAACATTCATTCTCACCTTTTTCCACAACAGCAAAAGCGTTATGATTATGGATGCTTTCCATGCTCTCCACCTCTGCACGATACCAGGTAATACGCTTATCCGCCTCCAGACGCAAAGCAACCTCACGCACAGCATCCTCTACAAAACGCGGATTTTCATAAGCATGCTCCGTAACATATTTTTCATCGGGGCGCTTCAAAAGACCGTAAAGCGGCGTGCTTGCGGAAGCCTCGGCATATTCCACCAGCTCCTCCAGCCACACCATTTCCTGCGCCTCAACCTCCAGCTTCGCCCAGGCGCGCTGATTATGCGCACCGTATTCGCTGATTTCCTTGGAGCAGGGGCACAGCGTCTGCACCGGCACAACAGCTGTAATGCGCCAACGCAGCTTCTCGCCCTTCTCGGCCTTATACACGCAATCGATATCCATCGGCGCTTCCATACCGCTCACAGGAGCCTTCTTCGTTACAAAATACGGGAATTTCAGCTCGATAAAAGCTCTTTCAGCCTGCAGATGCTGCTTCAGCTGGTCTAAAATTGCCTCCACATCAGCAAGGCCCACAGGACCGAGAGTACGCAGACACTCCACAAAACGGCTCATGTGCGTACCGCGCATATCATGCGGCAAATCAACCGCCAGTGTTACCTCTGCTACGCTGTGCTGCGTACCGCGTGCTTTATCGCGCAGCTCAATCGGCCAGCGCAGGCCCTTTATTCCCACATGCTTCAAAGGAATATTGCGTAAATCCTTTTCGCTTTGTACATCCTTCACTTCATTCACCTCTGTACACGCAGCCACTGGTGCGAGTTTCCCAAACTTCTACTTCATATAAATGATAATGGTCGCTCTTAAGCAGCTCAACCAGCTTATTCCAAACCCAGACGCTGATATTTTCCGCAGAAGGCACCGGCAGAATATCATTCAGGCAGGCGTGGTCCAAATGTGCCAGCACCTCTTCCTTCACCAGATTCTTCAACTTGATAAAATCAATAACCATACCCTCGTGGTCGGGAGTGCCCTCTACCTTTACCACCAGCTTATAGGTATGACCGTGCAAATGCTCGCACTTGCCGTTATACGCAGGCAGATAATGCGCAGCGTCAAAATCAAATTCCTTAATAATTATCATTTATATTCTCCTCCATAAAGGGTTAAATCAGCAAAGCCGTTTTGGCGCAGTGCCTCATAAGCCACAATCGCCACGGAATTGGACAAATTCAAAGAGCGTGCATCCTCAATCATCGGAATACGGATGCAGCTTTCGGGATATTCGTGCAGCAAGGTTTCCGGCAGGCCGGCAGTTTCCTTGCCGAAAATCAGCAGGCTGTCCTGAGCATACTGAACATCGGCATAAGAGCTGTGTGCCTTCGTCGTCAGGAAATACTTGGGGTTATCCTTATATTTTTCCAGCACCTCATAAACGCTGTCGTAATAATGGATATCGACAAGATGCCAATAATCCAATCCAGCACGCTTCAAATATTTATCCTCCACGGAAAAACCAAGCGGACGAACCAAATGCAGGTGACAGCCGGTTGCTGCGCACAGACGTGCAATATTACCGGTATTGCCGGGAATTTCCGGTTCAACTAAAACTATATGCATTTTACTGAATGCCTCCTCAGCTGACTGCTGCGCAGTCGTTAATTTATTTTTTTCTCCTGCAGTATTTCAGAAACTCTCTGCTTCATACTGCGTTTCTTTTTATTCTTTTCCTTAACCGGTTCGACCTTAACCGCCTCCACAGGCTGCTGTGCCAGGATTTTCTGATAGGTGGCCATAATCTTTTCGCAATACAGCGAGCCCATCGCCCAGGTACCGTTCAAACCGTACCAGGTGTTGACAACACCGCGCTCCAGGCGGATATTATGCGCCAGATCATAGCGCGGATCGACAATATCCGTTGAAGGACGCTTCGTCTGCGTGTAAGCCAGCAGATGCTGGATGTGCGCACGCACTCCCAGCTGCGGCGTAGCAAAGGACGCACCGCGCACACCGCCGCCGATAGTACCAAGACCGCAGAAATTGTTCTGATGATGCAGCACATCACCGCCATAACTGTAAGCACCGGTTTCAACCAACGATTGCGCCAGGGCAAGATCGGGACGCACGTTTTCACGCTTAGCCTCCTGCCAGTACAGCTCAACCAGCTCCTCTACCGGGCAGGCTAGCTTCACAGCAGGGTTAGCCGCTAAAATATAGGCAACAGCCTGCGCCTTGCTGGCAATCGCCTCACCGTAAATAGCGATATTACGGTAATCATCCGGTAGCTGAGTACCGGAAAAATAGAACTTGCCGTCCTTCTCCTGCAGCAGCGACGGACGCGGAGCGGCAGGGACATTTATCGTACCGGCAGGCGGTTTAGCCACCGGTTTGGTAGATACTACAATTTTATCCTTTTCCTGAGTTATTTGGACAGCGCGCTGCTTTTTGTTGAGCAGCTTCTTATCCTTTTTATCAGCGATAATCGTCTGCTTGGAGGCCGGTGCTTCATCAGCGACCTCGCGCACGGTTGCCGCACACACGCCGGCATAGAGCGACAGACCCAGCAGAACACACGCAAAAGTAATTTTTTTATATTTCATAGCGCATTACTCCTATATATATCACGCTATCAATTTTACCGCACTTGAGGCAAAATTGTAAAGTTTTTCCCACCTCTGCAGTGAGGAATTCACAAAAAAGTAGATTTAAGCTATAATATTTATAAGATAACAGCCAAGCGCTATCTTATTTAACATCAAGTAGCAATCAGCTTGTTAAATTAAGGAGGGAAAATTATGTCCGCAAAATTCCATTTCATCAACCATGCCTGCTTTATGCTGGAAAAAAATAATTCCGCTATTATCTTCGACCCGTATCTGGACGATAATTCGGAAGGACTCACCGCCAAAGACATTAAGGTTGATTATATTTTCGTCAGCCACGGTCACTTCGACCATTTGGGCAGTGCCTTTGAAATCGCCAAAAATTGTGACGCTACCATCATCTCTACTGCCGAAATCTGCGGTCTGGCGCAGGAAGCCGGCTGCAAAGCGCACGCTATGCATCTTGGCGGCACCTTTAAGTTTCCCTTCGGCAAGGTACGCCTGACGCTGGCCTTCCACGGCAGCGGCGTTCCCGGCGGTCA
>ENA-OPMP01001388-OPMP01001388.1-human-gut-metagenome-genome-assembly--contig:-NODE-1388-length-10621-cov-2.286485_pt1 | contig 10621 bp, 13 predicted proteins | sample MGYA00241527_ERZ501751 | MGnify/ENA primary metagenome ERZ501751 (study PRJEB25962, sample SAMEA2042647) | human gut metagenome | biome: human gut; feature: human-associated habitat; material: faeces... | reverse complement strand
CGATACGGCTCTGGATTGTCTTGAAGTTTGTAAGCATTCCACCTAACCATCTCTCGTTTACGTAGAACATTCCACAACGCTCTGCTTCTGTTTTGATTGCATCCTGAGCCTGTTTCTTTGTTCCTACGAAAAGGATTGTGCCGCCTTCTGCTGCAATATCAGAAACTGCTTTGTAAGCATCGTCAACCATTCCTACAGATTTCTGCAGATCGATGATGTAAATACCATTTCTCTCTGTGTAGATATATGGAGCCATTTTAGGGTTCCATCTTCTTGTCTGATGTCCGAAATGAACACCTGCCTCAAGTAACTGTTTCATAGAAATTACGCTCATTTTAATTACCTCCATTTGGTTGATTTCTTCCATGTACTTCCTATTAGTCTGCCACCGGAAAAGCGTAGATCCGGCACCGGCAGCTTCCATACATGTGTTTAATAAAATTTAAAGCCTTTGGCATTATATCATACCAAAGGCTTTCATGCAAGCTTTATTATACTATTTTTTTGTCAGTACTTTCGCAATCTCGCTATAGTTCATTCCCTTTTCCAGCGTAAATGTCCCCACACGGATATATCTTGCATAATTGTGATCCTGCATATATTTGCGGAAATCTTCCGCATCCCTGACAAGTCCTTTCTCCTGCAGATCCTGTGCAATCTCCCTGCACACTTCTCCGCCTTTTATTGTAATGGAGACTTTTTCCTTTTTTGTTTCTTCCTTCTCGGTCTCCTGCGCTTTTTTCTTCTCTTCTTCTTTCTTTTGAGAGTCCTGTGTTTTTTTCTTTTCTTCCGCCTTTTTCTCCGACTCTTTTGGTGTGTCATTCTGTTCCGAAGAAGTATCACGCTCCGTCTGTTTTTGTGTATCGTTCTGCGGAACCTTCTGTGTCACTGCCTGTGTCGTTCTTTGTGTATCCGGAAGATTCGTTTCCTTTACCGGAAGTTCTGTTGTCTGCGTTTCTGCTTCCTGCGTCTGTGTGTCATCCGGCATGATCATTCCAAGTTCCGAAGCTCTCTGCATAGCTTTTTCATCCGACATTGCTCCGCCGTGTGCATGTAACGATACAATAAATACCAGCGAGGCAACCAGAATTCCAAGTCCGCAGCCACGTAAATAATATTTAAATCTCACTGACATCTTCCCCTTTGTATAATCCGATCACCAGCTTCACTTCTCCAAGCCCCCGTCCCAGCTTACGGGCAATTTCCACATCAGACACTCCATTTTGATGAAGTGCAAGTACCTGATCGTTGAAGCTTCCGTTATCGGTTTCCTCTGCCACAGATGCTTTTGGTGAAATCTGCTGCGGCTGTTCCTCCACAGGCTCTGACACTTCCGTTCTTGCCGGTTCAGGCTCTTTTACCGTTTCCGTCAGATGTGTCATCATTTCATCCTGTGTATGTTTTACCTGCTCCGAAAACTGTTGTAGCTGCGATGCAAGCCCGGTCAGTTCCGTATGCTTGTCATTGAGCATATTATATAAAAAGAGAATTTCATTATGCGTTTTATTCATTGATTCAATCACCGTATTGGAATATTCGTTGATTGCCATAATTTTCTCATTCGTTTCTTTTTCCATCAGACGCTTGGCATTCTCCTGGGACTGTTCTACCACTGCATCGATTGCATCTTCTACCTTGTCATTTGCATTTTTCAGTTCCCGCTCGACAATAATCTTTAATTCCTTCTCACTTAATCTGGTTATCTCCTGTACATCTTTCGGGGTAAGTTTTTCCTGAACAAAAAAGCTTACGAGAACAAAAATGATTCCAACCAGAATCAGTGTAATTTCCACACCCGTCATATATTTTCCCTCAGATTTTCATATCAAAACTGCCGCCAACCGGATTGCCATCCGTCCGCTTCGTTTCTTTGTTTGTTTTTTTTCTCACAGATCCCTGTTTTTTATATTTGTTTTTTCCTTCTTCCCTGGCATCTGTGTGATTATCCAGCTGCTCATTTTCTTCCGGATGGATGACCTGATGATGCAGAACATCCTCCCTGTGATCCACCTGCACCTGAATATTCTGCTGATCCACCATCGGTTTTGTATCCTGCTGGTTTTTGAATGTCTCGATGTCTGCGGTACGCTGTATCGTAGCATAATTGATTGGTGCAATTGCCATAGATCCGCTCCTACTCCGTCAGAATATTCATATAAACACCCATTTTTTTACGCATCTTGTTTAATGCTTTGGTATGTAACTGGGAAATACGTGATTCTGACACTTCCAATATTTTACTGATTTCTTTTAATGTCATATCTTCATAATAATAAAGTTCAATAACGCGCCGCTCTTTCTCCGTCAGAAGTTCCAGGGATTCCGCCAGTTTTTCTTTTAATTCTTCTTCCTCCACCACTTCTTCCGGCTGTGAAAACCGAACCGGATGCGCCGAATCAATCATTGGCTCCGGACCGGTTTCTTCAAATTCATTCAAAGACACAACATTGGTCACCTTAAGCTGTGTCTGCCAGCTGCACAGTTCCTCATCCGTCAGCCCCAGCTGCTTTGCAAGTTCTTCATCCGAAGCTGTTTTACCGGTCCTCATCTCGATCTGTTTCATCGCTTCATCAATTTTGCGCTGTCGCTGCCGGACACTTCTTGGAATCCAGTCCATTTTACGAATCTGGTCTAAAATAGCACCACGAATCCGCAAACTCGCATATGTTTCAAATTTTACATTTTTTTCCAGATCAAATTTATCAATTGCGTCAATCAGTCCGAAAATCCCATAACTGACCAAATCATCATATTCCACATTGTGTCCAAGATACATGCTGAGTCTTCCCGCTACGAGTTTTACAAGCTGCGCATATTCAATTATCAGCTGTTCTCTGATCTCCTGCGTTTTCTTCTGACGATACGCATCCCAGAGTTTTTCTTTATCCGCAGTTTTCATCTACATCATTCCGCCCCGGTTAATTACTTTGTTTGTTGTTCCTCCTGAACCTCCGGCTGCTCCTGCGACTGCTCCTGTGCATCTTTGGCCTGTTCAGTATTTTCCTGTTCCTCAGAGCCTTCCGCTTCCTGCTCCTCTTTAGACTCTTCCGTTTCTTCCCCGTTCTGGTCATCTTCCATATCCTTGAAGTTTCGGTCAATGATCATTTTTACCACACAACCGATCACATAAAACAGGACAAGTACCAGTAACAGCTGTCTTGTAAAATTCCAAAGTGACATGTGCGTAAGAATTGCAATCACACAGTCAATAAACCCTGCCGCCAACATAATAATAGCCGGTACACCATTGGTTTTCATCTTCTGTCCCTCTATATTACTTTAATTTCTTTTCCCACCGATTTAATTCTGAAATCTCCGGTCTCACAATCCAGTTCTACCGTACGTCCGTAATTTAAACCGGTATCCTCCGCGATCAGCGGGATCCTTAATTCTTTCAAAATAATTTTTGCTTCTTCCGCATTGCGTGCGCCTACATTTCCCACAGACGAAAGTCCGCTCGTTTCAAACATGCATGCACCCCCCGCGATCTTTGCCACAAGTCTTCTCTGATTTGCTCCCAAAGCCAGAATCTGTCTTAAAAGTTCACGGATTCCGGTATCCCCGAATTTTGCAATATTGGTATTATTTTTTAATTTTGTGCTGTCTGGCAGCATATAATGTACCAATCCACCGATTTTCGTCACCGGATCATAAAGTGTTAATCCGATACAAGAGCCCAACCCCAGTGTCGTGAGTGTATTCGGAGCTTTTGCGGTTTTCAGGTCTGCCATTCCAACCTTGATCACTTCTCCCATATTCTACGATCTCCTCTATAGCTGAATTCCAAGAGAGGATAAAATCTTTGCATAGGACTCTTCCTCAGGCATCAAGATAAAATATCCATTAATCATACGTTCATCGCCAAATTCTGTTTCAATCAGCAGCGCATTATTTCCGTACTGTCCAAACTGAATTGCCGGAACACTAAGAATCGCTCCCGCCATATCCACCGCAATATATGGAACGGATGGTAAAATCGTAAGATTTGTCATACTTGAAAGTGCAGACAGATACGAAGCCGTAATAATATTTCCGATTTCCTTCATGGCAGATAAATCCATCTCATCAAAAGGTGCATCGTTTTCCGGGTCTCTTCCCATCAGTTTGTTCACAAGATAATGGGCGGAATCCATGCGCATTAAAAACATCATGCTTCCTGTAATATCATGTGTTACTTCCAGAAAAATTCCGACAATAATCTCGTCTTCCGGACAAATTGCGGAACTCAGCTTAGAAGCTTCCATCAATTCTACTTTCGGAACATTCATATCAATCTGTTCATTGATCATGCTTGCCAGAGAAGTTGTTGCATTTCCCGCTCCGATATTTCCAATTTCGCGCAGTACGTCAATATACATTTCATTTACATTATCCAATGTAAAATCGTTCATCTTTTTCCTCCAATAACCATGTATAGTGAGGCATAGCCTCACTATACTCAGTTGTCTTATGTGTTATCTTTTTCGTCTACAATCGCATTGATTTCAAACAGGGAAATCAGCTGATCTCCGCTTGTTCCAATACCATTGATAAAAGTATCTTTTACATGATTTGAATTGATATTGTTATTTTCGATCTGATCCTCAGAAAGATTTACAACCTCACAAACCTCATCTACAATCACACCTAAAGACCCTTTATCTTCGATCTTTAAAATAATGATCCGGGATGCCGAAGTAAAGGTATCATCCTCAAGTCCCATTTTCAGACGGATACTCATAACCGGCACAATTTCGCCTCGAAGATTGATGATTCCCTTGAAATACTCCTGTGCCTTTGGCACACGGGTAATTTTCTGCATACGCACAATATTATCGACATAGCTGATATCAATTCCGTACTTTTCAGAACCGATCTGAACTACGATATACTGCTTTACTTCTTTTTCTTTATTTTTATTCTCATTTGTTTCAATCTGATTGTTTGCAATAGCCATCGTCATTCACCCCCATTACATCAGTGTGTTTGCATCCAGAATCAACGCAACTTCACCATCACCGAGGATTGTTGCACCGCTGATCAGCTTATTTCCATTGATATACTTGCCTAAAGACTTAATAACGATCTCCTGCTGTCCCATCAGATCGTCAACAACAAGTCCTACCTGACTGTCGCCTTTCTTTACAATAACAACGGTAAGGCTTTCCGGTTCTTCTTCTCTTGGTTCAATATCCAGAAGTTTGTCCAGACGAACAAGCGGAATAACGCTTCCACGCAGATGAATAACCTCTTTTGCTTCCACATACTTGATGCTGCTGACCGGTACACTCTCAATATTTGCAATGGACCCAAGGGCAATGGCATATTTTTCATCGCGGACTTCAACCATCAATGCCTGAATAATGGCAAGTGTCAGAGGAAGACGAACGGTAAATGTTGTTCCTTCCCCAAGTTTTGTCTTAACTTCCACATCACCGCCAAGCTGCTCAATGTTAGATTTTACAACGTCAAGGCCAACGCCTCTTCCGGAAATATCTGTAATCTTCTTTGCCATGGAAAAACTTGGCATAAACAGGAGATTTATGATCTCTTTCTGTGTCATGACTTCGGCCTGTTCCGGTGTAATAATATTTCGCTCGATTGCCTTTGCTTTTACCGCTTCGGTATCAATTCCGTTACCGTCATCACCCACCTGGATAATAACGTTATTTCCTTCCTGATATGCATTCAGGAAAATATTTCCGACTTCCGGCTTTCCTCTCTGGATACGAAGCTCGGTGTCTTCCAGACCATGATCCGCAGAATTACGAAGCAAATGCTGTAACGGATCACCGATCTGATCCACTACGGTACGATCCAGCTCGGTATCTTCACCGGTCATAACCAGTTCCATCTTCTTATTCAATGTACGGGACAGATCACGAATCATACGTGGGAATTTATTTACAACGCTCTCAATTGGCACCATCCGGACTTTCATAACAGATTCATGAAGGCTTGTGGTGATTCGCTCCAGATATTCAATCTGTTCATGAAATCCCTGATTGGTAAAGCCTCCCTCTTCCGTTGAACTGATGGATACCAGACTGTTCTTTGCAATGATAAGCTCGGATACCTGGTTCATAAGAGCATCCAGCTTTTCAATATCCACACGGACCGTACGGCTTGTCGCCGGTTTTCCTACACCGTTTTTCTTTGCCGGAGCCTTTTTCTTTTCCGGTGCTTTCTTTGGTTCAGCCTGTACTTCCGGTTTTGTCTCTGCCGGTTTTTCTTCTTTCTTTTCTTCCGTCTCAGTTTCTGTTACGCGTGGTGAAAAATCAGTCAGTTCTTCTCCAACGGCATCTTCAATCTCGGAAACATTCTTTGCAGCGTTCTGGATCTTGTCAAAGCTTTCCGGTGATGCGACATAAAAGCTGAATTCCTGTTCAAACTTTTCATCTTCAATATCCTGAGAGCTCGGACGATATACAAGAATCTCTCCAAAAGCCTCCACTTCGCGGAATACCAAAAAAGCTCTGGCCGCTTTTAAAAGGCACTCTTTCTGGATCATAACCGTCATGCCGTAAATATGCATTCCACTGTCTTTTGCAGTCATAACGGCATCCCGCTCCTGATCCGTCAGATCAATCTGAAGATACAGTTTGTGGTCTCCATTGTCTGTCGGCGCCGCTGCTTCTTTTTCTGTTTCTGCAGGTGCTTTCCTTCGCCGGAGTACTTTCCTGCGCTGAAGCTTCTGCGGCTTCGCCATTTGCTTTTGCAATAAAATCATTCAGTTCTTTGATAATGACTTCATTGTCTTCCTCACCTTCATCAGAGGTTGCCTTAATATTTTCAAGATATCCGTCAATTGCATCCAGACACTTGAACAGCAGATCAATCATCTGACTGTCTACCTGGATTTTCTCGCTGCGGACTTCCTGGAACACATTTTCCATATCATGTGTCAGGTGCTGCATTCTCTTAAATCCCATTGTACCGGCCATTCCTTTTTAAGAGTGTGCTGCACGGAAAATCTCGTTGATCGTGTCCATGTTCTCCGGATCTTTTTCCAGCTCCATGATGCAGTCACTTAAATTCTGTAAATGTTCACTTGTCTCATCAATAAAAATCTCAAGGTATTGGCTTACATCCATGTTATTTTACCCCCACGTTTTTTGTGATTGTCTGTGCAACTTCATCCAGTGGTACAACTTCATCTACCACACCTGCTTCATAGATTGCCTTCGGCATTCCGTATACCACACAGGTTTCTTCGTTTTGTGCAATTACGCGAATCGGTTTTGATCTTCCCAGCGAAAGAATTCCGTTGGTTCCATCCGCTCCCATTCCTGTCAGGACAACACATACGATTTCATCATAGCTACTTGCTGTCAGTGAATCATACATAAGATTTGCACACGGCTTCAGTCCTCCGATTGCCGGTGTTGCATCATCGAGTACAATGCTGTTGTTTCCGTCTGCGGTTTTTGCAACTTTCAAATGTTTTCCGCCCGGAGCAATATAAACACATCCCTTTTGCAGCCGCTCTCCATGCTCTGCTTCCTTCACCCTGATTTTGCTCAGATCATCAAGTCTGTCAGCCATGGATTTGGTAAACCCCGGCGGCATATGCTGTACAAGTACAACCGGGGCATCCAGTTCTTTCGGAAGAAACGGAATCACACTCTGTAACGCTTTCGGTCCGCCTGTGGAACAAGCCAGTGCAACCAGTTTGTTCTTTCCGCCTGTCGCTTTCCGCATTATCGGTGCCTTTGCTGCCGGTTTTGCTGCCACACGGATACCTCCTGCTGTTTTTTGTGTTGCAAGAACAGCATTCAATATGCCAAGAAGCTGTCTTTTGAATGCCTCTCCTTTTGCCTCTATGATGTTTGTCGGTTTCGCCACAAAATCAATTGCTCCGCGCTCCATGGCTAAAATGGTAACATCTGCTTCCCTGCTGTCGGTAAGTGTACTTACCATAACCACATTTGCACGTATGCCTTCTTTTTGTAACTTTTCGAGTAACTGCAGTCCATCCATGCGTGGCATATTCACATCCAGAACCACACCATCATAACTGGTATGCTTCAGTTTTTCATATGCCTCAAGACCATCTCTGCAATAGTCTGTTGCTTGAAATTTACTGTCTGAATTGATTATATCACACATGACCCTTCTCATGAGTGCAGAATCATCAACTACCAAAATGTTTTTTTTCATATGAGTCACCCAACTTCTTTCCTGCGAATTCTTCTCTCTTCCTCAAAAACGAAGCGTACAATTTTTTCCCGGTCCCGGAGATCCCGGAACAGAAATTTTACCCGGTGAATGTACATTTCCTCTATCGCTGGATGTTTTTCTGTTGCAATCACCTGTCCCGGAAGATAAAAAGTTTCATCCGAATATTCATTTGTCAGTCTGATCACCAGAAGAATATTTTGGTTCTGTTTTATCCATTGTCCGGAGACAAAGCGGATTCCACCGCCACTGATATTCTGAATCGTTCCCTCACGTACCTGATCAATATATTCCGGCTTTTGAATTTCCGCAAACAATTCTTCCGTTGTCTGCATCTGTGCCGTCTGTTCCGATATTTCGTAATATTTTAACGGTGTCGTATAAGGAATCCGGAAAAATTCCCGGCGCTGAAATTTCTGTAATCCGGAAGTAATCACAATTCTAAGCAGATACAGATTTTCTTTGCGATAACGTTTCTTCACAACTGCTGTGCAGTTATACATACCGCCTTTTGTATAAAAAACAATGCTGCACTCCCTCTCCAGTTGAAATAACACCATTCTTCCACCACTTGTCGGCATAGAAATTTCCAATTCCTGATCCGAAAAAATGTCGCTGACCGCACTTTGATAGATTTTCGCGATCTCTCCTCCATTATCTTCCTGGTTCGCTTCATGCAGCATTTTAATATCAATTTTGTCTCCCGGAGTAATCACATCTGAAAGTTTCATAATTATTCATCTCCCTATTTTCGGTTTGATAAAAAACTGGAAAACATCTGTGCTATTCCCCACCGTACCGGTGCCTTCTGCTGGGTGCCGTTTAACAGATGATCTGTAAGGCAGGAAATTGCCTTTGCGGATTTTGCATTCGGATCACTCATGGTAACTGTCTTTTGCTGTCTTACTGCCCGTTCCAAAGCAGCATCCTGTGGAATCATCCCCAGATAATTCAGACTTCCATGTAAAAACTTAGACACTACGGAATTCACTTTCTCATAAATTGCCTGTCCCTCGTCCCGGGAATTTACCCGGTTGGTTACTATGTGGATGGTTGTCTCTTCCTCCACAAAATCGGGATTGCAGTACAATGCTTTTAAAAGCGAATACGCATCCGTCAGGGAACTTGGTTCCGGTGTGGATACCAGTAATACCTCAGGACTTGCCATAACAAATTCCAGAACCTGATCCGAGATTCCTGCACCCGTATCAATCAGGATAAAATCTGCCAGTTCATTCAATGTGTCAATCGAATTTACGATATATAAAATCTGTTCTTTTGTAAGATTGTTCAATCCTATAATCCCGGATCCGCCGGATATAAAGCCGATATCCATCGGTCCCGGTGTGATTATTTCACGAATTGACTTTCCACGGTATATAAAATCAGACAAATTGTACTGTGGAATTGCGCCAAACATTACCTCAACGTTTGCAAGACCAAAATCAGCATCAAAAATAATTACCCGCTTGCCTGCTTTTCTGAGACATACAGCAAGATTTACCGCAAGATTCGACTTTCCGACTCCGCCTTTTCCGCTGGTAATTGTCACTACGCGTGCATTATTCTGATTATTCTGATTGTGCAGTTTTATTACATTTCGCAATTGTTCTGCCTGATCCATCACGAATTGCCCCCTAATAATTGTTTCACGATCTTTTGTGTATCGAATAATTCAATATCATCTGGTACATTCTGACCGCTCGTCATATAGGATAACTTTGCCCCCGAATACAGCTTGATATTTAAAATATTACCATAAGTAATTGTCTCATCCAGCTTTGTAAAAATCAACTTATAATTTGCTATTTCCTTGTAAGTATCTGCGATCTCCAGCAGATCCTTATATTTGGTCGTCGCACTGAGCACGAGGTATACCTCTTTCTCGTAAGCCTCATCCAGTCCGTCGATCAGCTTTTTCATATCCTGGCACTGTGCCTCATTGCGGTGCGAGAATCCCGCCGTGTCAACAAATACCAGATCATATTCGCTCACGCGCGCAATGGCATCGTTCATCTCCTCCGGCGTATAGATAATGCTCATCGGAGCATCCAGAATATTTGCGTAGATGCGCAGCTGCTCTGTCGCAGCAATCCGGTAGGTGTCCGCAGTCAGAAATGCCACTTTCTTCTCTTTGTCTACCTTATAGCGTGACGCAATCTTGGCAAGCGTTGTTGTCTTTCCCACGCCGGTCGGTCCGATGAAAAAAATCACCTTCGGCTTTTTGCCTGTAAGCTCAATCGTCTGCGGCTGATCGAACTTTAAGATCAGCTTCTGATAAACGTTGGAAAGAATAGAATCCACACTGCTTCCGTTGTGAAGCACCTTCTCCGCCTCGTCCATGATCTGATTGACATACTTCTCATTCACATCATTCTCCAGCAGCGTGCGGTAGAGCATCTTGATAAACTGGAACCCTTCCGTGCGGTTCTCCTTTTCCTGCGGCTCTACCGGATGAGACTTG
>ENA-OPMP01001382-OPMP01001382.1-human-gut-metagenome-genome-assembly--contig:-NODE-1382-length-10662-cov-2.520505_pt1 | contig 10662 bp, 9 predicted proteins | sample MGYA00241527_ERZ501751 | MGnify/ENA primary metagenome ERZ501751 (study PRJEB25962, sample SAMEA2042647) | human gut metagenome | biome: human gut; feature: human-associated habitat; material: faeces... | reverse complement strand
CTAAATCTAATACTTCACTAGATTACATCGTAAGTATATTTCTTTTGCGTATTTTTATTCAATTCAAATATTTTATATTCATTTTACATTTCGCATTTAAAAATAATTATAAAACTGTTACACAAACATATTTTGTAACATAAATTTCTTTAATTTTTGTAATTCATCACACTTATGCTGGTGAAGAGTGATGAGGTGGTCAATGTTGCTAAAATACCATCCTATTCGCTGTTGTTCCTCTTTCATAGGAAACTGATTTTCTAACTTTACGAGCTTATTTACCGCTAGTCCAGGCTGCGCTGATTGGTCTGAATACTGCCCTAAATTCATTGTATCCAACATATAATATAAGAACCGGGTATCATTGTTTTCATCAGCTTTTACAACTACCGCATGTTCAGTAAAATAAGCCTTTCCAACAGAATAGTTCATATTTCCACATAAAGCACCCTGCCGACCAATCAACGCGTATTCTCCATCATGATTGTAGGTCGAAGTATACCCTCTTAAACCGTTCCCGCCATAGACTGGATAATCGCCTGTTATATCTATCTCATCTGCCTTCAAAGAGTTTCCACTTTTGAATTCTTGAGCAACTTCTCCCAACTTACGCTGTTCCCAATCGTCTTCATACCCTTTGAATCTAATTTTAGGTTTTCCCATCGCTATCACCCCTCCATCTTCCTAATCAGTTCATTCAACGAGGACATAATAGTTTCATCCGTAGATGTCAAATCCTTAAGTAAGGACAGAAATTCTCCCTGCGCCTGTTCCAATTCCTTATCCGTCTGATCCATCTGCGTTAAAAGAGCATTTATATCGACTTCTTCCTCTTTTTCAAAATTATCTACATAACGCGGAATATTCAAATTAAAATCATTCTTCTCAATATCCTCAAAACTTGCAAGATAGGATTCTTTTTCTACTGTTTCTCTTTTACTGTACAACTCCATAACAGCTTCTATATGTTCATCTGTCATGGCATTTTGCTTTTTTCCTTTGTTAAATTTCTTTGATGCATCAATAAACAACACATCTCTTCCATCTCTGTGTTTCTTTAAAACGATGATACAAGTAGGAATTGAAGTATTATAAAATAAATTGGCAGGCAATCCAATTACTGCATAAATATTCCCTGCACGAAGCAGTTTTTCCCTGATTTTTCCTTCTGCTGCCCCTCGGAACAGAACCCCATGAGGTAATACAATTGCCATTGTTCCATTACTTTTTAAATGATACAGACCATGAAGTAAAAAAGCATAATCCGCTTTTGATTTTGGAGCCAATACTCCATAGTCGCTGAATCTTTCATCTTGTAAAAATCCGGCTGTTGCACTCCATTTTGCAGAGTATGGTGGATTCATAAGTACCATGTTGAAATCGGTCTCTTCTCCTGTCGGCCAGTCTCCATCCAGCGTATCACCATTGCGAAGTACCTGATTCTCCGGAGTAATTCCATGTAAAAACATATTCATACGTGCCAGATTATAAGTAGAAGTATTTAGCTCCTGCCCATAATACTTAATATAACCTGGTTCAGTGGCATACTTTTTGGCATTTAACAAAAGAGACCCAGAACCCATGCATGGATCATATACAGATAATCCCTTTTTGTTTTCCTGCCCTGCAATTGCAATCTTTGTTAATATCTTTGAAACTGCTTGTGGTGTATAAAATTCTCCTGCCTTTTTTCCGGTCTCTGACGCAAACTGTCCAATCAAATATTCATATGCATTTCCAAGTATCTCTGCGTCTGAATTCAACAAATCTGCCTTATCAATTTCCTTAACAAGACTGGATATGGTATCACTTTGCTTCTGATCTCCATTTCCCAAACGATTAGAGTACAAATCAATATCTGTAAATAAATCTGCAAACAATGGATCACTCTGTTCAATATTGTTAAAAGCTTTTTGCAATAACTCCCGATTGAATGCATTGTTTCTCGCCGCATCAGCAAAACACGTATAGGTAAGTTGCGGTTCAATCAAGTAATGACATTCTGACTTTATCTGCTCTTTCAGTTCCTCAGCACTTTCGTCTTCCAGTGCTTCTTTGTATGCATCCAATGCAACTTTTAAACTCTTCGGCTTTTCATCATAAATCAAATCATAAACTTTAATTAAAAATATATCCGAAAGATATTTATAAAATACAATTCCAAGTAAATAATCTTTATATTCATTTGCATCCATCTTGGATCGGAGAATATCTGCGCCACTCCATAATACACTTATCAAATCTTTACTACCTTCTACTTCTGCCATGCTCTTTCCTCCGCTCGTTTTTCAATTTCAATGATCTCATACTGCTCATATTTTCCAAACAGATCGATTTTAATCGTTTCGCCATTAAAACGCTGATAAGATTATAATAACAAATTACCTTTTTATTTACAATCAAATATTAGAAAGCCCCCCACAACCACAGGACACACCATCGTGTGCCCCATAGCGTGAAGGGCTTTCATCCATTCTTTTACGCCTGTCTCAAACCAGGTTTTATTTTCCCTCGAACTGTACGACAGAGTCCACGTCATAGTCCTTTAAGACTTCCCGTCCGTTAAGATCGCTTAACTCTATGAGAAACAGCATCTTTACCACTTCACCGCCAAGTTCCTCTACCAGTTCTGCAGCAGCTTTCATGGTTCCGCCGGTTGCAATCAGATCATCCAAAAGTACAACCTTTTCTCCTTTTTTAACGGCATCTTTATGCATTTCAATCGTTGCCGTACCATACTCCAGATCATATGTTTTTTCAACTGTCTCACACGGCAGTTTTCCTTTTTTACGAATCGGTACAAACGGCTTATGCATGACATAAGCAAGTGGTGCCCCAAAGATAAAACCTCTGGATTCTGCTCCGGCGATCACATCAAAATCAACGCCCTCTAAGCGTTTTGCCAGTTCATCAATGGAAAGCTTCAGTGCATCTTCATCCTGCAGTACACTTGTGACATCACGGAAAATAATTCCCTTCTCCGGGAAATCCGGGATACTGCGAATGTACTCTTTTAACTCTTTCATCCTCTTACCTCACTACTACACGAATTTCTTCGCGTTTTTGACTTTTGATGTTTCTATTATAAGACTTTCCCCGCACAAGCGCAACTCTCACTTGACTTTTTTCCATTCCTGCGTGCGCCTTGTGACCTCTTTTACCGTCAGGATTCCCTCTGCCACCGTAAACCGAATGTCATAATCATCAAATGCCATCCCGTAGATATAATCCGGCTTTTTGTTGTATGCCGCCCTGGGATCCTGTGCAAGAACCTCAAGAAGCGGTCCCCGCAGATGTTCCGGAATCTGTGCCTGCAATTCCTCCGGAAATACTACCGGTATCTGAAACTCCAGGAATTCTTCCGCAAAACCGTTTTTTGCCTCCGGATGGGCATCCACGTACGGCAGATACGGTTTGATATCAAAAAGCGGTGTGTGATCAAGCAGATCCAGCCCGGAAACCGTAAGAACCGGTCCAAGCTTCTGATCGATGCGCACTTTTTCAAGTTTCACGCACGAAAGACCGATCGAATTCGGGCGAAAGGGGGAACGTGTGGCAAACACGCCCCGTTTTTCTTTTCCTCCCAGACGGGGAGGTGCTACCGTTGCATGAAAGGTATCCTGCTTTGCCCTCGAAAACTCCCAGAGAAGCCACAGGTGGGAAAACTCTTCGATTCCACGCACTGCATCCGGATTCCGGAATTTCGGTGTGAAAATAATTTCCCCACAGGTACTCTCCGCCAGCCCACTCTGTCTGGGAATTCCAAATTTTTCTTTATACGGGGTCTCTACATAAGCTATATATTCCATATCCGTTCCTACATCTGATAAAACCGCAGATTTTCTTTCAGTTCCGGTGTGATCTCTCCACCTGCTGCTTCATATTTATCGTAAACAGAACGGAACCGCTGCAGTTTCTTTCTGTTTTCCGCATCAAGTCTGTGAAATGCATTCTGATACTGTGGATTGGTGGCCAGTCCCTGGCGGATATCCTTTGCAAACGGACAATACCTTACCAGAATATCTCTTGCCACTTTATTCAGTCGGAAACTTCCCTGTGACTCATACTTCATCCACGCCTGATAATCCTTGACAAATACCTCACGGTAACTGTTGCGCGCACGGGACAATGCAGTCTTGATCTTTTCCTTTGCATCTGCAGAAAGATCTGAATTTTTGCGATAATACTGAATAAAATCACAGTACTCCGCCGTAAGCGATTTCTCCCGGATATCGTTCCAGTATACACCCTGCACACGTCTGCAGATCTCCCAGCGGTATCGGCCGATACATTCCACCATCTGATCATCGAGATCCACTGCGGAAAAGATCGGAAACAGAAAACGCGCTGGTGTATCAATCTTGGCCCCGGATGTCTCCTGCCACATCAGGGTACGGGTTCCGGCATTTGGCATCAGAATCACATCCGGCAAAATCTCCTTTTTGATCCATTCCTGATTGATTCCGCGATCCGGATCGGAAAACATGACATCATGATAGAGTGCAGAATAATCCACACAGCGCACCTTATTGATGGCATCGGCAATTTTTTCTGCGGTAACTGCCATCTTTTCCACGGTGTTGATGAAATCCTCTTCCATCAGAACCGGACAGAATGTAGTCACACGGCCATAGGTCACACGGTTTCCGGAGGTAAACATATTGTGGATCTCAAACTGTACTTTCTGCCTGCTGTCATTTTTATACTGTTGCATCTGCGCTTCCGTAATATTCCCAGTTCTCTTTTCTTCCAGCAGAAATGCATTGAAATCCTGGTCAAATTCATTGCGAGACGGGTCTTTCTTTCCCTGATAAATCTGTACCAGCCAGTCATAAACCGTATAGACATTTGCAGAGTGAAACAATCCAAGCGAATCCGTCAGATTATACAGTGCATTTGTGTTAGTTTCCCCCAGCACCTCCGCATCCATAAACCCAAAATTGAAAAACATCATCATGATCGGTGACGGCTTGACCAGTTCCTCAACTGATCTCATAAACGCCTTGGTATAAATATCGTAAAAGACCTTTGTGATTTCCCTGCGCAGCTGTCTCGCCTCATTGTCTGTAGACATCATATCCGGCAGCTCCCGGTACTGCTGCACAATGCTGTGGAAATCCCTGATCATATCGCTGCCATATCCTGCATACTCCATAATATGTGCAATACAATCCTCACGCATAATATTGATACGGCCTTCGGACTCCTTGGTAAAGTCGTAATTCTCGCAAAGCTCATGTGCCTCCGCCATCTGTTTTTTATCGTACACATCAAGCTTTGTCATGACATCCACCATATTTAACAGACGCTTTTTGATCTCGGAAATGTCCTGCTTTTTCTGCGACTGCTGGACTGCCATTGTAAAAAACAGACGAAAAATATCATCTCTGGAATCTGAAAATAAAATATCCCTGTTGTACTGCAGATAATTTACCATCTCGCCGATTCCCTGTGTCACACGACGCATCTGTGCCGCCGCCTCCATGATTGCTCCCACACACAGACTGTCATCTTTGATCATCAGCTGCATATATTCTTTCAGATAACTCCGGACCAGACTGTTACTGTTTGCAATCTCCCAGTTTTCCGCACGGTGCTGCATTTTTAAAGCTGCAAACTGTTCCATACGCGGAAAATCCTGTTCATCAAGAAGCTTCTCGCTGCACAGATTTTTGTATTCGCTGTACAACGTTTCCGCAGCATTATGTAAAAGCATGCATTTTTTCTGCAGACTGGCATACAGACACAGTGCCTGATGCCGCTGTTCCACTGCCGTACGCAAAAAAATCGGGCGGAAATTCTCATGTTCGGACAAAATCTTCCGCAGATCCTGTGCATTTTTACATGGAATCACAATCAATGTCGTATCTTCATTTGCCACATAATCGCAGGCAAACCATTCGTTCTCGAGAATACCCACAATTGCATTCCGGTGCATAATGATCTCTGCAAATGCAAACTGCCGGATCACCGATCCCTCCTGAATCAGATACCATTCCATCACCTTGTCCTGTTTTCTGGCAAGCGTTTCTCCCTTTTTTACCTTTAAAACATTCATGTCTTACTGCTCCTTGTCTGCGCCCCCGGACAGCTGAAACGCTATATGATCTACCGTAAGTCCGGTTGCCCCAAAATATAATTTCATATAATGATGTCCCTCGAATGTATCAAACCGGATCTGCTGTGTCACCCACTGCCCTTTCGATCCCCTAAATGACAGTGTTCCTTTGATGATATTATCCAGATATACTGTTACCGGAAGCTGTGCCAGATCATCCAGATTTGATTTCACTTTCATCTGCAGTTCATAACTTCCGGCTTTCATATCCAGATCCGCAAGTATTTCTTTTCCCTGATGTGTATCCCAGCCGCCACCGGAAATGCGGATATTTCCCTGCTCATCTGTCACAAATTTCATCATCTTTGAGACATCCGGATCATCTTTTGCAGCATTCTTCCGGTCTTTAAGTTCTTCCGGAGAAATCCTATCCATCTCATAAAGCATCGCCGGGGATTTTAGTACAAACTGCAATATATTGATGGCATTTCTCTGCAGCTGTCCTCTCGTAAGATTTCCCTTCTGGAATTCTTCGAGCATATCATCCTGCTGCATATCCTGCGCATCTGCAGTCACCATATATACATCATTCTGTGCCGCTGCCATGACCGCATGTATACGCGGATCCGATGGCTGTCCCTCATGGTTTGCCTTTGCCCACCAGTCGGTCATAACGATGCCGGAAAATCCCCAGTCTTTGCGCAATACAATGGTATTGAGATCATAACTTCCTGCAGTCCACACCCCGTTGACCGGGCCATAGGTAGTCATAACAGAGCGGGCCGGTCCTTCTTTTACCGCAATTTCAAATCCCTTCAGATAAATTTCCCGCAGTGCCCGCACGGAAATAATCGAATCTGCCTCATGTCGTTTCGTTTCCTGATTGTTTGCCGCAAAATGTTTGATGGTTCCTGTGGAACCTGCAATATTAAGTCCCTGCAGCTGTGCGGCTCCCATTTTTCCGGTTAAAAACGGATCTTCGGAAATATACTCAAAGTTTCGTCCGTTCAACGGATTTCTGTGAATATTCAATCCCGGTCCGAGCAATGTATCTACACGGTTTAACCGTAGTTCAAGCCCTGTCATTTCATATAATTGACGCACCAGTTCACAGTTAAATGTACATCCGAGCAGCGTTCCGTTCGGAAGGGAAAACGCCTTTGTTCCGCAGTCCATACGTATTCCGGATGGTCCGTCCGATGCACATTCTGCTGGAATTCTAAACTTCCTCAAAGACGGAGTCAGTCCTGCAAATGCCGCTGCAGTACCCGGAGTCACCTTCGGACTGCACATGCCTTCTCCGCGGAACAGCATAATCAGATCCTCGTCCGATAATTGTGCCACAAATGTCTCCATGGAAATCTTTTTGTCATATACATCTTCCAGACGATAGCCTTTATCGCCAGTCTGTGAAATCTCTGCCGGTTTTTCCACGCGGTCATACGGACCATAGATCCGTTCCGGTGTATCGGAATATCCGATCACATCACCCGGCTTTCTTGTCATACGGGCAAACGGTTTCTGCGGTGCACAGACTTCCTCAAGCTGTTCAATCACCGTAAACGTCTGCGGATAACTGCCTGCCTTTTGTGCCGTCCGCACATCGGTTCCCACATAAATGGTATAAGTACCCTCCAGCAGCACAAAACAGTCCCTGTGTCCGGTTACACCACTGTCATCATAGGAGGCAAATGTATTTTTCGGAATCTCCAGAATAATATGCTCTTCTTCCCCTGCTGCCAGTTCCTTTGTCTTTGCAAATCCACAAAGAACACGCACCGGTGTATCCAGTACCCCCTGTGGGGCTTTGGCATATACTTCAAGCACTTCTTTCCCCGGTTTTGTTCCGGTATTTTTCACTGTTGCCTTTACACAGACCGTATGCTCGTCCTTTTCTTCTGCAGACGCTTGCACGGAAAAAGAAGTATACGACAATCCAAATCCAAACGGATACAAAACTTTATCTTTGGCAAATGTCTCAAAATACCGATATCCCACATAGATATCTTCTTTATAATAGTTTTTCTGTAAATCCCCGAAATTTGACGTGGATGGATAGTCACTGATATCCTCTGCAATCGTATCGGTCAGTTTTCCGCACGGATTCACACGCCCCATAAGTACATCACAGACACCGTTTCCACCTTCCTGACCTCCCTGCCATGCATAGAGTACCGCTGCCGGATCAAATTCTCTGACCCATTTCATATCAATGATATTTCCCACATTTAAAATAACGGCCGTGCGTGAAAATTGACTGCTCACTTTACGGATCAGGTCTTCTTCTGTCCGTGTCAGCTTATAACTGCCCGGCTTGTCCGTATTGTCCTGGTCTTCCCCAGCCGTACGTCCAAGAATCACCAGTGCCACATCATCCCCGGATGCGGTTTGAAGCATCTCTTCCGTCACGGGCATTTCTTCCTGTGACCACGGAACCAGCCCCCATCCCTCACCTTCGTCATATGGATGGTCTTTGATCCATTTTTCGTAGATCCCAATCAGTTCTTCATCCAGCGCAATATCTTTGCAGGCGCGCAGCGCATCAAGGATTCCAACCACATAGCGTGTATTTACCAGTCCGCCCGAGCCAAGTCCGCTTTTGTAATAATGAAACGCCATGCGCCCAAATACAGCAACTTTATCTCCTTTTTTAAGTGGCAGGGTACTGTTGTCATTTTTCAATAACACGCATCCCTCCGCAGATGCAGTCCTTGCCAAATCTGCATATTTTTCCATATTCAATGCATATCTGCCCATTTAAAATCCTCCTGAAACTAATCGTACCTTTTATTATACGCCAGTCACAAAGAAGATTGCAATTAGAAAATATGGATTTACCAATATTTTGGAAGCCCGTAACCAAAAAAGAAATAATAAAAAGAACCAGCCATTTTCCCCAGTGCCATGGCAATCATAACACCACTGAGTCCACGGTTGATATACAGACGCCGGAACAGGATCGGAAAAGTATTTAATATTTCTGCCAGTGCCACCGCAATACATCCCACAAAAATACCTGCACAGAAACCATATACATACAAAAGCCAGTGCCCGACCGGAAGGCTGATATCTGTAAATACCGACATAATTGTGCCAAAAATCCCACCAAGCACGATCATATTTTCAAAAAGAATGGTATTTTCCGCCCGGTTGCATTTTGCAATCATTCTTGGCACGACACCGATGACTATGATAAATGCAAAGGTTCCCGCTGCCACTCCGACACCGGAGGCAAGTCCGATAAATCCGAGAAATAAATGTTTAATCCACATCAACACTGTGTCCTCTTCTCTCTGCGTTATTGATGAAAGCGGTATCCAGATCTGTCTCATATTTCCGCATCTCGATCTGGATTGGTGTCGGATCATGCGTGATTTTCTTGTGTCCTACATGGTTGAAAAACACAATAATCCCAACAGCAAGTCCAATACTGTAGCAGATTTCCAGTTCGGTGATGCCATTCGATTCCATTCCCGTGATCTGCTGATAAAACTTTGCAAAAACATCTGTCACACCTACGTCATTGTTAAAAGCCATGATCGTAAAAGCAGCCCCAAAGAAAATCAGGATACATAAGATCACTGTCTTCAGACAATTCATCCACACCGATTTTTCCGGGGACTTCACATACTCTACGATAAAGTCTGATTCTCCCTCATTGCTGATGTCCAGATTCGGGTAGTCCTCATGGATCAGTTCGATCACTTTTAATACGGAAAACACAACAAGCGTATTCTTTTTCTTCTTATCATCCTCTGCCCGGAAGGAATATAACTTCTTCTGCCTGATCTGGCGCAGTGCCGCCTGATCCGTGCACTCCATCTTTGCCACATCACCGAGTGTCACACGGCGGTCTGTCACGACAATATTCTTTCCAATCTTTAAATAAAGCGTATTGCCTGCACTCATGCGTAGTTCCTGCTTTCCTCTGAAATAACTTCCTGTACGAGCATCCCATCCTTTGGCTCTCCTGCCTCTTTCCCGTTTGTCATATAATAAAACGCTGTTCCTGCCAGCAGTGCAAGCACAAGAAGCATAAGACAGATCCGATACTTTTTACAATTCATAATAATTTCGTCCTTTCTGTTTGATAAATGCGTCAGCTATTTTTTTTCAGTATGCACACCGATCATTCCTGCATACTATATTGCATTACTATGCTTCTTATTATGTATGTGATTGCTTTAAAATATACATACTATCTTTGATTTATTTCATTGCATTTTCCCCTAAAACATGATACCTTTTCATAGGACTACAACGTTTATTCAGGATAATTGCAAAACTCTTAGATAACGTAAATTAGAATGTGAAAATTTTGTCAAATTTCCACATTCCTCATAACATTAACAGGGAGTTTTGCAATTATCTGATACACTGATAAAAGAGGATAATTATGGCAGTAACGAAAGAAATTCTGACTCTGGCTGTCGAAACCGGAGATGCATTGCTCCGCAATGGTGCGGAAGTTTACCGCGTGGAAGATACGGTGCTTCATATTTTAAAAGCATATGAGATTACAGACTGTGATGTCTATGTACTTTCCAATGGAATTTTTGCAAGTGCAAATGAAAATAAAGAAGATGCCTGCAGCATGATCCGTC
>ENA-OPMP01001381-OPMP01001381.1-human-gut-metagenome-genome-assembly--contig:-NODE-1381-length-10668-cov-1.560539_pt1 | contig 10668 bp, 7 predicted proteins | sample MGYA00241527_ERZ501751 | MGnify/ENA primary metagenome ERZ501751 (study PRJEB25962, sample SAMEA2042647) | human gut metagenome | biome: human gut; feature: human-associated habitat; material: faeces... | reverse complement strand
CGACAGCACTGCCTCATCGGCAAACGACCTTGTTTTGCCGTATTCCAATAATGATTCGCTGAATCCTTTTTTTGCCGTCGGCACGGAAAATATAAGCCTTACGGATTTAGCCTACGACCCGCTTTTTAAGGTCAAGGCAGACTATACGCCCGAAAATGTGATAGCCGAAAAGGGTGATATTACCGGAACTTCGGTTACCGTTACACTCTCAGGTGCGCGCTTTTCGGACGGTTCGTCCGTTTCGCCGCAGGACGTCGTATATTCGTTCAATAAAGCAAAGGCGTCGTCGCGCTACGGGCAGCTGCTGTCAAATATTCAGTCGGCAAAGGCGTCCGGCGGAGCTGTTACGTTTACGCTCTCTTCACCGGACCCGTATGTGCTGAATGCACTCAGTTTTCCCGTTGTAAAAAACGGCACAGCCGATAAGACGGAAAATATACCGATAGGCAGCGGCCCTTATGTGTACAGCGACGGGGTGTTTTCCAAGAATGAAAATTACGGCGGCAGCGTAAATATACCCGAGATAAAGCTTTATGAAATAGAAAATTTCACCTATGCCGAAAATGCTCTCGAAATAGGCAATGTGAACTTTCTCTTCAAGGATATGAGCGACAGTGTTTACCGCCATGTCTCCGTTGACAGCAGTACGGTCAATATGAACAACCTTGTTTTTCTCGGTATTAACGACTCAAAGGATGTTCTCTCATCGTCCGCCGTCAGAACCGCAATATATTACGCAATAGATAAAAAAGACATTGCTTCGTCGTCGTATCAGGGCTATGCAACAGCAGCTCCGCTTCTGTTCAATCCTGCGTTTTCAGAACTTTCGGGAATTACAAACATCAATTTCGCCGAGAGTGCAAATGCCGACAAGGCAAAGTCCATACTGACAAAAACAGGATATAATAAATATGCAAAGGACGGTTCTCTTACGAACGGCTCACAGAACCTTAAGGTGTCGCTTCTTGTGAACAGCGAAAACAGCTTCCGCGCGGCGGCGGCGAACAGCATAGCCGAAAGCCTCAGAAGTATAGGCTTTTCCGTGACAGTTGATGCCGTTCCGCTTGATAAATACAACCAGAAAATCGCTTCCGGTGATTTTGACCTGTATTTAGGAGAAATCAAGCTTACCGAAAATCTTGATTTGCGCCCGTTCTTTTCGGAAAAGGGGTCTGCGTCAAAGGGTATAGATTTCTCGTTGCGTGCGGTTACCGATTACGAAGCCTTTTGCGAGGGTAGCATAGGGCTTTCAGAGTTCCTTGACAGCTTCTTAAACGATATGCCGTTTGTTCCCGTTTGTTACAGGAGCGGCTTTGCGGCGTATAAAAAGGGCCTAAAGCCGGATTTCTCGTATTCCTCCGACCATCTCTATGCGGGGATTTGCCGCTGGAGCTTAAGCTGAGCCGCCGTTCGGATACAATATTGTATTTGTGCGGTTTATGGTATATAATAACAACATCACAGGAAAGGAGAATATTGCGCTTTTGCAATATAAACCGATGTATGATTAAAATTGAAAATTATCTCGGCGTTATTGAGATACATCAGCATTATTTTTCGGAGCTTATCGGTCAAACCGTAACCTCGTGCTTCGGCGTTGCGGGTATGGCTAACAGCGGCGCGTCACAGGGGCTTCGGTCGCTTCTTTTTAAACGTAAGAATTATCCGGATAAGGGCGTCGGCGTGCGTGCGGCAGAAGCCGTGTCGTGCGTGCCGACGGCGGCGATTTAATAATAGATCTTCACATAATCGTGACTTACGGCGTTAATATCGGAACCATAGTGGATTCCATAACAAACAAGGTCAGATATACCGTCGAGCAGTCAACGGGTCTCGGCGTGAAAAAAGTCAATGTGTTTGTTGACGGAATGAAAGAATAATAGGAGTGTACAAGTTTTGTTAACAGGTAAGCAGTTTAAACGCGCTTTCATTTCCGGCGCTAACAATATACTGAATCACAGAAAGGACGTTGACGCGCTCAACGTATTTCCGGTACCGGACGGCGATACCGGAACAAATATGTCAATGACCTCCTCGGCGGCAGTCAGGGAGCTTCAGGTGGTAAGCGATGACGAGGATTTGAGTATCGTCGCGGCCAAAACCGCCGCAGCTCTTTTGAGAGGCGCGCGAGGAAATTCCGGCGTTATATTATCGCTCGTTTTCAGAGGTATTTCAAACGGCTTCAAGGGTAAAAAGGAGGTAGGCGGCAAAGACCTTGCCGCAGCTCTCACTCTCGGCAAAGAGTCGGCTTATAAGGCTGTTATGAAGCCCACCGAGGGTACTATTTTAACCGTTGTACGCAAGGCGGCGGCAGCGGCGGAGGCACTCGCCTCAGATGACTGCGGTGCTGTTCTCGACGAGGCTTACCGCGCGGCGCAGGAGGCTCTTGCCGAAACACCTGAGCTTTTGCCCGTTCTCAAAGAGGCAGGCGTGGTAGATGCCGGCGGCCAGGGATTTCTCTATATACTCGACGGTATCAGAGGCTATATAAACGAGGGCAAGTTTATAGAAAGCAATGACGATGCCTCGCCCGCAAAGAGCAATACCGAGGAAAGCAAATCCGTCGTGGCGGCGGCTTCGGGAGACATCAAATACGGTTATTGCAGCGAGTTTCTCATAACCAAATCGAAAAATCCGGAGAGCACACCGCTCAAATTAAAGGCATATCTTGAGTCGATAGGCGACTGCGTTGTTGTGGTTGACGATGACGATATAGTAAAGGTTCACGTCCATTCAAACGAACCCGGCAATGTAATTCAGGCCGCTCTCAAAATAGGTCAGCTCATAAATATTAAAATAGACAATATGCGTTATCAGCACGCGAATGCCGATGTCGGTATGGATGCCAAAAAGGACAACAAAGAAGATTTAAGTCGTGACACCGAAATCAATAGAGTACAGCCGACCAAAGATTACGGCTTTGTCGCAGTTGCGGCAGGTGACGGTATGGCAGAGCTCTTTAAGGAGCTTGGCTGTGATGTAGTCGTTTCGGGCGGTCAGACCATGAACCCGAGCACCGATGATATTTTAAACGCCGTTGAGTCAACTCCGGCAAAGCACGTTTTTGTTTTGCCGAACAACAAAAATATTATAATGGCGGCGGAGCAAACCGTAAATCTTGCTGACAGGGGCGTCAGTGTTGTCGCAACAAAGACTGTTCCGCAAGGCATTACCGCAATGCTCAATTTTGACGAGAGCCTTTCAAGCGAGGAAAACCATTTGAATATGGCGAAGGCGGCCGAGAGCGTTCATACGGCTCAGGTCACGTTTGCCGCACGTGACAGCGTGTTCGGCGGACAAAAAATCAAGGAGGGTCAGTACCTCGGCATGGAGGACGGCAAAATAACCCTTGTGGAGGATGACCTTGTAAACGCCGCATACAGAGTTACACGCCGTCTTGTCAAGAAATTCGGCGGCTCGCTTATAACAGTATTTTACGGTGAGGAAGCCGATGAAAACTCGGCGAATGTCCTTTCGGCGCGGCTTCAGGAGCGTTTCCCCAATGTTGAGGTAAATGTCATTAACGGCGGTCAGCCGGTTTACTACTTCATTTCGTCCGTCGAATAACAGGACGTTTTCAAAAACAATTCTCGGATGTGTTCATAATGGACTTTTCAACCGAAATACAATATTTAAAGGGTGTCGGACCTGCTCGTGCCGAGGCATTTTCAAAGCTCGGCGTCGATACGGTCGGCGCCCTTTTGCGCTTTTATCCGCGCGCGTATGAGGATTGGAGCCGTGTTGTTCCCATAAGGGAAGCTCCGGTTGATACGGAATGCTGTATCCGTGCCGTTGTCAGCTACACTCCCTCTAAGATCAGAATACCCGGAGGCAGACTGCTTTCAAAAACAAGCGTTACGGACGGCAGAGGCATATTAAATCTTGTCTTTTTTAACAACAGGTTTATCGACAGTATGCTGAAGGAGGGTGAAGAGTATCTCTTTTTCGGCAAAATCACAGTAGATAAGCACGGCATAAGGCAAATGGTATCGCCGTTGATTTCAAAAGGAGAGGATAAGGACAGAATACGTCCCGTTTATCCGCAAACGGCTGATGTGAGCTCCAAACTCACGGAAAAATGCACAATGCAGGCATTAAAAGGCTGCAAAGAGATACCTGATTTTATGCCGTCCGAAATACTTGAGAAAAACGACCTTTGCTCTCTTGATTATGCAATACGCAACATCCATTTTCCGGAAAGCTTCGAGTCACTTGACAGGGCGAGAAAAAGGCTTATTTTCGACGAGCTTTTCATATTGCAGCTGGGACTTTTATCCATCAAGGAACGAACGGGTGAAGAAAAAACCGAGATGGTTATCAAAAATGACTGTACTGAAGAGTTTTATCACCGTCTGCCGTTTTCTCCGACAAGAGCGCAAAAAAGAGCGGTCTTTGAGGCACTGTCCGATATGAAATCGGGTGAGCCGATGAGCCGTCTGCTTCAGGGCGACGTCGGCTCCGGTAAAACTCTTGTGGCGGCGGCACTTATATATAACGCGGCAAAAAACGGTATGCAGAGCGCATTTATGGCACCTACGGAGGTTCTTGCCGAGCAGCATTACAGAACTCTTTCAAAAATCTTTGACGGTACAGATATAAAGATTGTGCTTTTGACCGGAAGCAGCACGGCTAAGGAAAAGAGAGAAATAAAAAAAGAGTTGCGCGACGGTTCCGCGAAGCTTGTCATAGGAACGCACGCGATTATACAGGGCGACGTTGAGTTTAGCCGCCTCGGATTAGCCGTCACCGATGAGCAGCACAGGTTCGGTGTGGCACAGCGGGCGTCGCTTTCCCAAAAGGGAGAAAATCCAAACATTCTCGTTATGTCGGCTACGCCCATACCGAGAACGCTCGGACTCATAATTTACGGCGACCTTTCGGTGTCGGTGCTGCCGCCGGGCAGGCAAAAAACCGAGACATATTGTGTGTCTCAGGCTCTGCATGAGAGAATATACAAATTCATAAAGAAGCATCTTGATAGGGGCTTTCAGGCATATATCGTCTGTCCGCTTGTCGAGGAGGGCGACAGCGACCTGATACCTGCACAGGAGTATTACAAGCTTTTACAAAATACCGCATTCAGGGGTTACAGGCTCGGACTTTTGCACGGCCAAATGAAGCCCAAGGAAAAGGACAATATAATGCGCGATTTTGAGAGCGGCAAAATACAGCTTCTTGTGTCCACCGTGGTTATCGAGGTAGGTGTGGACGTGCCGAACGCCGTGGTTATGGTCATCGAAAATGCCGAGCGATTCGGACTCTCGCAGCTTCATCAGCTTCGCGGCAGAGTCGGCAGGGGAAGTGCGCCCTCCACGTGTATTTTGGTGTCGGATGCACAAAACGATGAGGCAAAACGCAGATTTGATATAATGTGCAAGACTACCGACGGCTTTTTAATAGCGGATGAGGACCTTAAAATGCGTGGCCCCGGAGACTTCTTCGGTTCAAAGCAGCACGGATTGCCGTCGCTGCGGATTGCGGATATTCTGACGGACACCGGAATGCTCAACGAGGCGCAAAAGAGTGCTCAAATGATAATTGCGACAGACGGCGGTTTGCTTTTGCCGGAGCACAAAGGAATAAAACGCCAAATAGATAAGATGTTCGGCAACGGGTATGTAAAAGCGTAAGGTTGAAATTTGTCGCATTGTATGGTAAAATAACTTTTACTATTTTATTGTGAGGCTGTTATGTTTTTTGAAAAGCTTTACAACTTAATATATCACATAGGTTTTACGGCAGGCTCCGGATTTATGAAATTCGGAAAATGGTTGTCGAGGGGGCTTTCGCGTCCCGTAAAAACAGTCGGAGCGGTATTTTTTGCCGTGTTTCTTGTGATTGACAAATTTATACTCAAGACCTTCAAAACCGTAAGCGCGGAATTCAAGCTCCTTATGGCAGATATAAAAAGAGTCAGCTCAGGCTTAAATTCCCTTATCCATACAGATAGAAAATCCGCCGAAGCGAAGCTGCGTATTTATATAAAAAAGGCATTCTCAAGGCATGGCATAGTGTTTACTTTTGCGGTAAATCTGCTTGTTCCGATTATTTGCCTCGGTGTGCTTTGCTCCACGATAGGCTATTGGAACAAAGCCACGCTCGCTCTTGAGATAAAATATAACGGCTCCGTAATAGGCTATGCCAAAAACGAGTCTGAATATCTCGACGCCGAGCAGCAGGCCAAAACAAGGCTCAAAACCGCTGCGTCTGCCTCCGGTAAGGAGCAGGAGCTTATTAAGCCTGCGCAGTATCAGCTCAAGGTCGTAAATAAGACCGACCTTACCGACTCCTCGTCAATGTGCGATAAGCTCATAGAAAATTCAGACAGCAATATCACCAATGCCTGCGGCATATATATTAACGGCGATTTTTTGTGCGCTGTTAAAAATGAGACGGACGCTACAAGCGTTTTCGATAAGATACTCAGCGATTATAAAATAGACGACCCCAACGCGGCAAAGAGCTTCGTTGAAAACATAACATATGAGCAGGGGCTTTATCCCGATAATGAGGCCACGGTTTGGGACGCGGAAAAGCTATCCGCCAAGCTCAAATCAAAAAAGAGCGAAGCGGTGTATTACACGGTAAAGGACGGAGATACCGTTTCGGGAATCGCTTCCGCAAACGGGCTCACCGTTTCCGAATTGGTGCAGCTGAATCCCGGCATTTCCGAGACGATTCGTTCCGGCGACAAGCTGCTTGTTTCGAGTGAGGTAAACTATGTCAGAGTGCAGGTCACAAAGACCGAAACTCATAATGAAGCAATAGCCTATACAAGCACAAACGTAAATAATGCCAATCTCTATACAGGCACAAAAAAGGTTACAACAAAGGGTGTGAACGGAGTTCAGCAGGTTACGGAGCTTGTAACCTATATTGACGGCACTCGTGTTTCATCGAAAGAGGTTTCAAGAGTGACTCTTTCGGAGCCTGTAAACGAGGTTATACAGATAGGCACAAAGGCACCGATCACCGGAAAAGGCAGCTCAGGCGGCAAGGTCATTACAACAGGCGGCAGATTCGTTTGGCCGGCAATAGGCGCAACGTCCGTTTCTTCGGGCTACGGCGGAGCAAGACGTCACGGCGGTATAGATATAGTAAAGCCGGGCGGCGGAAGTACCGGTCTTACAATAGTAGCAGCGGCTTCGGGAACCGTAACCACGGCAACATATCATCCGAGCTGGGGCTATTATATTGTCATAAATCACGGCAACGGTCTTTCAACGCTCTATGCACATACCTTACCCGGCTCGTTTAAGGTGCGTGTCGGTCAAAAGGTTTCGGCAGGTCAGCCTATTGCGAATATAGGCTCCTCGGGTAACGTAACCGGACCGCATCTTCACTTTGAGGTCTATGTAAACGGCAGACGAACAAATCCCATGCCGTATCTCGGAAGATAACAAATAAACAGTAAAAGCACGTTTGAGCAATAACTCAAACGTGCTTTTTTGCTTTATAATCAAAATTCAAATCAAACCGAAATGCGCAAACGCTTTGTATAGACCGTCATCCGTGATATCGGCGGTTATATACGAGGCCAAGCGTTTGAGCTCGTCACAGGCATTCCCCATTGCGATGCCCGTGTTTACGCTCTTAAACATTTCGACATCGTTTTCCGCGTCGCCAAATGCGAATGCGTCGTTTATGTCTCCGCCGCAGCAATCGAGATATTCTTTAATTCCGCTGGCTTTGTTGACTCCGCGCGCCGCAATCTCCCCGCTTGTATTGCCGAGATTGCCGAAGCTGTATCCGACAATATAGAATTCATCGCCTATATTCTTTTGCAGCTCGGAAAAATCAACACCCGAATCGTAATATATCAGCTTTTCAATATCGCTCCTGCCTCCGGCGTTATCATCGATTACCGTTTCTCCGAAGAGCGTCAGTAAATCCTCCTTGGTGTATCCAAGCTTATTAAAGAGCGAAAGCGTGCGGTCAACGCACCATTTTTTGGATACGAGAAAATTCTGTGTTTGCAGATAATATGCGGTGTTGCTGTTCTCGAAGTAGTCGGTCAGCTTTTTGAGACTGCTTTGACTTATAAAGTGATGAGCTACCACCTTGCCGTCATTTATAACCATAGCTCCGCCCGATAAGATCAAACCGTCAAAGGGAATCTCCTTTAATAGCCACGGATAAACCTGCGAGAGCTGTCTGCCGGTGCAGATTACGAGCTTGTGACCGTTTTCGTGAGCTTTTTTTAGTGCCTCCGACGCCGACGAGGGCATAACGCCGTCAAAACCTACGAGCGTGCCGTCTATGTCAAGAAAAAGATATTTGGTATTCATCAGCCTAAAATTTCCTTGAGTATTTTTTGAACCTCTTGAGCCGGTGCCTTGCCCTTGAGAGCGCGCATTGCCTGACCCATGATGTATCCCATTGCCTGGGTTTTGCCTGCTTTATACTCGCTTACGCTCTTTTCGTTGTCGGCTATTACCTGCTCAATTACGGGGCGAATAGCCGAAAGGTCGGTGACAAGACCGAGGTTGTTTTCTTCAACATATTTTTCGGGATCGACATCCTCGGTGAATATTTTTTCGAATACCGATTTTGCCGTGCCGCGGTTGATTTTACCGGCCTTTATCATATTTATGAGTTTGCCGAGCGAATCGGGATTAAACGACATATTTTCTGACAGGGTGCCGGTGTCATTGAGCATTTTCATAAGCTCGCCCATTATCCAGTTTGCCGCATCCTTAGGCGAATTGCAGATTTCAACGGTATGCTCAAAGAGCTTTACGAGATTTACGTCCGAGGTTATGATTCCGGTGTCGTATTCGGGAAGACCGAACTGTGACATATAGCGAGCTTTTTTTGCTTCCGGAAGCTCGGGCAGAGTGCTTTTGACATTTTCTATATATTCGTCCGAGATTTCAATCGGCGGAAGGTCGGGCTCGGGGAAGTATTTATAATCCTGAGCGTCCTCCTTGGAACGCATTGCATAGCTGTATCCCTTGTTATCATCCCAACGGCGCGTTTCCTGCATTACCTTTTCGCCGTCCTCAAGAAGCTCGATTTGTCTTTCGGCCTCATACTCGATAGCTCTCGCTATTGCTCTGAATGAGTTGAGGTTTTTCATCTCGGTACGTGTTCCGAATTCCTTTTGTCCCTTTGGGCGAACCGAAAGGTTCACGTCCGCTCTTAAAGAGCCCTCCTGCATCTTGCAGTCCGAAACGCCGATGTACTGAAGAATCGAACGCAGCTCCGTAAGATACGAGAGCACCTCCTCGGCACTTCTGAAATCCGGCTCCGAAACAATTTCAAGCAGCGGCACGCCGCAACGGTTGTAGTCTACAAGAGTACAGTCCTCAAATTCATCGTGGACGAGCTTGCCTGCGTCCTCCTCCATATGAATTTCGTGAATTCCTATTTTTTTGGAATTGCCGTCCTTATCCTTGACCTCTATAAAACCGTTGCGGCAGATAGGCAGATAAAGCTGCGATATCTGATACGCTTTCGGCAGATCGGGGTAAAAATAGTTTTTTCGGTCGAATTTGTTATTTTGAGTAATCGTGCAGTTTGTTGCTATGCCGGTCCTCACGGCAAACTCCACAACTCTTTTGTTGAGAAGCGGAAGTGTTCCGGGCATACCGGAGCAAATTTCGCAAACGTGAGTGTTCGGCTCACCGCCGAACTCGGTGGAACAGCCGCAGAAGATTTTAGTCTTGGTGGCAAGCTCCGTGTGGACTTCAAGTCCCATAACTATTTCCCATTCCATAAAGCTTTACCTCCTTAGCCTAAATCCGGCAGCTTATTGTGAAAGTCGGTGACATTTTCAAATGCCTTTGCGGCACTCATAATTTCCGCCTCTTCAAACGGCTTGCCTATAATCTGCATACCTATCGGCATATTGTCTTTGTCAAATCCGCAAGGGACGGACATTGACGGCATACCGGCTATGTTTATCATAACCGTGTATATGTCGCCGAGGTACATTTTAAGCGGGTCGGAAAGGCTTTCACCTATTTTAAGCGCCGTAGTGGGAGCTACGGGGCCTAAGAGCATATCATATTTTTTGAAGGCGTCATAAAAGGCGTTTTGTATAAGCTTTTTAGCCTTAAGAGCCTTATTGTAGTATGCGTCATAATAGCCGGAGCTTAAAACGAAGTTGCCGAGCATTATGCGACGCTTAACCTCCATGCCGAAGCCCTCCGAACGCGTTTTCACGTATGTCTCCATAAGCGTGTCGGCGTTGGGGCTTGAATAGCCGTATTTTATGCCGTCATATCTCGAGAGGTTTGAGCACGCCTCCGCACAGGCAATAATGTAATATGCGGGTATTGCATATTTTACTATCGGCATCTTAAAGGTTTCAACAGAAGCACCGTTTGCACGGAAAATATCGGCAGCGGCAAGAACCGCGTCCTTTACGTCGGGCGAAATGCCCTCGCCGAGATAATCTTCGGGAATACCGATTTTTTTGCCGCCGACGTCGCCTTTGACGGCTTTATCGAAGTCAAATTTCGGATAGACCATGGAGGTGCCGTCTTTTTCGTCTTTGCCCTGGATTGCGGAAAAAAGAGCAGCGCAGTCGTCGACCGTTTTACCCATAGGGCCTATCTGGTCGAGAGACGACGCATAGGCTACAAGCCCGTAACGCGAAACCGCACCGTAAGTCGGCTTGAGACCTGAAACACCGCAGAAAGAGCAGGGCTGACGGATAGAGCC
>ENA-OPMP01001377-OPMP01001377.1-human-gut-metagenome-genome-assembly--contig:-NODE-1377-length-10690-cov-1.868171_pt1 | contig 10690 bp, 9 predicted proteins | sample MGYA00241527_ERZ501751 | MGnify/ENA primary metagenome ERZ501751 (study PRJEB25962, sample SAMEA2042647) | human gut metagenome | biome: human gut; feature: human-associated habitat; material: faeces... | reverse complement strand
CGCTTGCACCGCACGTGGGCGCGGTAACTATGCGGCCGCCCGCGGCATTTTGTTCACCCACAGCGTAAGCATACGCGCAAACAATGCGGTTTTCACGAGTTTCGGGAGATTCGTCAATATGGTTCTGCCTGAATAAAAATCCCGCTTTTCTCGACACGCCGAGTCCTCCCGGCAAAATTCCCTCAGTACTCAGTCCATCTTTTATGCAATCACGCATACAATCCCAGACTTCGCCGAGAAAATCCCATATATCGCTCCCCTCGGTCTTTTCGACATACTCCCATATACGTATATCGTTTTTACGGCAATGCTCCGCAATATCTTTAAATGTGCTGAATTCGTATATCGGCTTGCTCTCAGCCATTTTCATACCCTTGATTGTGACTTCGCCGCCACCTATGCTACATGCGAGCATACTGTCGCAAAGCTTATCATCCTTATAGGCAAAAAGCTCCATAGTATTTGGATGCGGAAGGTCGGTTTTTGCAAAATCAAATTCAACAGTTGTGTCAATCGGAGACAATGTTTCCTTGACTATGCGGTCGGTGCCGTGACCTCTGCCTGTTAAGGCAAGAGAGCCGTATAATATCACCTTGAATTTATCGACATCAGGGTTTTTCTTCTTAAAAATACGGCAGATTTTTTCCGGTCCCATAGTATGCGAGCTTGAGGGTCCTCTGCCTATTTTATACATCTGCCTAATTGACTGAAGCCCCTTTGGCAGCTCTTTTTCGGCTTTTTGTGTACCCGAACCGAATGCAAAATCATCAAGTGACAGATGGAATGCGCTGCAAAGATTGCATATTGCATCAAACGATGGGGATGTCTCACCCTTTTCCCAACTTGAGAGGGTATTCACGCTGATGCCGAGAATATCAGCCAAAGCGGTTTTGGTTATACCATGCTGCTTCTGCAGGGTCGCTATTTTTTTACCGAAAGAATGATTTTCCATTTTAACACTCCGAACCTTTAACTCAATATTGAAAAATTGCTGTACCGCTCGTTTTCGAACACAGTAAGGAAACCTACAAATGCCGAAACGTACAGAATAAGAGTAAATATAATGTAAGCCGTGAATTTAAGAGCCTTTTGATTATCCGGCACAGCCGAATAGAGATTTATAATTATAAGGGTTCCGAAAAGCACGGCAATAAACGCAATATCGGCGAGATACCGTATATTGACGCCTCCCAAGCACATATCGAGAAAAGCCACCGCAATGGGCATTATCACGCCGAGCAAAAACGTTGCTCTTTTCCAATTCTCCGTTTTTTTCGTAAGAACACACGGAAATCCGAAAAGGCCGAGTGAAGCGGGCAAATTAAATATACCCATAGTTCTTGTCAAGTAGATATATCCTTTATAGCCGCCTTTGTATGCACTCGCGCTGAGGTGAAAAAACGGAAATTCGGTTTTAAAGTCCGGTAATTGCAGAAAGTAATGATAAATCGCAGGCAAAAACAGAACCGGTGTCACAGCATATTTTGAAACGTCGGCAACGGTCAGCTGATATGCAGAGCCGAAGTCGAACACCGACGAAAAGCGCGCGTAATTGTACCACATCTGAAATGCCGCTCCGACAAAGACCGGTAACGCAAAAGACAAAACGGATAACAGCTTCACTTTCGTTTTTATATCCTTACGGCAAAGGACATTTAAATAAAGCGGCACCATAACAACAGACATAAGTGCCATATTGGGTCTTGACATAACCGTAAGAACCAACGAAATACCCGCAAAAAAGAAATCGGCACATTTTGCCGCCGTCTTTTTCTTCTCGTAAGCAGCAAGCGAGAACATCATAAACAGAGATAAAAAGCAAACTCCGCTAATCACAGCCGTATAATACATATCGGCACTTATTAAAAGCATAAACAAAAGGCTTCCCGACTCTACCGCGGCAAATCCGAAAAACACAAGAGCTTTATTCGGTTTTTCGCAAAATATTCCGACTGCTTTTAAATACGTAAGCGCGACAGCAGTTACAGCCGCCGTAAACAGTATGAAGCACACCGTCGCCGCCGACGGCACCTTTCCTGTTATAAAGTAATACGGGTAATAAACCGTTATAATGGGTGTTATTCCGAAATAAGAATAATATTTACCGTCGTACAGTGCTCTGTCCCACAGGAAGCGTATACCCGTTCTGCTCGCTCGGTCATATGGGTTTGAAAGAGCCAATAGTTCCTTTGCCGGTTCAATATCAATAGATAGCCGATGCTTTAAAAAGGCGTCGAACTGCTGCTCATAAGCATTTTTATTGTAGAGCGTTTCAAACGGATACGTCGCCGCGGGCTTGAAAATACCGGCATATATGAAAACTCCGAATAAAATACACAACAGCCAAAGAAAAACAAAGGCGATGTTTGTACTCTTTTTGTTTCGGCCAAGTATGCACGTGTGAAGACGCGCCTTGCCGCTGAAAAAATAAAACAGCACAAAGCTTAATACCTCTACCGTGACAAATCCAGAAAAGCTCATTTGGCTATGCACTCCCGTTTTCGCTCATACTTTCTCAAAAATCCTATCGCTATTGTAACATATCGAGGCGAAAAATAAAACAGTAAAAAAGCTTTAAGTGCGGACAATATTTAATTGCACAAGATAAGCTGTTATGATACAATATTTATAACTTATATGAGAGGTGATTATTTTGGAAGATTATATAAAGGCTTCCGATCTTGCTCTGCTGACCGAGGGCTATGAGCTTACCATGGCAGACGGGTTTATGGGCGCAGGTATGAAAGATACCGTCGCATATTTTGATTTATTCTTCAGGCGCGTTCCCGATAACGGCGGTTTTGCCATCGCGGCAGGCCTATCAAAGGTTATCGATTATCTTGAACATCTGCATTTTCGCGAGGAAGATATAAAATACCTCAAATCAAAGGGCATCTCCGACGAGCTTGCAAGCTATCTCAAAGATTTCAAATTCACCTGTGACGTATGGGCAATCCCCGAGGGCACTCCGATTTTTCCGAACGAGCCTATCATAAAGGTAAGAGGCCCGATAATAGAGGCTCAGCTTATTGAAACAATGCTCTTGCTCTCAATAAATCAGCAAAGTCTTATAGCCACAAAGGCAAACAGGCTTGTAAGAGCGGCGCACGGAACAGCGGTCGCGGAATTCGGCACAAGGCGCGCTCAGGGCGTTGACGAAGCGGTTTACGGTGCAAGAGCCGCTTACATCGGCGGCTGTGTCGCAACCTCAGGCGTAATACCAGAAAAGGAATTCGGCATACCGTCGGTCAATACAATGATACACTCATGGGTACAGCTTTTTGACAGCGAATATGACGCATTCTGCGAATATGCGAGACGTCACCCCGACGACTGTACTCTTGTGGTTGACACATATGACACCATCCGCTCCGGTATTCCAAATGCAATAAAGGCCTTTGACGATGTTTTGGCTCCGCTCGGCAAACGGCCGAAGAGCGTAAGAATAGATTCGGGCGACATCACATATCTTTCAAAGAGAGTCAGAAAAATGCTCGACGTTGCAGGCTATCCGGACTGTGACATCATGGCGTCAAATTCGCTTGACGAGCACCTCATCAGCGATATGGTCTCGCAGGGTGCAAAGGTGGACTGCTTTATAGTCGGCGAAAGACTTATAACCTCGGCTTCTTCTCCCCTTTTCGGCGGCGTTTACAAGCTCTCCGCAATAGAAAAGGACGGCAAAACGGTGCCGAAAATAAATCTTTCGGAAAACGTCAGAAAAATTACCATTCCGTCATCAAAACAGGTATACAGGCTTATAGACAAGGATTCAGGCAAAGCGATAGCGGACGTACTTACTCTTGATGACGAAATAATCGACGAAACAAAGCCGTATGTACTCTTTGACCCGGATTTCACCTGGAAGAGAAAAGAAATAGAAAACTTTGTAACGAGAAAGCTTCTCGTACCGATATTTGAGGGCGGCAAAAAGGTCTACGAGGAGCCATCGCTCAAAGAAATACGCGATTACTGCCTGAGACAGACAGACACGCTTTGGGACGAAGTAAAGCGTTTTGAAAATCCTCACAAATACTATGTCGATCTCTCAAAAAATCTTTGGGCGGAAAGAAACGGTCTTATAGAGAAATTTAAGGGCATTAAATAATTTTACGGAGGGTTCACTATGAATATATGGCATGACATAAGCCCGGACAGAATAACAAAAACCTCGTTTGACGCTGTTATAGAAATCAGCAAGGGCAGCAAAATGAAGTATGAGCTTGATAAAGAAACCGGTCTTTTGCGGCTTGACAGAGTTTTGTATACATCTACCCACTACCCTGCCAACTACGGGTTTATTCCGAGAACATACGCAAAGGACAACGACCCTCTTGACGTGCTTGTTCTCTGCTCTGAACAGATAGAGCCGATGGCCCTCGTCAAATGTTATCCGATAGGCGTTATAACCATGCTTGACAACGGTTTTCCTGACGATAAAATCATTTCGATTCCGTTTGATGACCCGATGTATAACTCATACACCGACATAACTCAGCTTCCTGCCCACATTTCCGATGAAATGAAGCACTTTTTCTCAGTTTATAAAACACTCGAAAACAAAAAGACGGTTATTGACGAGACAAAAGGCGCTTTTGCAGCGGCTGATATTGTCGAGGATTCAATAAAGCGCTATACACAGGTATTTGAAAAGTAGTTTTTGGTGTGGGGTGAACAAGTGAAAAACAAGGCTGTAAAAATTTTTATGGTGCTGATTGTGGCGGTCGTAGCCATATTCGGCACAGTGGCAATAGTAAATTCTTCAAAAAACGGTTGGGAGCCGTCTGTTAAAGAAACCAAAGAGCCGAAAACCAAAAAAGCGACACCTGTTGCCGCGGTTTCCGATGAAACCGTGACTGCGGAGAAAAAAGAACCGGTTAAAATCAGTATGCTCTCGGTCGGCGACAATCTCATACACGACGGAATTTACGAGCAGGCAAAAAAGCGTTCAAAAAACGGCGGTTATGATTTTTCATACGCATACAAAAATATTGCCTCCACAGTGGAAAAAGCTGATTTGGCTACCATAAATCAGGAAACGATAATAGCAAAAAGCTATGAGCCATCCGGCTATCCGCTTTTCAACTCTCCTCAGGAGGTCGGCGAAGAAGTTAAGAAAATAGGCTTTGACGTTGTAAACCTCGCAAACAATCATATGCTTGACAAGGGTGCTAAGGGACTTTCGGAGGCTATTGATTTTTGGAACAACATAGGCGGCATCACAATGACCGGTGCTTACAAGGACGAAAACGATATGAACCGCCTCGAATACATAGAAAAAGACGGCATTAAGATAGGCCTTGTAGGCATAACCCGCTATACAAACGGTCTGTCATTGCCTAAAGACAGTGCTCTGAAAATAATATACACCTCAGACGAGGACACAATCAAATCAAAAATTCAGAAAGCCAAGGCCGAATGCGATATTGTTTTGGTAAACGTTCATTGGGGTGAAGAGTACACGACAACTCCCAACAACGACCAACGCGAGCTTGCAAGCAAAATGGCGTCGTGGGGTGCAGACGTAATTATAGGGCATCATCCTCACGTCATACAGCCCGTAGAATGGATAGACAACGGGAACGGCACAAAAACACTTGTGGCATATTCTCTCGGCAATTTCATCTCGCAGCAAAACACGGCATCGAGAGTTATAGGCGGTATGCTTCACTACGACTTGACAAAAGACTATGACACCGGAAAAACAACGGTTGACAATGTGGTTTTTGAGCCTATCGTGACCCACTATGTGCGGGGCAGCCACGATGCTCAGATCTATCCCCTTTCGCAATACACCGATTCGCTCGCAAAAGCCCAAGCCTCGAGACTCAAGCAAAACGATTTCAGCATTAAATATATAAACGACTTTGTGGGTAAGGTTATTGATAAACAGTTTTTGAATCAAGCATAAAAGATAAAAGACGGACTGTAAAACATACGGTCCGTCTTTTTATATCAGGCTATTACATAAGCGTTAGTTAATTTTCATCTAACTCCTTTTCGGCTATTCCGACGATTGCCCTCGTACCGAGCCTATCGGCTCCCTCCGAAAGGAACTCTGCGGCATCCTCCAGCGTGTGAATACCGCCTGCCGCCTTTATTTTTACGGACGGAGACACGTGCTTTTTAAAAAGCTTTATGTCATCATGCGTTGCGCCGGCATTGGAAAAGCCCGTTGAGGTTTTTATATAATCCACTCCGGCCGCACTTACAATGCGGCACATTGTTTTCTTTTCGTCCTCGGTCAAAAGACAAGTTTCGATTATTACCTTGAGGCATTTGTCGCCGCAAACCTCTTTCAGCGTTTTTATCTCATTTTCCACATAGTCTGCATTTCCGCTTTTAAGCGCGCCGATGTTTATTACCATATCTATTTCGTCCGCACCGTCAAGCAGTGCCCGCTTTGCTTCAAATGCCTTGACCTCGGTCGTGTTATACCCGTTAGGGAAACCTATAACGGTGCAGATACGCATTTTACCGACTGCATATTCCGAAGCAAGCTTTACATAGCACGGCGGAATACAAACGCTTGCGGTATTATACCTAACTGCCTCATCAATCAGACGTTTTATGTCATTCGGAACGGCGGTCTGTTTTAAATTTGTGTGGTCGCAATGCGATAATATTTCGTTTATATCCATTTTTATCCTCCATCGGTCAGATACTGTAATTATTTTACCATAGACTTTAGATACTATCAATTATAAAAAGTCGCCGCAGAAGCTTACCCTCGGGGCCCCCTACATAAGGAAATTACCCAAAAATACATGAAACAGCAAAGTCCGTACCCTGAAAAGGGTACGGGCTCTTACTTTTACGGTGTCACAATCCGATGCTTGATAAACCTGTGGACACAGTTATTTTGAGAGTGAGCTCATATGTTAACCTCTAAGCCAACTACCTAAAACTATAATATTGTTGACTTAACAAATAGCTGGTCAATTGAGCCATATATTGTTTCATAATCGCCTAATTTTTCGAAGCCGTATTTTTCATATAAACCGATTTCTCCGCTCATGATATATATTTTTTCATATCCCAACTCACGCGCATATAAAATTGCGCTTTGAATCATCAACTCTGATAATCTCTTACCACGGTATGGTTCATCAACAAAAACGAATCCTATAAATGGTGTAAACTTGTATTCCTCCGGCAGCTCGTCCTTTTCAGCAAATGTGCAGAATCCCGCCACTTTTCCATTTACGCAAGCAACAAACACCCTTTCCCATGTATTAAAGTCATTGTTTTTCATCTTTTGAGCCAAACAGGGACCCGCTTTCCACGGGCATTTTTCAGCTAAACAAATGGTTTCGTTCCAATATTTGTGTTTTTGGGTCATGCAATAAATTTCAGTCATATATTCCCCTAATAAAAATTTCTATTTATCATATTATAAGTGTTGCACATAATCATAATAGAAACAATACTGCTTCGGCAAGTTATCATGTATTCTGGCCCGCTGACAGAAGTGTAAAGGGACACTTCCTTATGGAGTGTCCCTTTCTGCGGCGACTTTAATATTCCGACATTACTTTGTCATAAGATTGCAAACAAGATTTGAAAGCTCCACCGGGTCGTCAACCGACATACCGCCTATAAGACGCGCCTGAGCATAAAGAATCTTTGCGTAATCACAAAGACTATCTTTATTGTCCTTATAAAGAGACTTGAGCTTTTCGGCTATTGGGTGATTTGCATTTATTTCAAGCACTACCGTAGCCTTGGCGTCCTTACCGTCGGGCATCGCATTCAGCACCTTTTGCATTTCGAGAGAAATAGCACCCTCGCTCGATAGGCAGACGGGATGGTCCTTGAGCTTATCAGTAAATCTAACCTCATGAACATTTTCTCCGAGAGCCTCTTTCATTTCTTTGAGCATATCGGCGTTATCCTCGTTTTCCTTTTTGAGGGCTTCTTTCTCCTCTTCGGTTCCGAGGTCAACATCTTCCGTGCAAACGTTAACAAAGGTCTTTCCGTCATATTCGCTGAGTGCGCGAAGGGCAAATTCATCGACATAATCGGTGAGATAGAGTATTTCATAGCCCTTGTCCTTAACCGAATCCACCTGCGGAAGCATATCTATTTTGTCGGTTGTTTCGCCTGCCGCGTAATAAATGTCCTTTTGGCCGTCCTTCATACGGGATACATATTCCTTTAAGGTTACGGGCTTCTTTTCGCTCGACGAATAGAACAAGAGCAAATCCTTGAGGCTGTCCTTGTGAATACCGTAATCGCTGTATACGCCGAATTTAATCTGCATACCGAACGCTTTAAAGAATTCTTCGTAAGCTTCACGGTCGGTTTCGAGCATTTTTTTAAGCTCGGAATCTATCTTCTTTTCTATGGTTTTTGCAATAAGCTTTAGCTGATGGTCATGCTGAAGCACCTCACGCGAAATGTTAAGCGAGAGATCCTCGCTGTCTACAAGACCCTTAACAAAGCTGAAATGGTCGGGCAAGAGGTCCTTGCACTTGTCCATTATCAAAACGCCTTTTGAGTAAAGCTGCAAGCCCTTTTCGTATTCCTTTGTATAATAATCAAACGGAGCGTGTGACGGAATGAAAAGAAGCGCGTCATATGTTGCCTGACCCTCGGTTTTATAATGAATAACCTTGAGAGGCTTTTCATAGTCCATAAACTTATCTTTATAAAAAGCTTCATATTCCTCAGGCTTAATCTCTTTTTTATTCTTTTTCCAAAGAGGAATCATACTGTTTAAGGTCTCATCCTCTTTTACAGTTTCGTATTCGTCCTCGGTTCCCTCCTTAAGACGTCTCTTCTCTACCGTCATTCTGATAGGATAGCGAACATAATCCGAATACTTTTTAACTATTGTCTTGATAGTGTATTCCTCAAGGAACTGAGAATACTTTTCTTCTTCCGTATCATCTTTGATATGGAGAGTTATCGTAGTGCCGACGTCGGACTTGTCGCATTCCTCAACGGTATAGCCCTCAACGCCCTTAGACTGCCAGCGGTAAGCCTCGCTTTCGCCGTAAGCGCGACTTTCAACGGTTACACAGTCACTCACCATAAATGCCGAATAAAAGCCTACGCCGAATTGACCGATAACGTCTATATCCTTTGCGTCGGCGTTTTCCTGCTTAAAAGCGAGAGAACCGCTCTTAGCGATAGTGCCGAGGTTTGCTTCAAGCTCCTCCTTGGTCATACCTATACCGTTGTCGGAAATTGTCAGAGTTCTGTTCTCCTTATCCGGAGTAATTCTGATTTCAAAATCACCGTGCGACATTCCGACATTTTGGTCGGTCAGCGAACGGAAATACAGCTTATCAACGGCATCACTTGCATTTGATATAAGCTCTCGCAAAAATATTTCTTTATGCGTGTATATGGAGTTTATCATTAAATCAAGCAGCTTCTTTGATTCGGCTTTAAACTGTTTTGTACGCATACAAATCACCTGTTTCCATAAAAATAGCCCTTTTTCAAAGAGTAATAATATTATATCACCGCAAAATTAAAAGTCAAGAAAAGTCAAACAGAGTTAATAAACAGTTTACATATTAACAGACAAAATTCTATTATTTTGTTTTGGGCAAAACTTTTCAAAAAAAGGCTTGACTTAGAGTAAACTCCAAGTGTTAAATTATATTTAAATGTAAGCACACTTAACATCCTCGCCCACAATGGGCTATGACGATACTGCAAAAGGAGCTGACTGCAATGAATAAAAAGGTTCTCATTGTTTCATCAAGTCCGAGAAAGCACGGCAACTCGGATTTACTCTGCGATGAATTCGCACGCGGAGCAAAAGACGCAGGAAACGAGGTTGAAAAGGTCTTTCTCGCCGACAAAAGCATAAATTACTGCCGCGGCTGCGGAATATGTAATTCTACGCATAAATGCGTTCAAAAGGATGATATGGCGGAGCTTAATGACAAAATGGTCAAAGCCGACGTTATAGCTTTGGCTTTCCCCGTGTACTTCTATACTGTTGACGCACAGCTTAAAACATTTATAGACAGGTGCGTGCCGCGTTACACAGAAATGTCGGACAAGGATTTCTATTATATTCTGACTGCGGCGGATTCCGATAAATCGGCATTTGACAAGTCGATAGAATGCATAAGGGGCTTTACGCTCGACTGTCTTGACGGTGCAAAGGAAAAAGGAATAATCAGGGGTGCCGGTGTATTTGAAAAAGGCGAAATCAAAGACAAATCGGAATACAAAGAATGCTACAATATGGGCAAAAACGTTTAAAACAATTTAAGGAGACCGATATTTATGGAAAACACCTTGACAAGAAAAAAGCAAATCATAACAGCTAAAGCTCTCACGACGGTAATAGGAATAACTCTGTCGGTTGCCATACCTCAGCTGTTCCACGTTATAGGTATCGTGAGCGGTACCGGCAGTTTACCCGGTTCGGCATTTCTGCCGATGCATCTCGGCGTATTCTTCACAGCTCTTTTGGCAGGTCCCGCGGTGGGTGCCGTAACGGGAGCGGTAAGTCCCCTTTTGAGCTTCGCGCTCACGGGTATGCCGTCGGCTGCTCTTCTTCCGTTTATGATGATAGAGCTTACCGTATACGGTCTTGTATGCGGACTCCTCAAAAACAAAAAAATGCCCGTCATTTTAAAGGTACTCACGGCTCAAATACTCGGAAGAGCCATACGCGCGGCTGCTATTTTAATCGCGTTTTACGGCTTTTAAAACACGGCGG
>ENA-OPMP01001376-OPMP01001376.1-human-gut-metagenome-genome-assembly--contig:-NODE-1376-length-10697-cov-3.320428_pt1 | contig 10697 bp, 11 predicted proteins | sample MGYA00241527_ERZ501751 | MGnify/ENA primary metagenome ERZ501751 (study PRJEB25962, sample SAMEA2042647) | human gut metagenome | biome: human gut; feature: human-associated habitat; material: faeces... | reverse complement strand
ACATGGCTCGTATTGCAGGTGTAGATTTACCAAGAGAAAAACGTGTAGAAATCGGTCTGACTTACATCTACGGAATCGGTAGAGCAAGTGCTGACCGTATCCTTGAAGCAGCAAACGTAGATCCTAGCACACGTGTTAGAGATCTTACTGACGATGAGGTTAAGAGAATCAGTGCAGTCATCGATGAGACACAGACTGTAGAAGGTGATTTAAGAAGAGAGATCGCTCTTAATATTAAGAGACTTCAGGAGATCGGATGCTATCGTGGAATCCGTCACAGAAAAGGACTGCCAGTTCGTGGTCAGAAGACTAAGACAAACGCAAGAACAAGAAAAGGTCCTAAGAGAACTGTAGCAAATAAGAAGAAATAAGTTTAATCAGAGAAAGTAGGTTAGTTTAGATATGGCTAAGAACGTTGCAAAGAAAACAACAAAAAAGCGCGTAAAGAAAAACGTTGAACGCGGACAGGCACACATTCAGGCATCTTTCAATAACACAATCGTGACAATTACTGATACTGAAGGTAACGCTTTATCATGGGCTAGTGCTGGTGGTCTTGGATTTAGAGGTTCAAAGAAATCTACTCCATATGCTGCACAGATGGCAGCAGAAACTGCTACAAAGGCAGCTTTAATTCATGGTTTGAAGACAGTTGATGTTATGGTTAAGGGACCAGGCTCAGGACGTGAGGCTGCTATCCGTGCCCTTTCCGCATGCGGTCTTGAAGTAGTTTCCATCAAGGATGTTACTCCAGTACCACATAACGGATGCCGTCCACCAAAGCGTAGAAGAGTTTAATTAGGAGGTATCGATTAAGATGGCAGTGAATAAAGTACCTGTACTGAAAAGATGTAGATCCCTTGGTTTAGAGCCAAGTTATTTAGGATATGATAAGAAGTCAAAGAGAAATCTTCAGAGAGGAAACCGTAAGGTATCTGAGTACGGACTTCAGTTAAGAGAAAAGCAGAAGGCTAAATTCATCTATGGTGTATTAGAGAAGCCTTTCCGTAATTACTATAAGAGAGCAGATAAGATGAGAGGATTAACAGGTCCGAACCTGATGACAATCCTTGAGTCAAGACTTGACAACGTAGTATTCCGTCTTGGATTCGCAAGAACCCGTAAGGAAGCAAGACAGATCGTTGACCACAAGTTCGTAACCGTAAACGGTAAGGTTGTAAACATTCCTTCTTACCTGGTTAAGGCTGGCGATGTTGTTGAGATTAAGGAAAGCAAGAAGAACATTCAGCGTATGAAAGACATCGTTGAGGTTGCTGGTGGAAGAATCGTTCCAGAATGGTTAGATATCGACGCAGAGAAGCTGCAGGGAACTGTAAAAGAGTTACCATCCCGTGAGCAGATCGACGTTCCAGTAAACGAGATGCTTATCGTCGAGTTATATTCTAAGTAATTAGTTTAACGCATCGTAAACCCGAGAAGGAGGGACTTTGTAGTGTTCGATTTTGAAAAACCAAAAATTGAGATCGCTGAAATTTCAGAAGACAAGACATATGGCAAATTTGTTGTAGAGCCTTTGGAAAGAGGATATGGTACTACACTTGGCAACTCTTTAAGAAGAATTATGCTTTCTTCTTTACCGGGAGCTGCTGTGAGCCAGGTGAAGATTGACGGAGTTCTCCATGAATTCAGTTCAATCCCGGGCGTTAAGGAAGATGTTACTGAAATTATTATGAACATCAAGAACCTCGCTATCCGCAATAACAGTTCTACAAATGAACCAAAAGTTGCTTACATTGAATTCGAAGGGGAAGGCGTTGTTACAGCTGCAGATATCCAGGTCGATTCGGATATCGAAATCATGAATCCTGAATTGGAGATCGCACATTTAAACGGTGGTGCAGACTGCAAGCTCTATATGGAACTTACCATTACAAAGGGCAGAGGATATGTCAGCGCAGATAAGAATAAGACAGAGGATACACCAATTGGTGTGATCGCAATCGATTCTATCTATACACCGGTAGATCGTGTAAATGTAACGATTGAGAATACTCGTGTAGGTCAGGTTACTGATTATGATAAGCTTACATTGGATGTATATACCAATGGAACTTTAGAGCCAGATGAGGCAGTCAGCCTTGCTGCGAAAGTATTGAGTGAGCACTTAAATCTCTTCATTGATCTGTCAGATGCTGCACAGCAGGCAGAGATCATGGTTGAGAAAGAGAACGATACACAGGAGAAGGTTCTTGAGATGAATATCGATGAACTGGAATTATCTGTTCGTTCTTACAACTGTCTGAAGAGAGCTGGTATCAATACCGTTGCAGAGCTTATCAACCGTACTCCGGAAGATATGATGAAGGTTCGTAACCTTGGCCGCAAGTCTCTTGAAGAAGTACTTGCAAAACTCAAAGAGTTAGGTTTACAGTTAAATCAGGGTGAAGAATAATAAAAACTGGCGGTGTCAGTAATCCCGATGAGTGTGACAACGTCATAGAACATTTATGGCTTGTGGTTTGAAATGCCACAGAATTAAGAATGGGTTCTGCCGGTAAATCCAAAGAGTATGGCAGGATACCCCACAAATGGAGGAAAATTAAAATGGCAAAGTATCGTAAGTTAAGCAGAACATCCAGCCAGAGAAAGGCTTTAATCAGAGGTCAGGTTACTGCTCTGATCGCTAATGGCAAGATCGTAACAACAGAAGCAAAGGCTAAGGAAATCCGTAAGGTTGCAGAAGGCCTGATCGCTGCTGCTGTTCGTGAGAAAGACAACTTTGACGAAGTTACTGTTACTGCTAAGGTTGCTCGTAAAGATGCAGATGGCAAGAGAGTAAAAGAAGTTGTTGATGGTAAGAAAGTTACTGTTTATGACGAAGTAGAGAAGAAGATTAAGAAGGATCAGCCTTCCCGTCTTCATGCAAGAAGAGAAATGCTTAAAGTTCTTTACACAGTAAAGACAAATGACGGAACCAAGAAGGGCGCAAAGGAAGTTGACCTTGTTGCTAAGTTATTTGATGAGATCGCACCTAAGTATGCTGGTCGTCAGGGCGGTTATACAAGAATCGTTAAGATTGGTTTAAGAAAAGGCGATGCTGCAATGGAAGTACTTCTTGAGTTAGTATAATTTTATTGTAGATGATTGGGAAGCTATGTGTTTTCGGATGCATAGCTTCCTTTTTGTACATATTGCAGAAATATAAGGAGAATTATGGGAATCGTAAAAGCAAAAGACCTTACATTTGAATATATCAGACGTGACGAGGACGGCAATGTGGAAGGAATCACAACCGCGGTCGATCATGTGGATATCTCTATCAAACAGGGAGATTTTGTTGCGATCCTTGGGCATAACGGTTCCGGGAAATCGACACTTATGAATATGATTGGCGGAATTGATCATCCCACAAGCGGTTCTATTATCATTGATGGAAATGAGATACAAGCAATGAGTGAGGATGAACTTGCAATTTTCCGCAGAAGAAATCTGGGAATTGTTTATCAGTTTTATAATCTGATCCCGACTCTTACTGCGGAGGAAAATATTGCGCTGCCATGGAAATTAGATGGAAGAAAAGAGAATAAGGAACGGCTTTCTGAGATTGTGAATATGCTGGGTCTTGAGAAAAGGGCAAAACATCTGCCAGGACAAATGTCAGGAGGTCAGCAGCAAAGAGTATCCATAGGAAGGGCACTTATAAACGAGCCGGCATTTATTCTTGCAGATGAGCCGACGGGAAATCTTGACAGTAAAACAAGCAGAGAGATTCTGGATATTTTGAAGTTCACCAATCAGAAATATAAGCAGACGATTCTTCTTGTCACACATGACGAAAAAATAGCACTGAAGGCGAACCGGATCATCACGATCGGAGATGGAAAAATCATAAAAGACGAGGTGATGAAGTAATGAAAATAACAGCACAACTCGCCTTAAGCCAGATGAAAGTGAATAAAAAAAGAACGATTGCAGGAATTTTTGCGATCGCACTTGCAACATCACTTATTACAACTGTAATGTGCTTTGTGACAAGCGCAAATAAGATGCTTACGGATTTCCTTGGTTCGGATTATGGAGAATATGGAGGAGCATACTCTCTCATGCTTGCAATACCGGCACTGCTTTTAGGTCTTCTTATTGCGGCAATGTCGATTACTGTAATATCCAATATATTTTCTGCCAGTGCCAATAAGCGGATTCAGGAGTTTGGTATTTTAAAATGTGTTGGTGCAACAGGCAGACAGATAAGGGCAAGTGTTATCTATGAGAGTTTATGGCTTAGTCTGACAGCCATCCCGCTTGGACTCATTGCAGGAACGATACTTGGTTATATGAGTGTGAAATTTACAGGACATTTTATTTCCGATATCAATGATGCTGCAAAAGAAATTATTATGAGACCTTTTACCTTTTCCCTGCCCTTTCATATATCTGTGTGGACATATTTGTTTGCAGGTGTATTTTCGTTTTGCATTGTGTTATTCTCTGCATACAGACCAGCTAAAAAGGTTGGTAAATTTACTGCTATCCAGTGTGTAAAAGGGATTGGAGCAGGTACAGCTTTGAAAGAGATCCAGGTAAAAGACAGCTTTATCCAAAAAATATTTGGATGTGAGTCTGCAATTGCCTATAAAAACATGAAAAGAAACAAATACGGCTATAAGGCAACGATACGTGCATTGTCACTTGGAATTTTACTTTTTCTGTTAACCGGAGGATTATCCGGTCAGGCAAAGGAATTCCAAGAATGGATGACACCAAAATCAAAAGAAATGATGGTGGATTATTCTTCCAATTACGATATCGAGGTAAATGCGAAAACAGGGAAAGAAGAGAGAAAAATCAGCCGACCTGTTACATCAGACCAATATAATGAAATCACACAAAAGCTGGAAAAGTACGGGATAGACGTATATGGTGTTGGAGCAGATACTTTTACATACAATGCGCTATTAGATAAAAATACATTAACAGAGGATATGCTACAGGTTCCGAAATTTTCTGATGATAATGGGGAAACAAGGACAGAAATCGTGTCCGTTGATGATGAACTCTATAAAAAACTGTGTGACAGGGCAGGCGCAGAATATGGAAGTATCCTTCTGCTGAACACTTACCAATATAATGACAATGGAGAGTATGTGTCGATAAAACCTTTTAAAGATGATGTGACACAGATTTCCCTGATAAACGCAGCCAATGAGAAGAACACACTTACAATTGGAGGTATTTTAGAACAGTCCGATTTAAAGGAATATGGTTTTGGGGAAATGACACCATATCCAGTCAGAATAGTCGTACCTGATGCGGATGCGAGGAGTTTTGACTGGTTTAGTATGCCATCAGATGAAGATGATTATACAGAATATGCCAGAAGTGTCATGGATGAATATTTTCCGATTGTGGCAGAGGATTCTTATGTAGAGCAGGGATATACCGTGAGAATTGCCCGCACAGATGCTATGATTAAAATGCTCAATATAGCTATAGTTCTTGCTGAAATTGTGATGTATGGCTTTGTTATCCTGCTCATTCTCATGGGATTTACAAGTGTAATTAGTACGCTGACGACAAATATCAGAATCAGAAGCCGTGAGTTTGCAGTGTTAAAGAGTGTTGGAATGACAAATAAATCACTTTGCAGGATGTTATATAGTGAAAGTATTTTTTGCGTTCTAAATGCACTTGTTCCGGGAGTGATACTTGGAATTGCAATTCCATTTTTAATTAATTTATCCATTCGGAAGGCTTTCCCGGTATTGTATCATTTTCCGTGGGCGGCATTATTTGGTGGTATATTTGTTTTGATAGGAATTGTGTTTTTTATCACACGAACTGAAATTCATAAGTTAAGAGATAAAAGTATTATTGATGAAATAAGAATGGATATTGTATAAATGTCAATGCTGTTGTGGTACATGTTGTATTCTGCGTAAATGGTATTCATGTTGTGTCTCCTTTAAACCAATAAAAATATAGAAGCATTTCAATCAGTTCACAATGTCACTTTTATTTTGTGTTATACTGTTTTATATAATTTTCTTGCCCTTGTTTTTGCCCTTATCAGAGTTCGTAAACACTGGTGGGACGATATAACGCAAGGGAAACAATAAGGGAAAGCTCACCTGCGATAAACTTTGTGTTTTCAAGGGATTGAGAGATATTTGATAATAAAATATAACAGTTATTAAATCCCTTGGAATATATGAAATCTCAATTCCGATTTGTCGAACTGACAAACCATAACAATTTAATATAAACAACAGCGTTAGAGCATTTATGTGATTGAAACATAGATGCTCTTTTTTTGTGCCCGTTGGGCAATGTATATGAATGTAACTTTAGGACATTTTGTCCAGAAATTCAGATAAAGGAAATTAAGGAGGAACACGAGATGTGCATTAAAATGTGTATCTTATGGGTGAGAGCACCCACAGACAGAAGCAGCAGGAAAACATATAACAGGAGGACAGAACAATGGTCGATGAGTTGACGCAGGAGTCATTCCAAACGGGAAAGGCGATTGTGACTGTCAGCGTGGATCTGATAACAGCCATTGCGGAAGCCTGTAAGCGTTCAGAAGAGAAAAATCCCGGCATGAGTGCAGAGCAGAAGGAAACTCTGCTCGGCAAGGTAGTCGATAAGGTGGTTTCCAACTACAAGGAGACGCATGGATCGTTAAAGGATTTTAACAAAGAGGGTAAAGATGTTACTTCCATAGATGTGAATGATGAGAGAACCGCAGAGATATTAAAGAAAGCGTGTAAAAAAAGTCATATTCCGGTGGATATGAGAGAAGTCACACGGGCAGATGGTTCGGTAACACATGCAGCATGTGAACCTTATTTTATGACGATGCTATTTGTAGTATTCATGGCAAGAAGCAGAAAAGCGGAGTTTCAGATACCATTTGAACGACCAAAGATGAAAATGCTCCTGCAGAGTATCGGTATCTCAGTATGCTTCTGATGATGTAGCTGACCGGATAGGATTGATAGAATGATTTGCATGATGTTGTGGTATTAATTGCGGGTATGAGTGAAAAATGGTATAATCAATGTGTATTTTTCGATTATAAGTGGTTAGGATTATATAGTATATGACACAAAAGAGGGGAAACAAGGGATGGCTTTTGAAGAAGAACTTAAAACACTAATAGAAAGAACAAAAAAGAATGGCACAGATACATCTTATAAAGAATCGTATGAAGCAATAAATAGTAATTTTTATGATGTAAAAAAGCAACACGAAATATGGATGAATGATGTTGAAATATTTTTCAATAAATATTTAAAGGAGCATGTGTTAGCTCCGAAAATAGAGTCATGGCTATTTCATAGGAAATATAATCAATTAGTTGCGGCGTTAGAAAGTATATGTAATGACAAGAACTATATAGATAAAATGAATGGCATATCAACAGTGGAAGTGCCAAAGTATCAAGCAAATTCGTTGCCAGAATATGATGTTTTTATATCTCATGCGAATAAGGATAAAGAGAATCTAATAGAGGAACTATATAAGTCTCTAAAAAAGTTGGGTGTTAAAATATTTTATGATAAAGAAGAACTTGAATGGGGAGATAATTGGAAGGACAGAATCCTTAATGGAACTAAGAAAGCTGAATTTGCAATTATTGTGATTTCAGAGAATTTCTTTGATAGAGAATGGACCGAGAGAGAACTTGGCGAGTTCTTGAATCGTCAAAATAGAAATGGACAGAAATTAATTTTGCCTATTTTACATAATATTTCTGTAGAGCAATTAAAGGAGAAATATCCGACAGTTGCAGATATCCAGGCAATAGATTCGTCTAAATATAGTTGTGATGAGATAGCGCTTTCGTTTGCCAGGCAGTTAATCAAACGTTTGAAAAACATTTAGAGTGGGGAAAAATGAGATAGAACAAGAACAGGACTAGAATTAGACTGACAAAGAATAAATGTAGAAGGAATATTGTTTTAGATATTGGAGGTAGTAATATGGCAGAAGAGACACTGTTTTCCGGCGAATCAAAAAATATTGAATATAAGGTTGCAGTACCGGATAAAAGCGAAAAATATATGAAAACTATTGTAGCTTTTGCCAATGGTAGGGGAGGAAAAATTGTTTTCGGAATAGAGGACAAGACCTTAGAAGTTGTGGGAATGGATGAAGATAGTATCTATAAGACAATGGATGCCATTACCAATGCTATTTCAGATTCTTGCGAACCTGCAATCAGACCGGATGTGGCGATGCAGACGATTAAGGATAAGACAGTGATTGTGGTAGAGATATTCCCAGGGGCAGAGCGTCCATACTATATAAAATCACAAGGTGTGTTTGATGGTACTTATGTGCGTGTTGCAGGTACGACTAGGCATGTCGAGGATTATATGTTAAGAGAGTTGATGCTGGAAGGTAAGAATCGTTATTTTGACAGTGAAATATGTCAGAATATGGATATATCAGATAGTGAGATTGAGGAGCTCTGCAAGAGCTTGAAGGAGACTGCCATACGAAATACATGGCAGGATAGTGAAAAAGTGAAGATTAAGGATGTCACCAGAAATATACTGATTTCATGGGGCGTTCTGAAGGAGGAAGGCGGAAAGGTATATCCGACCAATGCATATGCACTTTTGACCGGACGGATGGTAGGGCAGCCGGTTATTCAGTGCGGCGTGTTCAAGGGAACCAATCGGGCACATTTTGTTGATCGGAGAGAGTTTGAGGGTTCGATTCAGGAACAAATGGATGCTGCATACCAGTATGTTCTTGAAAAAATTAACATGGGAATGACAATAAAGGGAATGTACAGACAAGATGTATATGAACTTCCTACAGATAGCATAAGAGAGTTGATTGCAAACGCAGTGGCTCATCGTAGTTATCTTGAGCCGGGAAATATACAAGTGGCATTGTATGATGACAGACTAGAGATTACTTCGCCGGGTATGCTACTGAATAATGTTACGATCGAAAAAATGATAGAAGGTTACTCAAGACCGAGAAATCCCGCAATCGCAAGAGCTTTTGCGTACATGAAAATTATTGAAAAATGGGGAACTGGAATACCGAGGTTATTTGCAGCCTGTGAGGAATATGGATTACCGAAGCCGGAGTTGATTGATTTTGATGGCGATTTCAGAGTAAATATGTATCGAAAAAGGGATGCTAATACAGAAACTAACACAGAAACTAACATAGAAACTAACACAGAAACTAACACAGAAAATGTAGGGAGAATAATTAGGCTCATGGGTGAACAGCCTTCCATTACAGTAAAGATGATTGCACAGCAGCTTGGGCTTTCTGTTGGAGGAGTTCGCTATCATATCAATAAATTAAAGAAAGATGGTGTTGTGGAGCATATCGGTTCTTCTAAGAAAGGTACATGGGTAATCCATGATTAAAATTGTTGTATTGCGAGTGGAATAGTATACTAAAAGCAAAAGGTGAACAATTAAAGCGATTATGCCGATATACAATGTGAGTCAGTAAATGGATTTACAATATAATGTGCACAAGGAGGTTACATTATGTCAAAAATTACAGATTATGCTTTTTTGTTTCAAAATTCATCCGGAAAGTCGGCATTTAATCCAATAGGGAGTTTCCAATTATCCCAGCTCAATAGCAGTGCAGTACAATCACAGTTAAAAGCAGCAGGGATTAACACAAACAGCAAACAATATAAAACCGTTATAAGTAAAATGATGCAAAATGCAAACGGAATGATGTATACCAATCCGGCAGCCATAAAGAATTTGATGAAGAACTATGATAAAGATGGGGACTATATTTCTCCGGCAACTGGTCTTGCCGGTATGGACGCAACGGATATTCCTATTTCGCAGAGACACGTGATTATTGATATTCCTGAAAAAAACAGACAGGAAATGTTTGATAATGCAAAACGGGAGTTCCTTGAAGAAAATGGAATTGCAAACGGAGATACTACAAAACGTTCAGATGTGTTTTACCATTATCAAAAGTCTGCAAAGAAGCGGGACAGATTAAAGGGGACGTGGACTTTAGAACAATATGAACGACAGTATAATCAAGCTTTTTATGATGCGGCAAAGGCTGCCAATCCAACATGGAAACCTGGAAAAGCGATAAAAGCAGGTGCGTTGGATGGGATTACAAGAGAGCAAATTGATAAATCATTGACTGTAACGATGGGACAATATGGAGAAATATTCAAGAGAGGTTTTGATCTGAAATTATAATGATCTGAATATATTAGTAGACAGAACGGCATTTTGTGTAACAAATGCCGTTCGGATGCCTTTTCTATAACTTTACTGCAAAGCATGAGGATTAAATATCTTCATGCTTTTTCCCTAGATAGGTGTCAATTTCCTTCTGGTGGCGCTGCAGCTCCTTTAGATCACGCTCGTTTTGTTGCTGCTCCTCAAGGTTATACATATCCTGCTCAGCCTGCTCGAGTCGATTTTGCAGTATTTTGATATTGGAACTGGTGATTGCAGTGAGGTCTATGTTGTGGCTTTCCAGTGCGAATTTCGCATCATGGTAGGCGTTTAGCTGGAGACATAGCTTCGTATGTAGCTTTCCGCTTTTCTTTTCGTTCTTTCGCTCTTTCCTTTTGCGTTTTCAGATAGACCTGTCGTCTCGAAATTCTCTTTTTTATGTTGTCGTCGGTATAGAAGGAACCGAGAGAGTATAAATTTAGCAAACTTCATCAAATCTTTATTTTTCCCTGATAGATTATATTTCAGTAAGAA
>ENA-OPMP01001368-OPMP01001368.1-human-gut-metagenome-genome-assembly--contig:-NODE-1368-length-10737-cov-1.661861_pt1 | contig 10737 bp, 9 predicted proteins | sample MGYA00241527_ERZ501751 | MGnify/ENA primary metagenome ERZ501751 (study PRJEB25962, sample SAMEA2042647) | human gut metagenome | biome: human gut; feature: human-associated habitat; material: faeces... | reverse complement strand
ACCAGCTTGCAGCCGGGAGCGGCGGCGATCAGCTCACGGGCGCGCTCCACGCTGATTTTCTCCTTGGTCCGCACCACGATGGACACGCTGTGGCTCCGCACCACGGGAACGCGGACGCAGGTGCAGCTGACCTTCAGCTCCGGCAGGTGCATGATCTTCCGGCCCTCGTTCTGCATCTTCATCTCCTCGCTGGTGTAGCCCTCAAAGGCCTCGCCGCCGATCTGGGGGATGATGTTGTACGCGATCTGATACTGGAAGACCTTGGGCTCAAGGTGTTTGCCCTCGGAAAGGGCCTTGACCTCATTGTTGAGTTCGTCGATGCCGCCCTTGCCCGCGCCGCTGACGGCCTGGTAGGAAGAGGCGATGATCGTCTCGATGGGGCTCTCCTTGGCGAGGGCGTTGATGGCCACAAGGGTTACGATGGTGGTGCAGTTGGGGTTCGAGATGATGCCCTTGTGCCACTTCACGTCCTCGGGGTTGATCTCGGGGATGACAAGGGGGACGTTGGGGTCGAGGCGGAACGCGCTCGAATTGTCGACGAACACTGCGCCCGCCTTGACGATCGAGGGAGCAAAACGCTCGGCGATGTCGTTCTCGGCCGCGCCGAGGACGATATCAAGGCCCTCAAACGCGTCGTCAGACGCCTCGACGATGGTGCACTCCTGACCGCGGAACATGATTTTGCTGCCCGCGCTTCTGGCGCTTGCGATGGGACGAAGGGACGCAACGGGGAAGTTGCGCTCTTCGAGAATTTTGATCATTTCCTGACCGACGGCGCCGGTGGCGCCGAGAATACCGACATTGACCTGTTTCATACTACATTCTCCTTCACAAAACTATTGTACAGGACACGGATGGCCTGTTCGAAATCTTTTTCTTCCACGCCCACGATGATGTTGAGCTCTTCGGGGCCCTGCGTGATCATGCGGATGTTCACGCCGTTTTCGCCGAGCTTGGCGAAAATTTTACCGGAAACGCCGGGACGGTACGCCATCTTGCGGCCGACGGCGGCGACGATGGCGATATGCTCCGTTACGGTTATCTTATTCGGCTGCACCTCTTTTTGCAGCTCGCCCAGCATGGCGTAGAGACATTTGGAGACCTTTTTGCTCTCCACCACCAGCGAGATGATGTCGATGCCGGAGGGGATATACTCCACGTTGACCTCGTGCTTGGCGAGCACGTTGAGAATTTTCAGGAGAGAGCCCGGTTCGCTCGACATGCCGGTCTTGGCGATGGTGATGATGGAAAAGCCCTTCTTGCCGGCGATGCCGGTGATGAAGCCGCCCTCTTCCATCTCGTCGCCGATGGACTCCAAGATCATCGTGCCGGGATGGTCGGGCGCGTTGGTATTGCGGATGTTGATCGGAATTCCTGCTTTTCTCACCGGGAACACTGCGTCCTCATGAAGCACGCTGGCGCCCATATAGGAAAGCTCGCGCAGTTCTCTGTAAGTGATCGTCTCGATCTTTTCCGGGTTCGGGATGATATTCGGGTCTGCGATCAGAAAGCCGGATACGTCCGTCCAGTTTTCGTAAACATCCGCATGAACCGCCTTTGCAACGATCGAACCGGTGATATCGGAGCCGCCTCTGGAGAACGTGCGAATGCTTCCGTCCGGATTTGCGCCATAAAAGCCCGGCACAACCGCGTTTTCCATGTTCTGAAGGCGTTCGCCCAGTACTTCGTTGGTCTTTACTGCATCGAATTCGCCATTTTCCTTAAAAAATACGACCTGTGCCGCATCGACAAATTCATATCCCAAATAAGCCGCCATTACAATACCGTTTAAATACTCTCCGCGGGATGCCGCATAATCCTTTCCGACATGAGCACGGAAGTTTTTTTCGATGACAGCAAACTCGTCTTCCAGAGACAACGTCAGGGACAGACCGTCAATGATCTCCTGATAGCGTTCCTCGATCTGGTGCAGGTTTTCAGAAAAATCTTCGTCCTGCTCCGCCAGCGCGTAACAGCCATACAGCATATCCGTTACCTTTGTGTCCTTACGGAACCGTTTGCCCGGCGCGCTCGGTACAACGTATCTTCTGGATGCTTCTGCATGGACGATTTCCGCGACCTTTTCAAACTGCTGTGCGCTCGCAAGGGAACTGCCCCCGAATTTTACTACTTTTCTCATGGTCTCTGTATTCTCCTGTCTTTTTTCAATCCTTGATTCTGATCTTTTTCACAAATCCGAAGATCTGCTCCCGGCATTTCTCAAACTCTGCTTCCTGCATGGATTCTGTCACAAAAGCGAATTCCTCCAAAGCGCTGTCCAAAACGACCGGCACTACGGCTCCGAATACCTTTTCGACATCCGCCCGGGCTTTCTTTGACACCCGGACAAAGAAGCGTCCCTCCTGACTGTCAAAGTCGGCGACTTTTGCCTCGCCCTCTTCCCACAGGCATCCGACGGTTTTCTGTAGATGTCTCGCGCTTTCCACCACATCGGCGACTACCGCGCTCGCAGTCGGCAGCTTTCCGGCACCGCGTCCGTAAAACATCGTATCGCCCAGCGTATTGCCGCATACCGCCACGGCGTTGAACACATCGTTGACACCGGCAAGGGCATTTTCTTTTTTCAGAAGGTACGGCGCAACGGATATCTGATAGCCATTCTCCGTCTCCCGGCTGACCGCCAGAAGCTTGATTGTCGCATCCAGCTTCTTTGCATAGGCAAAATCTGTCGGATCGATTCCGGTGATGCCCTCCGTATGGATTTTGTGGAAATCAACGGTCTTTCCCGCTACGAGGGAGGTCAGAATCGCAATTTTGCGGCACGCATCGTAGCCTTCCACGTCTGCTTCCGGATTGCGCTCCGCATAGCCCAGTGCCTGCGCCTGACCAAGGGCTTCTTCAAACAACATGCCCTCCTGTTCCATCTTTGTTAAAATATAATTCGTCGTTCCATTTAAAATACCGGAAACTTCCACAATCCGCTCCGCCGTCAGGCAGTTGTTAATTGGACGAATGATCGGAATACCGCCGCCTACGCTCGCCTCAAAAAAGTAATTGCAGCGATTCTCCCGCGCCAGCCGAAGAAGCTCTGCGCCGTGGTTTGCAACCAGCTCCTTATTCGAAGTGCATACACTCTTTCCGGCTTCCAATGCACGCTTGGAAAACGTGTATGCCGGTTCGTTTCCGCCCATCGTCTCGCAGACAATCGAAATCTCCGGGTCCTGTAAAATAACTTCTATATCATGTACGACTTTTGTCTCATTCGGATCTCCGGGAAAATCCCTCAGATCCAGAATATATTTCACTTCAATCGGATTACCGGCACGCTTTGCAATCAGCTCCTGATTGCAGGAAAGCACTTCAGCCACGCCGCTTCCCACTGTACCATATCCTAATATCGCTGCTTTTACCATGCTTTGCTATTCTCCGTTTTCTACTCTTTCGCCAGAATCTTTACGCTGTGCACGCCTGTCCGCTTCTCCATCGCATCCAGCATTTCCGAAATGTCCTTCGTCGTCTGAAGGACCTGCACGCTGATACTCAACGCAGCCACGCCATTGATCGGAATACTCTGATGAATCGTCAGAATATTTGCGCCAAACTGTGCAATGACCTGAAGCACATCTGACAGAAGTCCCGGTTCGTCCTCGATCTGCATCGAAAGCGTTACAGTTTTTCCCTGGGTACTGTCGTGGAACGGAAAAATATCATCCTTATATTTGTAAAAAGAGCTTCTGCTGATACCAACCGCATCTACCGCGTCCTGAATGGTGGGCAGCTTTCCTGACTCCAACAGCCGTTTCGCTTCCACAACCTTCAATAATACCTCCGGTACCGCTTTTTTTGTCACCACAAAATATTTGGTAGGCTCTGTCATAATATCGCCCCCTTTATGTTCTTATGTCGCACACACTTGTGCGCCATTGAGGGATATTCTAACATAGCCTACCAAATTACGCAAGAACTATTTTTATCCGATTCTCGCCCGTTTGCGCTGTCGCTTGCCTGTCTGGAAACGATATGCGCCTACGACGTCGTAATAATAAACCGTTGCATACATCACAGCGCCCATAATAAACGCCATCAAAACGTCGAACATCGAATGCTGTTTGATAAACATCGTGGATAAAATGATCGAAACACAGAGAATCAGGGAGCCTCTGCGCACCCACTTTTTGCCGGAGAGCGTTTCATTGTTCATCACCGCGAAATGCGCTCCGAGGGAATTATATACATGGATACTGGGGAACAGGTTGGTCGGCGTATCCGTCTGCCAAAGCTGACTCACCAGAACCGTAAATACATTGTGGCGCGGCATGGTGTGAAGCCGCAGATGCTGAATATTCGGAATAAACGTCGAAATCACCAAAAAAATCAGCATTCCCGTGCACAGAAAAACTGCACATCTGTCATAGTTGCGCCGATCCTTGAAAAACAGATACCCGAGCACAGCCGGTACATAAGCAAACCAGAGCAGGTACGGCACGACAAAATATTCACAGAACGGTATATAATCATCAATGTTCATATGCACTACCATATACTGCACATTGGTGCGGTGCTCCAGCAAATAAAACCACAGAACGTAGATCACACCGAAGATTGCCAACGGTATGATATGCTTATATTTCTCATAATAGCGTTTCATTACTCTCCTCTTTCGCTGCCGGGCAGCGATTCCATCCTCACGAAAAACAGCGTTTCTTCTATTTTTATATGTTCTATACAATCGTTATACGATAAACCGAATCTTCTGTTTTTCTACTGTCAGTTCAATTCTGTCGAGCTTTCCCGGGATCTCTCCGTCTGTCTGCACCCAGCAGGGCGTCGACGTACGAATTTCAATCCGGGAGGCACGATACTGATCCACGCCTTTAAATCCTCCGTGCTTTCCCTTCAATGCAAAAGGGATAATGATCGGGAATTTCCATCTCGGCACGTTATTGACCACGCACAGGTCGAGCAGCCCGTCCTGATCGTCTGCCTTCGGACAAAAGCAAAAGCCGCCGCCCTCGTAGCGGTGAATCATTCCCGCCGCAAATAAAAGCTTTCCTGCTTTGATGATCTCCCTGCCGTCCAAGCGAATCGACGCCCTGCAATACTGCAGCGTCAGCATCTGCTTCAAGCCGATCCCAAGATACGTCAGCTTGCCGAGCCCGAGTTTGTTTAACGCATCCTTCATCGGGGAATCGAGCGCCTCCTGACAAACCGCTGCATCATATCCTATGCCGCAGCTGACCAGAAAATGCCTTTTTTGCGTTTTTCCATCAGCATTCCATGTGACGCATCCAAGATCCATCCGATGCTCTGTGCCGCCCTCCAGCAGCTTTTTCATCAGAGGCCTAATGTCGTGCCCAATCTTAAGATCCCGCGCCAGATCGTTACTCGAACCGGTCGGGATATAACCGAGCCGAACCTGTTCGAAATGCTGCATCCCCTGTATGGCTTCATTGAGCGTTCCGTCTCCGCCGAGCACAATTAAAAACCGTTCCGCTCCTTCGGAAACATTCGTCAGCCGTTTTGCCAGCTGCCTGACATCGCCGCGCTTTTCCGAAAAATAAACCTCATAAGGAATGCTGCGCTCCTGCAAAACTGCTTCTGCCTGTTTCCAGAGCGCATAGCCCTCTCCTGAGTGGGCTGCAGGATTTACAATAAACAATAATGGAAGCCTGCCGTCCCCATATTCACATTCACAGTACATTTAGAACCCTTATCCTTTGTTTTTCCTAACCTTATCTTTACTAAGTCTGTATTTTATCCACAAATATTTCCAAAGTCAATACAGGGCAAAAAGAATTCGTAAAAATTTAAGGAAAAGATAAGAAAACCGCCGGGGCTTTCGAAAAAGCCGCCGGCGGTCTGTATCGGCTGCAAGCTGCAGCGTCGGATTATTTTACTGTGATTGCTGTGATATGGGGATTTACACCCTCATACCAGTACAGGAAGCCTTCTGCATCGATGGTATCACCGATCTGCAGATTTTTAACAGCCTTGTAAACATCGCTGTCCTTGTCACACAGATAAGACTCAACCAGGAAGGTGTAGGTTTCGCCGTTGCTGGAAACGTTGAAGTACAGGTCATCGCCCTCAGAACCGGAACCATCGTAGTTGTACAGATAAGGAACATCGTTGCCGTCTGCATCCTGACCAGCCGCTTCTACAGTCAGATTCGTAAAGGTAACATGCTGATTCTGATGATCGATCAGCTCGTCTGTGCCAAGCAGGTCAGTAACATCAACTGCAGGAGCGATATATTCGTCTGCGCCCTCTACGAACTCAAAGGTTGCATCCATCAGCTCAACTTCGCCGGACCACTCGGATTTGTAACCGGTTACGCGGATTTTTACGCCGGGAACGAGCTTTTCATAATCTTCTTCGGAACAAGCCATGTCATACAGGAAGTATGCGCCGTCCTTGTCCTGTGTATAAACAGTAGCCTTGTCTTCCCACCAGGACTGTTTTGCCTGAACGTAGCTCTCGATGGTCACTTCGCTGTCCAGATCTGCTGCAACATAATCTGCATAGGATAAAACATCGCCTGCTGCTTCTTCTGCTGCAGTGCTTTCTTCTGTGCTCTCAGTTGCGGTCTCTTCTGCTGCAGTGCTTTCAACAGTCTCTACTGCGGTGCTCTCAGCTGCTGTCTCTGTGGTTTCTGCTGCCTGTCCGCAGCCAACCATTGCTGCAGTCATGGAAACGGTCAGAACCATTGCCAGTAATTTTTTCATCTTTCTTCTCCTTTGTCTCCAGGACGTTTTCCGTCCCATGGAAAACCATTTTTGCTTAAACAATCTTATTATAGCCGAAATGTCCGGAAAATCAATCCCCTCTTTTGCTTTTTTGTAATTGCTGCCAGACCACATACAAAAGAATCAACACCCAGGCAGTGCCAATCACACTGAGCAATACGACGGAGGTCGTCGGAAGCGGTCCCAGATCCTGTTTGCCCGCTGTGCTCTGCAGCGTATCATTTAAGTGATACAGCGCAGTCACGTCATCGAAGAGCTTATCCGTGTATGCCTCGTCCACGGTTTCTTTTCGACGTACAGATTTTGCCGTTTTTTCAATCAGCTGTCCTGCCGCATCCCGCAGGGAAGCCGAGCCGGAAAAGACGGGCGTTGTAAACGTATCCTGCGTATGATTTAACAAAAGCTTCGCCGCTTCGATTTTTACTTTGTAATGGGTGTCCGCATCCTCGCCCTCCCGCGCAAGATAATCCTGATATTCGGCGGACTCCTGCGCTTTGGACGTGACCGGCACATAGCCTTCTGTCTCAGAATAGGAAATCTGCACGTCGCTGGTCAGAAGGTACTGGGTAAACAGCCAGGACGCCAACACCTCCTGCGGATCTTCCTTATAAAAAACACAAACCGAGGGTCCCTGCGAAATCATCTGCATATTTTCCGCGTCATACTGTGGAACGGGACGCACCGCCACCTCAAAGGACTGCTTTGCCTCGTCGCTGATATCCGACAGCGGCGCATCGGGGCCCATCCAGGTCGCGCCTGCGGTGGAATCCACGGCGAATACGCACTGACCGGCATTTAAAAAATTCGCCGGATAGCTCGAAATCTTAAACGTTGAAAATGCACCGGAACGGACATGATCCGCAATCGTAAACAGAATGTCCTTTGTCGTATCGTTGAAAATCTCGACCTCGCCGGACTGCGTGGAATATCCGGCGTTTTTCTGACGCAGCATCTGAATCATCATATTGTCGGTGGATTTGTAGATAAACGGGATCATAACGTCGCCCCCATTTAACACATACTTTCCATCCGCGCCCTTTTTCGCAGCTGCCTCAGAGACTTCCCAGATAAAATCCCAGGTCAGCACGTCAGGAACCGTATAGCCCAGCTGCTCCACATAATCCTGGTTGATATAGCAGGCTTCTGTCGAACGCATGTAGGGAAGCGCGTAATAATGTCCGTTTAAGGAACATTCCTTCAAAAACTGCGGAATTACTTCCTCCTGCGTCGGGGAATCGAATTCCAGATTGCTTCCGCCAAGTCCATAGGCGGGATCTGCCATCAGCTCATCCAGAGGTACGACTACCTGACTGCCGGTTAAATACGTTGCAATATGATCCGGGTAGGTGATGCAGACATTCGGCGTCGTCTGCGTCGCAATATTCGTAATAACGTCGTTGTAAATTTTGCCGTAATCCGTGTAGAGCTTCAGATTGACCGTAATATTCGGGTAGAGTGCCTCAAAATTCGCGATCGTTTTTTTGTAAATATCCGTCTGACGGATGTTCGTGTCATTTTTTGCCCAGAACGTGATCTCATACTGCTTTGTCGTGTCGAAGTTCTCCGGCACTTCAAACGCAGCCTTTTCCTTCGAGCCGTGACATCCGGTCAGCTCTGCTGCAGCCCCGGTCAGACAGACGAACGCCATCGCACAGGACAGCATCTTTTTCCAGAATGGTCTCATCCTTTTACCCCTCCCTGCGATACGCCCGCCATAATCTTTTTGCGGAACACCAAAAACAGCACGATCAGCGGAACCGAAATCACGACCACCGCCGCCATCATGGCAGGGATATTTTCTCTGCCGAAGCCGTTTTCCCGGATCTCCTGAATGCCGTTGGAAACCAGATAATATGCCGGATCGTCCGTCACCAGACGCGGCCAGAGATAGGAGTTCCAGCACTCAATGACCTTTAAGATCCCGACGGTAACAAGGGTTGGGCGGCAGATCGGGAGCATCACCTTCCAGAGATATTTCAAATCAGAGGTTCCGTCCACCTTTGCCGCACGGTACAGCTCGTCTGGAACCTGTTCAAAATTTTCTTTCAATAAATAAATGTAAAACACCGAGGTCACGGACGGCAGTACCAATCCGGCAAAGCTGTTGCGCATGCCCCACTGTGTGATCGTCGCGTAGTTGGTGATCATGACCAGCTCCGCCGGAATCATCATCAGGGACAGAAAAAACGTGAACACCAGATTTTTTCCCGGAAAGGAAAGGCGTGCAAACGCATATGCCGCGAGCGTGATCACGACCATCATCAGCGCCGTCGTCACAACCGTGAAAATCAGCGTATTGAGCAGATATTTGCCCAGCGGTACAGAAGTAAACGCATCTGCGTAGTTCTGCAGCGTCGGCGAAAGCGTAAACAGCTTCGGGATATGCTCTGCGTTATAGGAACCGTAGCTTTTTACGGAGGTTAAAAGCATCCAGTAAAACGGAAACAGCACCACGAGCGCCCAGAACGTCAGAAAAATATAGGTTCCTGTCTTGCCAGCTCTGGCTTTTTTCCGGTCCCGTTCTTCGGTTTGTCCATAATCCAATTCTTTGTCCATAACGGTCTGCCTTTCAGTAATGCACATGTTTTTTGCTTACGAGAAGATTGATACAGGTAATCGTCAAAACGATCACAAACAGAAGGATTGCCGCCGCGGAAGCATAGGACGGGAAGCCACCGCTGTCCCCGTAAAGCATGTCGTAAACATAGCCGACAATCGTATTCATCCCAGCCGCGTTCAAATCCGTTCCAAACAGCGCAACTGCGTCGCTGTAGGCTTTAAACGCGCCGATAAAGCCAGTGATAATCAGATAAAAAATCATCGGGGAAATCATCGGCACTGTGATCTTCCAGAAAATTCTCGTCTTCGAGGTTCCGTCCACCTTCGCCGCCTTGTAATAGTCGGGATTTACCGAAGCGAGGGCGCTCGTCAAGATCAGAATTTTAAAGGGCATAACGACCCAAATCGTGTAAAAGCACAGGACAAACATCTTCGCCCAGTAGGGACCGCTGATAAAATCGACCGGTCCTGCACCGAACCAGTGCAGCATCAGGTTGATTAAACCGTCCGTATATTCTGTTTTCTGGAACAGCACCATAAATACCATGCCAACCGCCAGCGTATTGGTCACATAGGGCAGGAAAAATACCGTCTGGTACAGGTCGCGTAGCGCTTTAATCGAGCTGAGTGCCAGGGAAATCAGCAGTGCAAAGCCTGTAGATAAGGGCACGGTGATGACAACCAGAAGGAATGTATTTTTGACCGCCTGTAAAAAATACGGGTCATGCAGGACATAGGAATAGTTGTAAAATCCGGTTCCGAAATAGGTCTGGGACGCAAAGTTATAGCCCTCCTCCATCGAATAAACAAACACGTCGATCAGCGGATAGACGAGGAAAAATCCCAGAAATAAAATGGCAGGCAGCAAATACAGCCATGCCCTGAGGGTTTGTTTTTTCATGGTCAGCTCCTTTTGCCTGCAGGCCGCTTTAACACAGTCTCAATCCGGCTGCCGTCTTTTGCATCAAACAAAAATACCTTATCTGTTTTCAGCGAGAAGAAAACTGCCTGTGTCATATCCTGATTTAACCTGGTCGAGCCGACGATCGCGCGGATGGATGCATTTTCCGCAGCCGGATGGGACGCGACAATGCTGATATCTCTGCCCAGCACCTCGATGCCCTTTAATGCACAGGAAAACGTTCCGTCCTCGTCCACAACAAAGCCCTCCGGACGGATACCGACCGTTACCTCCTGGTCAGGCAGATCGGCAAGCAGCACCGTCTCTTCCCCAATTTTCACCTGACCGTCTGTCACTTTTCCGGAAAAGACATTGATCGGCGGCGTGCCCAAAAATTTTGCCACAAACAGGTTTGCCGGCTGGTCATAGACCTCCTGCGGTTTGCCGATCTGCTGCAGGATGCCTTCTTTCATGACAACAATCAGGTCGGAAATACTCAGTGCCTCCTCCTGATCGTGCGTGACGAAGATCGTCGTGATTTTCGTCTCGCGCTGAATCCTGCGTATTTCT
>ENA-OPMP01001358-OPMP01001358.1-human-gut-metagenome-genome-assembly--contig:-NODE-1358-length-10796-cov-2.038730_pt1 | contig 10796 bp, 8 predicted proteins | sample MGYA00241527_ERZ501751 | MGnify/ENA primary metagenome ERZ501751 (study PRJEB25962, sample SAMEA2042647) | human gut metagenome | biome: human gut; feature: human-associated habitat; material: faeces... | reverse complement strand
AATCGCACCTAAATAGGGAAAAAGACGCGAAAAAAGTGTATTCTGGCATTTGTGGGTATGCTTAGGACTCAGGAACGAGAAGAGAAAAGACAGTATGGATATCTGGTGTTATTTGGTGTGTTCCCTCTGATTGGTGGTATTGTTCAGATGCTTCTGTATGGCACTGATCTTTTATGGCCTATGACGAGTGTGGCACTTGTGATGGTGTATATTAATATCCAGCAGCAGAATGTCAGCCGTGACAGCATGACAGGGCTTAATAACAGGCGAAGGCTTGACCAGTATATAGATGTGCTTTCCAAGGAACATATTAAGGAGCCGTTATGCTACAGTATAATGGACATCGATTATTTCAAGGAAATCAATGATAATTTTGGACATCAGACAGGTGATAAGGTGCTGTGTCTTGTGGCGGCTGCACTTAAAAAAGTGTATGGAAATACCAGAAGCTTTATCGCAAGGTATGGCGGAGACGAATTCGTGATAATATCACGCGGATTTGACAGGGAGCAGGCAGAGCACTATCGCGGAAGGCTTGAGAGAATGCTTAAGGATATAGAATGTGTGGAGTTAGAGAACGGGGGACTGGAGATAAGTATGGGCTGCGCGCATTACGGCGAAGAAGGCTGTAAGCAGGTTCGGGATATGCTGGAGCTTGCGGATATGCGTATGTATGAGATAAAAAATGAGCACCATAATAACAATGCTGCTTTAAAGTGGCAGAAAAGAGGATAAAAATGGCAGAGGAATTACTTTTCAGAAAAGATGTAAAGAAGGAACTTACATGGGATTTGTCACTCATATATAAGGATGAGGATGCTCTTATGGCTGATGCAGCGAGGCTGGAGAGCCTTACAGCACAGCTTGAGAAAGATTATAAAGGCAGGCTTGACAGTGCAGACAGGATAAATAAATGTCTTGATAAATTGCGCGAAATATATGGAATAGTGACATTGGTTGGAAATTATTGCGAGCTTGCAACGTCGGTGGATTATTATGATACACATAATATGGAGCTTGCAGGCAGGATGAACCGCAGGATTTCAGAGTGCATGAGTTCATTAAGCTTTATAGACAGTGAATTGTCAGCTAAGAGCGATGAACTGATCAACGAGGCAGCACAGGCTTCAAAGGAGAATGCCAATTACTTAAAAGAAGTGCTAAGGGGAAAGCCGCACCTCTTAAGCCCTGAGACGGAGAAGGTGCTCAAGGCTCTGTCACAGACAACAGGAGCACCTTATGAGATATATAATACAGCCAAGCTTGCGGATATGAAATTCCCGGACTTTGAGGTTGATGGGAAGAAGTATCCTCTGGGATACTCACTCTTTGAGGATGATTATGAGTATGATGAGAGAACGGATGTCAGAAGAGCTGCATTTGCCGCATTTTCAGCTAAGCTTCATGATTATGAGAATGTGACCGCGGCAGCTTACAACACGGCTGTGCAGTATGAGAAGACTATGTCCGATTTAAGAGGCTTTGACAATGTGTTTGACAGCCTGCTTTTTGGGCAGCATGTTGATAGGACGCTTTATAACAGACAGATTGACCTCATTATGGATAAGCTTGCACCGCACATGAGAAAATATGCGAAGCTTCTCGGAAGGGTTCATAAGCTTGACAAGGTTACATATGCGGATTTGAAGCTTCCTGTTGACCCGGAGTATTCACCTAAGCTCACAATCGAGGAATCCAAGGACTATGTCACAAAGGGACTTTCCATCCTTGGAGAGGACTATGTGAATATGGTGGAGAGAGCCTACACAGAGCGCTGGTTTGATTTTGCACAGAATCAGGGAAAATCGACAGGTGGTTTCTGTGCCAGTCCTTACGGAAAGAATTCGTTCATACTTCTTAGCTGGAACGGAAGAATGTCCGATGTGTTTACCATAGCGCATGAGCTTGGACATGCCGGACATTTTAAGGCATGCAATGCCGCCCAGTCGATTTTTGACACAGATGTATCTACATACTTTGTTGAGAGCCCGTCTACAATGAATGAGCTGCTGCTTGGACATTATCTGTTAAAGACGAGTGATGATAAGCGTTTCCGCCGCTGGGTACTTTCTAACATGATTGGAAATACCTATTATCACAACTTTGTAACACATCTTCTTGAGGCTGCATATCAGAGAGAGGTATATAAAAAGGTTGAGGATGGCGCAGGTGTTCAGGCTGAGACGTTGAGTGCGATAATGAAGGATGTGCTTACTAAGTTCTGGGGTGATGCGGTTGAGCTCACGGATGGTGCAGAGCTTACATGGATGAGACAGCCTCATTATTATATGGGGCTATACTCATATACTTACAGCGCGGGACTTACGATTGCAACGCAGGTATGTAAGAGAATAGAGAATGAGGGCCGGACAGCGGTGGATGACTGGAAGAGAGTTCTTAAGGCAGGCGGAACAAAGACTCCTGTTGAGCTTGCTGCCATGGCAGGAATTGACATAACAACAGATGCACCTTTGCTTGATACGATTGAGACTATAGGTGCGATGATTGATGAGATATGTGAGCTCACGGATGAGCTTGAGGATAAGTAGGACGATGAAATTCCGCTACTGTCGGGCAGTAAATGTGAACCGGGCAGTTATCCGGAAATAATGCAGCCCGGATGTCTGTAATTTAGCTGGTAAATGCACAACTGTTTACCGTAAAATATGGGTTTCGCAATTGGCTGATATTGTTTAGTCAGGAAAGGAGACGTGCGTTGTGGATAAGAAGCAGCTTGCGCTTGATATAATTGAAAGACTTAAAAAAGAATATCCGGATGCCGGATGTTCGTTGGAATACAGCGAAGCGTGGAAGCTTCTTGTCAGCGTGCGCCTTGCGGCTCAGTGCACTGATGCGAGGGTGAATGTGGTCGTTCGGGAGTTGTACGCACATTACCCGGATGTAAATGCACTTGCGGATGCACCGGTTGAGGAGCTTGAGAAGCTCGTAAGACCTTGTGGACTTGGCAACAGCAAGGCAAGGGATATAAGTGCCTGTATGAGGATGCTGCGGGATAAGTACAATGGTCAGGTTCCGGAGGATTTCGACAAGCTTATGGAGCTTCCGGGAGTTGGAAGAAAGAGCACGAACCTTATTATGGGCGATGTATTTGGCAGACCTGCAATAGTTACCGACACGCATTGCATCCGTCTGGTAAACCGCATGGGTCTTGTGGATGGAATAAAGGAGCCGAAGAAGGTTGAGATGGAGCTGTGGAAGCTAATACCTCCTGAGGAGGGGAATGATTTCTGCCACAGGCTTGTAGAGCACGGAAGGGCGGTGTGCACGGCACGGACGAAGCCGTACTGCGATAAGTGCTGCCTTAAAGACATTTGCGCGAAAAATATATAATAGGTAACTGCGTAACCAAGTGTGTAATTATCGTACGTTGTGTACCAGTAAAATTATACAACTGTTTACCGGCAGCTTCGGGTTTCGCAATTACTAAAATAGTATAATTTTGAGAGGTGGATATATGTCAGGTGTGGAGTCGCGTGGCATGCCGGCACAGAAGCCGCACGCGGGTGGAAAGGATTTCTCAAAAGGGAAAATATGGAGCAATATAATGGTTCAGGCTGTGCCACTTATACTGGCACAGCTTGTGCAGCTTTTATACAATGTCGTTGATAGAATATATATAGGGCATCTTCCGGGAGCGGACAGTCTTGCTCTTACAGGTGTGGGGCTTGCATTTCCACTTACAACGCTTATCGCTGCATTCACGAATCTGTTCGGGATGGGCGGCGCACCGCTGTTTTCCATAGAGCGCGGTGCAGGGAATGATGAGAAGGCGGAAAGGATACTTGGAAACACTTTTTCAATGCTTTTTGCAAGTTCATTTATAATATTTATCCTGTGCTATGTATTCAGAAAACCTGTGCTGTATCTTTTTGGCGCGAGTGATGCCTCGTATGTATACGCTGACGAATATTTAAAAATATATCTTCTGGGCACGACATTCACTATGCTTGCGACAGGACTGAATGGATTTATAAATGCTCAGGGGTTCCCACGGACAGGAATGATGACAACACTTATAGGAGCTGTGCTTAATCTGCTTTTAGACCCACTGTTTATTTTTGTGCTTCACATGGGGGTCGGTGGGGCGGCACTTGCAACAATTATAAGTCAGGGCATATCGGCAGCATGGGTTCTGAGATTCCTTATAAGCAGAAGAGGAAGGGCTGCATATCATATAAGACTGTCCTGCCTTAGACCGGATTTAAAGCTTGTGGGGGATATAACCGCACTCGGAATGGCTGGATTTATCATGCAGGGGACGAACTGTCTGGTTCAGGTGGTCTGCAACGCGACGCTCAAGGTGTTTGGCGGAGATTTATATGTCGGGATAATGACGGTCATCAATTCGGTGCGTGAGATAATGTCGCTTCCGGTCAGCGGACTTACCAGCGGTTGTTAGGATATAACTACGGAGCGAAAAAATATGACAGGGTGAGGAGCGGGATTAAATTCACGTCGGCGATAGGAATAGGCTACACGGCACTTGCATGGATTATAGTTCTTCTTATTCCGCAGCAGCTGATGGGAATATTTACAGATGATTCCCAGACAATAATATATGGAGCAGAGGCTCTTAAGACATACTTCTTCGGTTTTGTATTTATGTCATTTATGTTTACAGGGCAGTCGACATTTACCGCACTTGGATATTCAAAGCATGCCATATTCTTCTCACTTTTAAGAAAAGTGATTATCGTCACACCGCTTGCAATAATTCTGCCGCGAATAGGGTTTGGAGTGATGGGAGTATTTCTGTCAGAGCCGGTATCCAATGTGATTGGTGGACTTGCAAGCTTCCTAACCATGTATTTTACCGTATACAGGAAGCTGAAACCGCAGAATACAGCTTTGCCGGAGAGATGACGGACTAATTGAAAACAGCTGCTTATCCGGAAATTTGAGTTTCGCAATTATCTGAAAGCAGTTTATCAAAAAAAGGTGAATGCCGCACAGGAAAGTGACGACATTCACCTTTTTTGATTAGTCTACATCCACAACACGGATCATGTTGGTTGCGCCTGCAATTCTGAGAGGGAAACCGGCAACGATGACAACGCGGTTGCCGGATTTAATGACACCGGCGGTCTTACACTTATTGATTACCTCGTTGATAAGAGCTTCACCATCCTCCTGCTCTGTGATAAGAACAGGTGTAACTCCCCACATGAGAGAGGTCTCACGGCACACGCGCTCATTGGTTGAGCAGCCGATAATATTTATGTTAGGACGGAAACCGGATACCTTGCGGATTGTGCTTCCGCTTAAGGAAACCGGAATAATGGCATCAGCATTGATTACGCTTGCGATAGAGCATGCAGCACATGCGATTGAGGAGGCCAGGTTGCTTCCGTTGTAGGTTATCTCGAATTTACCGGTAGTTGTAGTCTTTTCAATCTCATGGCAGATTCTGCTCATAGTCTTAACTGCTTCTACAGGGTAGTCGCCGGCAGCACTCTCACCTGAGAGCATTACGGCTGATGTCTGGTCAAAGATTGCATTCGCAACATCATTGACCTCTGCACGGGTAGGGCGGGGATTATGAGTCATGCTCTCAAGCATCTGGGTTGCTACGATTACGAACTTACCTGACTTAAGGCACTTGCTTATCATATCCTTCTGTACAACAGGAACCTTTTCAAAAGGAATTTCAACACCCATATCTCCTCTTGCTACCATGATTCCGTCAGCAACATCGATAATTGCATCAAGATTCTCAACACCCTCCTGGCTCTCAATCTTGGCAATGAGCTTGGAGGTATTGTTATGCTCCTTCTGAAGTCGGCGGACTTCAAGAACATCCTCTGCACAGCGGACGAAGCTGAGTGCGAAGAAGTCGAAGCCGGTCTTCATGGCAAATTCCAAATCCCTCCTGTCAACATCGCTGAGGAATGGAAGGGATAAATGAACCCCCGGAACATTGATAGCCTTGCGGTCTGATATTACGCCGCCATTGATGACACGGCATACAATATCGGTGTCACCAACCTTCTCAACCTTGAGTTCAATAAGACCATCATTTACAAGTATGCTTGTACCTATCTGGACATCATTGATAAGATTTTTATATGAAATTGAGCCTATAGTATTATTGCCAAGAATTTCTCTTGTGGTGAGTGTAAATAAGTCACCATCGTTAATGGTCACCTTACTACCTTCAAAAAGACGGAAACGAATCTCAGGACCTTTTGAATCGAAGAGAGTAGCTACCGGAAGCTTAAGTTCATCACGAACCTTCACAACGCGGTTATATCTGCCTAAGTGTTCCTCATAGCTTCCGTGTGAAAAGTTAAAACGTGCAACATTCATGCCGTTTTCCATCATTTTTCTGAGAGTCTCCTCATTATCACATGCCGGACCCATGGTACACACTAATCTTGTCTTCTTTAACATTAAAAATAAATCCTCCTTATTAAACTGTCCCGGCTATTATAACATAACAGACACTAAAATGAAAGCGCATTCATGTTTCTTTGCATTATCTTTACCTTACTGTTTCATTTTTAAGTTTTTTCATGGCGAATTTTTCATGGTACATCATTTTGTCCGCACGTCTCAGCGTATCACCGATATCATAGTCCTCGTCTGAGTTGTACATCTCGCAGCCGCATGCTATATGCAGAGGAAAGCTGTCCGGATGTGCGGCATTATAATCTGCGAGCAGCCTTTTAAAGCTTTTGATACAGTCGCGGCACTTATCAATAGATATGCCGTGTAATAAAGCGCAGAATTCATCACCACCAATTCTGTAGCAGTTACCGAAGCCTCCGAAGGCTTTTTTTATCAGCCCGGCACTTTCGATAATATATGAGTCACCATGGTCATGCCCGAGGCTGTCATTACATTGCTTGAGATTGTTAAGGTCGAACATGACAATTATATGTCCCTCTGGCTTGAAATTGCTGCTGCCGGTATATTCTGCATAAGCAGTTCTGTTAAAAAGCCCGGTGAGCTGGTCATGATAGGCCATTTCCTCGAAGGCTTTTGCCTGGCTTCCAATCTCCATAAGTGCCTTGGCTTCTTTAAGCGAGGCCATTCCAAGTGCAATTATATAGATTAGAAGACATGTGATTCCAAGAAATGACGGAAAGGCACCGTTTGTCAGGTAGTAGGCAAGTATGTCGGCTGACAGCCCGCCAAGGCAGGCAAATGAGCATATAAATGAAAGCTTGATTTTAGGGTTCCATCCGTAACAGGTTACTTCTCTGTAATACATAATGAACACCACAGGGATGTTAGAAAGCATAACGGCATGCACAAGCCAGAGAGTATCACGTATATCCGCAACGGCATTTATCTGCAGTACCATAATTATGACAAATACCAGAAGGTTAAATATGCAGGGTACATTCCACAGAGGATTGTTTTTTTCCGTAAATGAGTTTCTCAAAAAGCTTATGAAGGGAATACTCATCATCAGCAGACAGGAGTAGGCTGTGTATGATATCAATACCGGGTTTTTTATAATTGTGGCCGTATAGTCAAGGTCCATAAACTTCCATATGCCGATAAGGATGGAAAAGAAACCTATCATAATCAGACTCTTATCAATATGTCTGTTTCTTGAGTTTATAAGTGTAAAAATTATGAAGAATAAGCCTGCAAGCACCGCGATGAAGCATGTAAAATATATAATAATGTAACGGACCAGCAGGTGTTCATATATCCTGAATTGTGAACCAAGATAAAAAATAGGATGGGTGTTAACCATGCTTTTATAAAGCGGTGTAAGGACAACTCTGACTGTCTTTCCTGCATCGCCGTTACAGACAGGAATCACACACCAGTTAGCACCGGTGGTTTTTATAAATGAACCATCATCCGGTGAGAGCGAATATATAAGCTCAGAATCGAGGTATACTTCGACCTTTTCATGTTTTACGAAAAAGATAAGATTGGAATTGTTAGCCGGAAGATCCGGCAGTGGAAAAGACAGCTCATTATATAGCTTTAAAGGGGCATTATTGTCAGTCTCCGTCCGGAAGGTAGCTGTTGTGATGACGCAGTATGAATCAGCTGGTCTGGCGGCTGATATGTTTATATGGAAACGTGAGCCGATATATGCGAGCATACATACCAGAGCAAGGAGACAGGTACCGTAAGCAGTGTATATTATATATTTTATTTTCTCATTATTTTTTTCTTTCAATGCAGCCTCCTATGGATATATTTAATATCGAATGCTATTGGCAGAGCCGGTGAAAATCATCGGTTAAGCCTTCGTGTCTTATTTTAAACATATAAAGTAATTATATCATTGAACTGGCAGAAATAAAATACATTTTTTATACGTGGGCGGTTTTCAGGTTATATACTTGTACATTAAATCAGCATGTTTTGCCATCAACATCATTACTTTAAAGTATATCTGAAAATATTTAAAAATATTTTTAAATACTTATTGAAAATTCTATAAATAAATGATATAAAGTATTTAAAGAAAATTTTAAATAGCAATGTTCTATGAAAGGGAGGTGCGTAAGATGGCAGTGTCGGAAATATTTAAAGTGCTGTCCGAGCCTCTGCGCAGACAGGTACTTGAGTTACTGAAGGGAGGAAGAAGGTCGGCGGGTGAGCTTGCAAAGGCACTTGACATGTCACCGGCGGCACTATCGTATCATCTGAGGCTGCTCAAGGAGGCAGGGCTGGTAATGGAGTACAAGGAGAAGAATTTCGTGTATTATTCTCTGGATATGACGGTGTTCGATGAGATGATTATGTGGTTTAAGGGTTTTACCGGTGACAGGAAGGAAGAGGCGGGACAGGCGAAGGCAGGCAAATGTGAAAATTAGTCCAGCGGACATCAGGGAAACGAAAAAGTCTGCACAGTGAATAGAAAAAAGGAGGATCAATATTATGAATAATTGTAAAAAATATTACACATGGCTTATGGCATTGACAGCAGCAGCGTTTATAATCACAGCGGTATGTATTCAGTTCATGGCGGATTCTGTGCCTATGCATTATAATTTTCATGGAGAGATTGACCGCTATGGTTCAAAAAATGAGAATTTTATCTTTCCGTGCTTTATAGCGGTATTTAATATTTTCTGGGTTATTTTTATGAATGTGTTTGGCAGAAGGGCGGACAGGGCACAGGAGGAGAAGGCGCGCGTTGAGGCGGCAGGCAACCTCAAGGTGCTTGGATTTACAGCGATAGGGACAACTATAATGTTTATTATAATTCAATTTGTGATGTTGCTTGTGGACATCAATGCCTCCGAGGGACAGGACAGAATGCCCATTGATATAAATGTGATTTCCAATTGCTGCCTTGGATTGATATTCATTGTGATAGGTAATATTATTCCAAAGTGCAAGCGCAACAGCGTGATAGGGGTCAGAACCTCATGGAGTATGGACAATGACACTACATGGGAGCTGTCAAACAGACTTGGAGGCAGGCTGATAATGATATGCGGTGTTCTTACTATTATAGAGACAATCGTTGTCAAAGGCTTTGCCTCCACGGCCATAATGCTGGTGCTTATCATTGCAATGTCGGCATTGATGATATACTATTCCTATGTTTTTTACAAAAAATATGGCAATAATGCTAAAAAACATCAATAATATTGATTAAGTTTGTACATTGCCAATGTATTATGCGCGTGTTAAGATATCTACATAAGTTTAGAAGTATGGAGGTATTCGGCATGAACACAGAGAAATATCAGAGAGCGTATTTTCTGCCGCCACAGATGAGTTATGACTGGGTGAAAAAGGATTATATAGATAAGGCACCTATATGGTGCAGCGTTGACCTAAGAGATGGAAATCAGGCACTTATCGAGCCTATGAGCCTTGAGGAGAAGTTAGACTTCTTCAAGATGCTTGTGGATATCGGCTTCAAGGAGATTGAGGTAGGATTTCCTGCAGCGTCCGACACGGAGTACAACTTTATGCGTGCACTTATCGAGCGCAACATGATTCCGGAGGATGTTACGGTTCAGGTGCTCACACAGGCAAGAGAGCATATTATAAAAAAGACCTTTGATGCGGTAAAGGGCGCACCTCATGCCATCATCCATCTTTACAACTCCACATCCGTTGCCCAGCGTGAGCAGGTATTTAAAAAGAGCAAGGAAGAGGTTAAGAAGCTTGCTGTTGATGGAGCAATGCTTTTAAAGAAGCTTGCCGCGGAGACGGACGGCAGCTTTACATTCGAGTATTCACCTGAGAGCTTCCCGGGAACTGAGGTTGACTATGCACTTGAGGTGTGCAATGCAGTTTTGGATGTATGGAAACCGACAGCGGACAATAAGGCAATCATCAACATACCTACAACAGTGCAGATTGCCATGCCTCATGTATTTGCTTCACAGATAGAGTATTTAAGCCGCAACATGAAATATCGTGAGAATGTCGTGCTCAGTGTACACCCACACAATGACCGCGGCTGCGGAATCTCCGATGCGGAGCTTGGTGTACTTGCCGGAGCTGACAGAGTGGAGGGAACGCTCTTCGGAAATGGTGAGCGTACAGGTAATGTCGATATTGTGACGCTTGCGATGAACATGGTTTCAATGGGCGTTGAGCCGGGACTTGATTTTTCACATATCATGGATATAAGAAAGAAATATGAGCAGTACACAGGCATGCGTGTATATGAGCGCTCACCTTATGCAGGTGACCTTGTATTTACCGCATTCTCAGGCTCACATCAGGATGCCATTTCCAAGGGCATGGACTGGTGGGAGAAGGGCAGGTCGGGCGGTAAGTGGACTGTTCCGTATCTTCCGATTGATCCTATGGATGTCGGCAGGGAATATGAGTCG
>ENA-OPMP01001357-OPMP01001357.1-human-gut-metagenome-genome-assembly--contig:-NODE-1357-length-10796-cov-2.512708_pt1 | contig 10796 bp, 8 predicted proteins | sample MGYA00241527_ERZ501751 | MGnify/ENA primary metagenome ERZ501751 (study PRJEB25962, sample SAMEA2042647) | human gut metagenome | biome: human gut; feature: human-associated habitat; material: faeces... | reverse complement strand
GGTCTGGGCGATTTTTCTGTCAGGGGAGTTTTTTTACAGCCCCTTTCTTTTTCTTCCGGCGGTAATTCATGTTCAGAAAGTATCTTTATATTCTCCTCAATCTGTGCAATATCATAGGTATCAAATCCATACTTTAACCTTTTCCAGCACAGCCGGCGCTGCTCTCCATCCATCATGGGAAACTTTTCCTGCCGAAGTATGTGACCGCTTTCCTGTGAATCTTTTGTCTCCTGTTTTACTTCTTTCACCGTCCCCTGCAGCTGCTCTAAAAAAGTATGCAGATTCCGGTTTATAAAGGCACGATTTTCGGTCTTTGCCGCCATCTCCATAATTTCTGCCTGCTGGGCAATCTCCTCTTTTCCGATCTGGCGGCTGATGCCTTTGATTCCATGAACTTTTGTCTGAAACATATGCAGATCCCGCTGAGCATACTCTGGAAGTTTCGGAAGTAAACCTTCCACCTCTTTCCAATAAGATTCCAGCGTACGGATATCCGCAGCGTTCCTCTGCCCTGTAGCTTTCGCCTTCTTTGACGCATCGACCGGATTCGGAAGTTCCCTGTATCTTACCGGAATTCCGGTTTCTAAAACCTGCCTCATCCGCTGCAGCCGGATCGGTTTCGGCATAAAATCGGTAAATCCATGCCGGATGGAACGGCTTCTGACTTCATCAGAAATATCCGCTGTCATAAGAACAAGCGGTGCATGACTGTATCTTTGTATCTGATCCGCCGTCTCAAATCCGGACATTCCCGGCATCATCTGATCCAGAATGATCATCTGGTATTCCCGTTCTTTTACCATCTGTACAGCTTCTTCTCCTGACACCGCCAGATCCAGTATAAACTTCCATGGAGCCGCAAGTTCCTGAAAAATCACCCTGTTTGCTTCCATATCATCCACCAGAAGGACACGTGCCCGCGGGTAAATCCAGTTCGGCTGTATTTCTTCGACCTGCGGATCATTCTGTTCTTTTAATATTTCCCGTCCGATGTTTCCCGGCTCTGATATCTCAGTCGGAACCTGTTTCTGATAAAACCCAAAAGATACGCGTGTCCCTTTTCCCGGATCACTCTCTGCTCTTACCCAGCCATGCATCATTTCCACGAGCTGCCTGACAATTGACAGACCCAGGCCAAAGCCCTCTACCCCCATATCCTCGGAAAACGAGACATATTCCGCAAATACCTGTGCAAGTTTTTCCTTTGTCATTCCCACACCGGTATCTTCCACACAGCCGTCAAACCATACCTGTCCTTCTTCCATCTTACAGTGGAGTGACAGCGTGATCGTTCCCTGTTCCGTAAACTTGCAGGCATTCGATAAAATGTTCTGAAAAATCTGTGCCACACGTATACTGTCTCCGCTTACCTGCTGCGGAAACCGGTTCAGAAACTTCACGGTAAATACGATATCTTTTTCCCGGATATTTAACAGACAAAAACGAGCCTGTTCCTCGATCATCTCATAAAAATTGTATGTTTTGTCTTTGAGCGTCAACATTCCTGCTTCCAGCTTCGAATATGCAAGGATCGTATCCACCTGTTCAAGCAGATTATTTCCCGCGACACGGATATATTCAAGAATGTTTTTGCTCTCATCCGGAAGATTCTGCCTTTTTAAAATGTCCGAACCTCCGATAATCGCATGCAGCGGACTGCGCAGATCATGACTGACCGCTGCCAGAAAACGGCTTTTTAAAAACGACTGTTCTTCCGCTTTCTTTTTCAGATCCTCCATCAGAACCGTTTCCTTCTTTTGCTGTGTGATGTCGAGCAAAGTAAGAATATATCCTCTCACCACATTTTCACTGCAGACCGGATGCAGCTGACACCTGCAATAACTTTCTTTCCACTGAACCACATAATCCTGATCCGGGTCTTTACTCCAACGCATCATTTTGGTATAAAAAGGGTACTCCTGCGGATCGTCCGTCAGTTCCCCCACAATTTCCGGAAACCATCGTCTGGCACTGGCATTGGCATCCCGGTAACGCATTCTGTTGTCAAACAAAAACGTAGGGATATCACTGATATTATAAAAGTTTTCCCGGATAATGTTCGTCACATTGGATAATCTTCCCGTCATCATCAGATAAAAGACAATCAGACAGGAAATTTCAAAAGCTCCCGGCACCAGAAATTCTTCCGCTTTCGGCGTAACTGCGCGAAACAACATTGCAACTCCCGGAAGTGCCATGCCAAGATACAACATATCATTTACATGTCCCTCCCAGACAGAAACCTCGCTTTTCACTCTCACATAAGTAGCCAGCCCCAGAAGAATTCCCGTATAACAAAGCAGCGCAATCCGAAACGCATCCTGATACGTCTCGCGCTGCGCAGCACGTATAATCAACATGGAATTAAACAGCACCAGACTGCAGAACAAAATCACTTCCGTCCTGAGTTTCAGCTGGAATTTCATAAAATCACCCACATAATGAATCATAAGATACAGCATGTGAATGGCCAGTAAATCTGTCAGTATACGAAGTGTCTTTGCCTCTCCCGTAACATAATAGGTAATGCGATAAAAACTGTTCAATGCAATCAGCCCTAAAACCAACGGCAGCAGCCGGTGTTCCCTTGCGTGAAACCCGCTGCTGACATAACTTTGTAATACAAACAGTGTAAAAAAAAGACAGATCAGATGGAAAACCAGTCCCATATCCGTTTTACCTCCAACCGCTAAATATCCGCTCTACTTCGGATTTGATATAAATGGCTTTATATGGCCGCACAATATATCCTGCCGCATGCAGTCTCCGACAGGTCATTACCGTATGCGCATCACACATGGCCGTGACAAACAGAACCGGTATCCTGCCCCCTGTGAGCTTGTTTGCTCTCATGGTAGTCTCGATTCCGTTCATTTCCGGCATATCAACATCCATAATGATCAGATCCGGAAACTCATTGTGTTCCAGATAATGCAATGCCTGTTTTCCGCATTTACAGAGAATGACGGTATACTCATCCTCGAGAATTCCACGCATGGCATCCAGATTGGTCTTCATATCATCTACGATCATGATTTTTTTTCTGGCAGTTTCCTGAACCATCTTCTTTCTTTCCGGCTCTTCCGAATCTGGAGAAACCGTATCAAGATATTCCGGTGGAAGAATCGTAACATTTAAGTTTTTATTTTCCATCAGATCCAGTTTGGTCCCATCCGGCATATTCAGAATCGGTCGCAGATTATGCGGTCCTTTGTTTTCATAGATCAGGCCCTTACGTCCATCCGACAGATTTACCTCCGTCCCTCTCGGAAACAGCGGAACCCGCTCCATAAACACTTCCACAACATTTTTGTCAAACATGATGCCACAGGCTCCCATGAGATACTCTACCGCCTCATAAGGGGAATATGGTTTCTTATACGGACGTCTTGATGTCAGCGCATCATACACATCCGCCACATGTACAATTCTTACGGAGAGTGACTGTTCATCTCCCATCAGCCCCTGTGGGTATCCGCTTCCATCTACATTTTCATGATGAAGAAGTACCGTCTGCTTGATATGCGCCGAAATATTCCAGCGCTTCGAAAGCAGCTGGTACGAACGGGTCGAATGGGTCTTCATCAGCTGGTATTCATCCGGTGTCAGCCTGCCCGGTTTGTTTAGTATTTCCTTTGGAATGGCAAGCTTTCCCAGATCATGCAAAAGAGCCGCTGTAACCAGATAATTCAGATCGCGTTCACTCATTCCCATCCCCATACCGATCACACAGCAGAGCACAGCAACATTCACCGAATGTGCATATGTGTAATCATCGTATGAGCGCAGATCCGTCATATCCAGACACACATTTTCCCTGGACAAAAGATTCTCCACAATCTGTTGTGCAATCTCGGCACAACGGTCAATATCATTCTCCTGCACACATTTAAACCCTTCCTGGCGCAGTTTTTCCGGTATTGTTGCTTCGATGTAAATATCTTTTGACTGTTCATCCTCAATATAGACACCGCTAAATCCGTATTCGTTTAGTTTATCGATATAGGAAGCCGTCAGTTCACAGCCGCTTCCCACCATGGTACGTCCCATGGAATCATATAAATCATACGCAAGACACATTCCCGGTCTGGCATCTTCAATGGAAACAAAACGCATAAAGCCTCCAATTATAACTACAACTTAAATCATAACCAGATAAATTGCTGCAAGTGAAATTACAATCTGAATGATGGCAAAGCGAAATACCACCTGGGCATTGGACCACCCACCCTTTTTTCTTACATGGTCGTGAATCGGTGTGATCGTATTCTTCAGAATATGTATCTTTAAGAACCGAAGCAGTGAAACCTTTACCAGACCAAGACCACCGTCTGCGATAAGTACCGCAGCAACCAGCAGGTACATAAACGGGCTGTGCATCTTCAATACCGCAATGGCAATAAAAATACCCATTGCACGTGATCCGGCATCTCCCATAAGAAGCTTGCTCGGTGTTGCGTTATACCACAGATATCCCAGCAGACATACCGCAAACAGTAAAATACAGTAATTGAAAGAATCATTGACTTTTAAAATATTGTCAAGAACAAACACACTCATCAACGTGATAATGGTCAGTGTTCCCGACAATCCATCCACACCATCCGAACAGTTGGTAACATTGATGGAAACCCACACCAGAATAACGGTCAGAATGGCAAATACAACCGGTGGAATCACGATGGTCGTTCCCGTAATGGCAATGGTGATCTCACTGGAATTGTAATGCAGATAGGAAATGGCTACAACGACTGCCACTGCCAGATCCAGAATTCCCTTTAAATACTCTCCCCATGGTTTTTCTGCGGCATCATCAAAGAATCCGGTGAACATTTCGATGACGATCAGCACCAGATAAATGATAATTTCCTTATTCATTTTGCCAAACAACAATGCGGAAACAACAAAAGTCAACACAAAAATAATACCCGCACCTCTTGGTTTTCCTGCGGAAAGAGCTCCATCATGTGCATACTGTCTTCCCATGTCCTTCGGCAGATACCCGTTTAATTTTGCAATTGCAATACAGGTCGCTGCAAAAGCAAATAAAACACCGATAAAAGCAACCAGTGCGTGTTCATATGTTCCTAATAAGTATATCATTTTATCCTCCTTCGGGCTTTCACCCAATTTAATTATATTAGGAGACATGAAAAAAGTAAAGTTTTTGCTTGCATTTTTATCGAATTGTGTTATTATATACTCACACGCGTCAAAGCGTTAAAGTGTAAAAGATTCAAAGAACCACAAGGAGGAAACAAAAATGGCTCAAAAAGGAGACTTAATGACAGCACGTTCCGATATTCGTGTATTGGACGCAACCATTCGTGACGGAGGACTCGTAAACAACTTTATGTTCTCCGATGACTTTATCAACGCACTCTACCGCACCAATGTAAAGGCCGGCGTTGACTATATGGAGTTTGGTTATAAAGCTTCCAAGGAGCTGTTTGACGTAAATAAATTCGGCAAGTGGAAGTTCTGTGATGAGGAATCCATCCGTGAGATCGTTGGTGACAACAACTCCGATATGAAGATTTCCGTCATGGCAGATGTCGGACGCTGCGATTACAAAAAAGATATCATTGACAAAAAAGACAGTGTAATTGACATGGTCCGTGTGGCAACTTACGTGCACCAGATGCCTGCTGCAATCGAAATGATTGAAGATGCCAAGGCAAAGGGCTACGAGGTAACCTGTAATATCATGGCAATCTCCAATGCCAAAGAATCCGATATTGACCAGGCACTTGAAATGGTCGGTCAAAGCAGCGCCGATGGCATTTATATCGTGGACAGTTACGGTGCTCTTTACCCGGAACAGATCCGTGCGATTGCAGATAAATACACCGAACTTGGAGAAAAATACGGCAAATACATCGGTATGCATGCACACAATAACCAGCAGCTTGCCTTTGCCAACACGATCGAAGCACTCTCCCACGGTGTCAGTCTTTTAGATGCTACCATGATGTCCATGGGACGGGGTGCCGGAAACTGTGCCATGGAACTGCTTCTGAGTTTTCTGAAAAATCCGAAATACAATGTATTCCCGGTACTCCGGTTCTTAGAAGACTATATGCTGCCGCTCAAAGAAACCGGTGCCGTATGGGGATATGATATTCCGTATCTGCTGACCGGACGTCTGAACCAGCATCCATCTGCTGCCATTGATTTTTGCAAGGACAACCGCAAGGATTACGCAGATTTCTATACCGATTTGTTAGACAAGTAAAGCATAATACAAAACAGGCATCCGGGGTTCGCCAGATGCCTGTTTTATCTCTGTTATAAACGTTTAAATCTGTCTGCAAAGTGCATCCACTTTCGCAATTTCTTCCATCATACACATTTCTTTCAGATCCTGTGCATTTCCTTCGGAATGTTCCACTTCCTTTGAAAAAATACGTGCTACGTCAATACGGTCAGACATTGTGAATTTGCCACCGTTTCTGTGAAAACGTGCCGCATCCATATCTCTTACCACAAGGGTTGCCATCACAATCATTTTGGCATAGGATAAAATATCATAATCATATATCGCATTCATCAGATAACGATACACAAAATAAACCAGAAGATGTTCATAGCCAAGTTCCGAATAATCCGATGATCGCATATATTCTGTCAGAAATGCCTCATAGGTATCTTCGTGATACAGCTTTTCGAATTCTTCCTTGGTGTGAACCCATTCCTCATCCAGCTCTTCCATATCAGCAAAAACCGCAAAACGTTCCTCGAAATCTTCATAAGAAAGTGCACGAACCGGCTTCTCTTTTCCCTCAATATTTTTCTGCTCCCACTCCCGAAGTTCATGACCGGCTTCTTCGTATCTCCAGTCTGCCAGTACCGACATATCCTCTTTTGCCTGTGCATAATTGATCACGGTCTGTACACGGTCACACCACGCCAGAAACTCTCTCATGCGCTCCGGAATATTATGGGTACGATTCTGCAGAATATTCACCGACTCCTGCTGCACCCATTCCATGAATGCAACATATGCCGGATCGTCCTCACCGTCATCGCAATTTCCGGGCAGCTCTATATCCACCAGCTTTTCCGGTTCTGTCCGCTCAAACAGAATCCGTCCGACTTCCTCGCAGGAAAGACTCAGTGCTTTCTGCTCCACATCTCCGTAAATCAGGGAAAAACGCGGATATTCTGTACACACTTCACACAGAGCCTCTTCCCCAAGTGCTGTATAAAGATCACAGAGATTATGGTCATTGAGCATGGCACAGCGTTTCTTCCCTTTCAGCTTAAAACGGTATCCACCGCCATCATCATCCGGATCGGCCTCATACATACTTTCTTTGAGTCTTTTGCCAAATTTGCCTTCCACACTGTTGTAATATGCATAGGAATCCTCATCAATGTCAATTTCCCAGCCTGCACAGCAACTGTCCTTGCAGCGGGATGCAATGCAGGAAAATTTCTCATAATATTCCGGAACCCGTAAAATCACGATGCCTGCCTCTCTTTCTCTTCTTTTTCTGCCATGTACTCTTTCTCCATAGTTTCCCAGTCCGGATCCTGTGTGCCTTTAAAGTGATTATAGGCTATATAGCCAATGCACCAGATCAATCCTGCCATCGTTGTTGAAAAAAGTATTTTGACAACACATACCGCAAGCAGTGTGACATTCAGGTCCCCTGCCAGAAAAGAAACTGCCAGAGTATGAAGCGGAAGCACAAGCATCTTCCACAACCCGTAATATGCTGCTGCAATCACACCGATTGTATAACAGACAAATCCCAACAATGCATTAATATGCTTTTTCATATGTATCCATCCTCGTTTTCATAACTATTCCATCAACTTAACTATTTTGCCACTTTCCATGGTTTTTTTCAAGTCAAGAATGCGCTGATTGACCGATCCCCGGAACTTGAGCGTAATATCCTTCTGTTCCTCAATAAATGGACCGTCCACAAGTACATCGATCAGGGAAAGCAGGTCATCCGTGTCTTTCGTATGTTTTCTGCCTCCCAAAATCAGGTCTTTATCATATATATATCCGGTAAATGCCCAGACATTCTTATCCGGATACAAACTTTTTACTTTTTTCATAAAAGGAAGAAGAGCCTCCTGATTTTCTTCCTCAAACGGCTCTCCTCCCAACAGGGTCATTCCCTCTATATACTCCGGTTTCAGTGAATCAAGCACCTTTTGCTGTACCTGCTCATCGAAACATTCTCCATAGGTAAAATCCCATGTCTGTGGCTGAAAACAGCCCTTACATGCATTGCGGCATCCGGATACAAACAGTACCGTCCGACCCCCAGCCGAGACCGTTTGCGATGTCACAATACTTAATTCCAGCATAATTCATAATTTACTCTTTCTTTTTATTCAGGAAACGGATGCAGCCTGCTGCTGCCAGTAAAAAAACAATTACTGCTGCTCCAAATACCATCCGCAGATCAACCGCTCCTGTCTTTGGTGTTGCATCTGTCCGGTTTCCGTTTTTTGATGTATTTCCACTGTTATTCTTTTTGTTCGATGAAGTTTTATGTGTATTCCCGCTGCTGCTCTGGGAATCCTGCGTATCGTCTGTATCATCGTACGAATCGGTATCGTCCGTATCGTCTATATCATCTGTATACTCTGTGTCATCCTGACTGTCCGACTGACTCTGGGAAGTGCTCTGGGACTGTGACTGGCTCTGTGTCTGTCCTGCAGAAGCATCCACAACCGTTGTAACCGTAACCGGATTGTAACTTGCATCCGTCACTTCACGCACTGTCAGGGTAACTGGCATCGTTGTATATGCATTTTTCGCCTTAAAGGTAACCGTGGCAATGGTTTCATTCTGGGAATAAGTCTTATTTAAAATTGCCGAAAGATTAAGTGCCTGCTGATTATTTTCCGTAACCGGGGAAACCAGCTCAATATTTCCCGAATCCGAAGAAATCGTATTTGCCCATGTGGTTCCTACATATTCCAGATCAGAATCGTCATATGCCAGTCTTGCTGCAAATGTCGAAAGTCCCGGATTATTGCTTCCGACCAGACGTACCGTTACCGTATCTCCGGCTTTTGCATCATTGGTTGTTCCAACCGTCAGATTCATCTGGCTGTTCGCCGCCATAACCGGCTGCGGAACGGCTGCAAAAAGCAACGCCAGCGCACATCCCATCATCAGTATCGTTTTCATCATCCCTAATTTTTTCATCTTCTGCCCTATATCCTTTTTGCTATGACTACGAGTCTCCCATTGTTTACCGTGTATTCACAGGTAGAGAGCATGATTGTGGTATCTCCATAGATAAGATGCTCCCCTGTATCATACACACGGTTCTCTTCCACAAAATCCAGCAGATTCTGAAACTCTTTCCGGTTTTTATAATTTCGAAACCAGTAATAACGGAATCCGGATTCGTCTTTTTCCTTTACATGTGTCTTTACCACCGCAACAATCTGATATTGTCCAGTTTCATAAATCGTATCAAAAGTAATCACCGGATGCTTTTTGTAAAATTTCTTATCCAGATAGGCATCCAGATCTCCAAACTGGCTTCCATCACTTACGTTGTGCCCAAAGATCACAATATTCTGATCCATCGGATCAATGCTGGCATCTGCGGAAACAAACGGGTTTCCCTTATTATCATCTTTTCCTTCAAAATTGTGTTTCAGATAATATTCCCCGCCTGTATGATCCTGCATCACCGGATAATCGATTGGTGTCCCGTCAACTTTGATCCATCCAACCAGATCCGGATACATACTATATAATATATCATATTGGTCTAAGATTGCAAGCTGGTCCGTCTTTTCTGTCTCACGATTTTTCATTTGCTGCTTTTCTTTGCGGATATATTCCAAAACCGCTTCCTTTTTTGCCTCTTTGATCTGAAAATAATTCAATGCAAGTAACAGAACAACCGCCATGGCCAGGAAAGAAAAGGCGATGCGTCTGCATACCTTTTCCACCATCGGCCGATGGCGGTTTCTGCCACTCGGCCCGATGGGTTTTTCTTTCTCTTCCCGGGGTTGTGGATCTTCTACCTCATGGTGTTCATACAAATGGGCATATTGTTTCCGTTTGTTTTCTTCCATGTTTTATAAATGTAATACTCTTTCTTTGATTTCCTGTGTACGTCCCTGATTCCAGAACTGTGTTCCGATATACCCGCACGTACGACGTGCAACACTCATCTTATCCTGATCACGGTTTCCGCAGTTCGGACACTCCCAGACGAGTTTTCCGCTGTCCTTTTCCTCAACAATTTTGATCTCACCGTCATAGCCACATTCCATACAGTAATCACTCTTCGTGTTGAGCTCCGCGTACATAATATTATCGTAAATGTATTTCATGACGGCAATCACGGCATCAATATTATCCTGCATATTTGGTACTTCCACATAGCTGATTGCACCACCCGGAGACAGCTTCTGGAACTGTGACTCAAACTTCAGTTTATCAAAAGCATTGATATTTTCCGTCACATGCACATGATAACTGTTCGTAATATAATTTTTATCTGTTACGCCCTCTATGATACCGAAACGCTTCTGCAGACACTTTGCAAATTTATAGGTGGTGGATTCCAGCGGCGTACCGTACAGACTGAAATCCATATTTTCCTTTTCTTTCCACTCTGCACAGGCATCATTCAGACGCTGCATGACACGCAGTGCAAATGGTGTTCCGGTCTCCGGCTCCGTATGGGAAACACCTGTCATATAACGGGTACACTCGCACAATCCCGCATATCCCAAAGAGATGGTGGAATAACCGCCAAATAAAAGTTTGTCGATCGTCTCTCCCTTTTTCAGACGGGCAA
>ENA-OPMP01001350-OPMP01001350.1-human-gut-metagenome-genome-assembly--contig:-NODE-1350-length-10855-cov-2.166204_pt1 | contig 10855 bp, 8 predicted proteins | sample MGYA00241527_ERZ501751 | MGnify/ENA primary metagenome ERZ501751 (study PRJEB25962, sample SAMEA2042647) | human gut metagenome | biome: human gut; feature: human-associated habitat; material: faeces... | reverse complement strand
ATGGAAAAACCACAGGTAGAAAGTTTAGAAGGACTTCCTCCGGCAATTTCAATAGACCAGAAGTCAACAAATAGAAATCCACGTTCTACAGTTGGAACTGTTACGGAAATATATGACTATTTAAGACTTTTATTTGCGAGAGCAGGTATTCCGCATTGCCCGAAATGTGGCCGTGAAATAAAAAAACAGACTGTTGATGAAATGGTGGATAAGATAATGGCACTTCCTGAAAGAACAAAGATTCAGGTTCTTGCACCGGTTGTTAGAGGAAGAAAAGGACGCCATGAAAAAGTGCTTGAAGGAGCGAAAAGAAGTGGATATGTACGTGTTCGTGTAGATGGAAATATGTACGAACTAACAGAAGACATAACATTAGATAAGAATATAAAGCATAATATTGAAATAGTTGTAGATAGACTTGCAATTAGAGAAGGAATGGAAAAGAGACTTAATGACTCTATTGATAATGCACTTAAATTAGCAGATGGTTTAATGATTATCGATGTAATTGATGGAGAACCAATGACATTTAGTCAGCATTTTTCATGCCCGGATTGTGGAATTAGTATTGATGAAATTCAGCCGAGAAGTTTTTCATTTAATAATCCGTTTGGTGCGTGTCCTGATTGTTATGGATTAGGATATAAGATGGAGTTTGATGAGGATTTGATTATTCCGGATAAGACGCTTAGTATTGCACAGGGAGCGATTGCAGCACCGGGATGGCAGTCTGTAGTAAATCCGGATAGTTATAGCCGTGCGATTTTGGATGCGATGGCAGAGTTTTATGGATTTGATTTAGATACACCATATGGCGAATATCCGGAGGATGTTCATGACTTAATCTGGTAGGGAACCGGCGGTCAGCGTGTGGAAGTTCATTATACCGGCAGACATGGACACGGTGTTTATAATATCGCGTTTGAGGGACTGCTTGGTAATTTGCAGAAGCGATATCGTGAGACCGGCTCGGAGACTACGAAGCAGGAATATGAGTCATTTATGCAGATTACGCCCTGCCACGTCTGCGGCGGCAAGCGGTTGAAAAAAGAATCCCTTGCGGTTACGGTTGGGGATAAAAACATTGCAGAAATTAGTGAATATTCCATTATTGATTTGAAGAAATTTATGGATGAATTGACATTGACCGACAGACAAAAGCAGATTGGGCGTCTTGTGTTAAAGGAAATTCGTTCGCGTCTGGGATTTTTGGTAGATGTTGGTCTTGATTATTTATCACTGGCGCGTGCGACGGCTACGCTTTCCGGTGGAGAGGCACAGCGAATCCGTCTGGCGACACAGATTGGTTCGGGGCTTGTCGGTGTGGCTTATATTTTGGATGAGCCGAGTATTGGTCTGCATCAGCGGGATAATGACCGCTTGATTGCTACATTAAAGAAACTTCGTGACCTTGGTAATACGCTGATTGTCGTGGAACATGATGAGGATACCATGCGTGCGGCCGACTACATTGTGGATATTGGTCCGGCAGCCGGTGTCCATGGTGGAGAAGTCGTTGCGACCGGTACTGCGGCGGATATCATGAAATGCAAAAAATCCATTACCGGCGCTTATCTGAGCGGCCGGATGAAGATTCCGGTACCATCGGAACGGCGCAGACCGACCGGATTTCTTACCATCAAAGGAGCGCGGGAAAATAATCTGAAAAATATTGATGTGCAGGTTCCGCTTGGTATCATGACCTGTATCACCGGAGTATCGGGATCGGGGAAGAGTTCCCTGACCAATGAAATTCTGTATAAGCATCTGGCGCGAACTTTAAACCGGGCACGCTGCATCCCCGGAGATCACGATGATATTCTGGGTGTGGAACAACTGGATAAGATTATCGATATTGATCAGTCACCGATCGGACGCACACCGCGTTCGAATCCGGCAACCTATACCGGTGTGTTTGACATGATCCGTGATCTGTTTGCGGCAACTCCGGATGCAAAGGCACGTGGATATAAGAAGGGACGTTTCAGTTTCAACGTCAAAGGCGGACGCTGTGAGGCCTGCAGCGGAGATGGTATCATAAAGATCGAGATGCATTTCCTGCCGGATGTGTATGTGCCGTGTGAAGTCTGCGGTGGCAGGCGCTATAACCGCGAGACACTTGAAGTGCGCTATAAAGGAAAGACGATCTATGACGTGCTGGATATGACGGTGGAAGAGGCATTGGAATTTTTCAAAAATGTACCAACGATCCACCGAAAGATTCAGACACTGTACGATGTCGGACTTTCCTATGTAAAACTGGGACAGCCTTCCACAGAATTATCCGGAGGAGAAGCGCAGCGTATCAAACTTGCCACAGAACTGAGCAAACGAGGAACGGGAAAAACCATTTATGTACTGGATGAGCCAACCACCGGACTGCATTTTGCGGATGTACACAAGCTGGTGGAGATTCTCAGAAAGCTTTCGGACGGCGGAAATACCGTTGTCGTCATCGAGCATAATCTGGACGTCATCAAGACGGCTGACTATATCATTGATATGGGACCGGAAGGTGGTGACGGTGGTGGAACCGTGATTGCACAGGGGACTCCGGAGGAAATCTGCAAAGTTCCGGAATCGTATACCGGTCAGTTTTTAAAACCGTATCTGGAATCGAAGAACGTATAAAATAGCGAAAATGCACAGATTTTTGTCCTGGGAACAGAGAGATTCCTTAAAATTTAATTAAAATGCTTTAACCTATAAAAAAATGTTTGAAAAATGGGATGAATTGTATATAATGTTACTGTATGCATAAAAATATGATTAACTGCAGATTTGCGCCATAAACGCAGATCGGATTTTGATAAAGAAAGATAAAAAGAAAATAGGAAGGGGCATTCGGGATGATCGGATCAGATATCGGAATTGATTTAGGTACTGCGAGTATTTTAGTATATATTAAAGGAAAAGGTGTTGTATTAAAAGAGCCTTCCGTTGTTGCATTTGACAGAGATACCAATAAAATTAAAGCAATCGGTGAGGAAGCAAGGCTGATGCTTGGAAGAACACCGGGAAACATTGTGGCAGTCCGTCCTCTTCGCCAGGGTGTGATTTCAGATTATACCGTCACAGAGAAGATGATCAAGTATTTCATCCAGAAGGCACTTGGAAAGAAGAGCTTTCGTAAGCCGCGCATCAGCGTCTGCGTACCGAGTGGTGTTACAGAGGTTGAAAAGAAAGCCGTAGAGGATGCAACTTATCAGGCAGGAGCCCGCGAAGTAGAGATTATTGAGGAACCAATTGCAGCAGCAATCGGTGCCGGTATTGATATTTCCAGACCATGCGGAAACATGATCGTAGATATCGGAGGAGGTACTTCGGATATCGCAGTCATTTCTCTGGGTGGTTCTGTTGTGAGCACTTCCGTGAAAATTGCAGGAGATGATTTTGACGAAGCCCTGGTCCGCTATATGAGAAAGAAACATAATCTTTTGATCGGTGAGCGTACCGCAGAAGATATCAAGATCAAAATTGGTACATGCTACCCACTGGCACAGAATGAGACGATGGATGTCCGTGGCCGTAATCTGGTAACCGGTCTGCCAAGAACCATTACGGTAAGCTCTGAGGAGACAGAGGAAGCTCTGCGTGAGGCAACATTACAGATTGTGGAAGCTGTACATTCCGTACTGGAGAAAACTCCACCGGAACTGGCAGCAGACGTTGCAGACAGGGGAATTGTCCTGACAGGTGGCGGCTCCTTGCTTCGCGGTCTGGAGGAACTGATTGAAGAACGTACCGGAATCAACACGATGACGGCAGAGCATCCTATGACCTGTGTAGCAATCGGAACCGGAAAATATGTAGAATTCCTTGCAGGAAAAAGAGACGAGGATTAATGCATAAAGTGCGCGTTTATGCGCACTTTTTATCGCATGTCTATAAAGCTCGTGAGGGCATTTGCCGATATAAATTAAAACTGTGAAAATTGAGGTGTCATAAATGGTAAAAGGATTGTATACCGCCCATACGGGAATGGTAAACGAAATGAAGCGTCTGGATATTCTGGCAAATAATCTGGCAAACGCAGACACAACAGCATATAAAAAAGAAGGAACGACGAGTCGCACTTTTGCCGATGAGATGTCTTTGCGCATTAAGGATTCTTCTAACATGGGGATTCCGAAAAAGCTTGGAGATATTACATATGGGGTTCACCTTGGACAGGTATATACGGATTATTCCACGGGAAATTTCAAGGTGACAGATAACACCACAGATTTTGCGATTGAAGGAAATGGCTTTTTTGCCGTGGCATTCACGGACAAGCAGGGAAATACTTCCGTGAAGTATACGCGGGATGGAGCCTTTACTGTAAATAAAGAGGGGTATCTGGTGACGAAGGATGGCGATTATGTTTTAAATGCCACTGGTGCAATGAATGGCGATCCGGGTCAGAATAATTATATACGTCTGGATCCAAATGCTGCGATTACCGTGAATAAACTGGGATACGTCATGCAGAATAACCAGATTGTCGGAACGATCGGCATGGTGGATGTGGATAATTATGACTATCTTGAAAAATACGGTGAGAATCTGTATAACCTTCTTCCGGGAGGAAACCGGATTGCAACAGATGCCAATATAGAGCAGGGCACACTGGAGACTTCCAATGTAAATGTTGTAAATGAGATGGTAAATATGATTACAATTCAGAGAGCCTATGAGGCAGGACAGAAGGTAATCACTTCCATAGATGGAACACTTGACCGGGCAGTTAACAATGTCGGTAAAGTGTAATAGCTGCTGAAAGACCGCAAGGAGGAAATAGAAGCGTATGATGAGATCACTTTATACTGCGGCAACCGGAATGATTGCGCAGCAGACAAATCTGGATACAATTTCAAATAACCTGTCCAATGTGAATACGACAGGTTATAAGACGGAACGTACCGAGTTTAAATCTTTACTGTACCAGACACTGCAGACAAAGACAACGACGGCAAATGGTGCCAATAAACCGGTAGGTGCACAGGTAGGACTCGGAACCAGAGTGGCAGCGACCATGTCCAACTATACGCAGGGGGCGCGTGAAGAGACAGAGATTCCGACCGATTTTGCACTGGAAGGAAAGGGATTCTTTGCCGTGCGGGGTGTGGATGGACAGACATATTACACCAGAAACGGTAACTTCTCCTGGAGTCAGGATTCGAATGGAAACACAATTCTGGCAACCTCAGAGGGGCTTCCGGTATTGGATTCCAGAGGAAATACCATTCGTGTGCCAAGAGGCGTATCTTCGGAAAGCATGGTATTTTCGAGCAATGGAACGATTGGCTATAAAGATGCAACCGGCAATGTAGTGTCATTAAACCAGTCTTTTGGAATCTATCAGTTTAACAATCCGGCAGGACTGGAGAAAATGTCAGGAAGCAAACTTGCAGCGACTGCAGCTTCGGGAAATCCGATGCTGGAGGGACAAAATGCAGGATTGACGAAGACCGGTGTATATCAGGGCTACATCGAAGCTTCAAATGTACAGGTTGCTGATGAGATGGTAAATATGATCATTGCACAGCGCGCATATGAATTAAATTCCAAGGCAATCACGACCTCGGATTCCATGCTGGAGACGGCAAATAACCTGAAACGATAGGCAGCGATTCGGAATTACTTACATAAGAGGGATATACTATGGATATTTCATCAATCAGTACAAATTATACGGTTGCAAATGCAAACAAAAGTGCAGAGCAGAGCAATTCTCTTCAGAGTTCATTAAAGAATATTTCATCGGACTCTTCAGAGGAACAATTAAAAGGTGTCATCAAAGATTTTGAATCTTATTTTGTGGAGCAGGTCATCAAACAGATGAAAGATACATTTACCTCGGATGATGACGGGGATTCTACGATGTCACAGTACAAAGATCTGTATATGGATCAGGCAATTGAAACGGTGGCAGATGAAATGGTGGATCAGATCGGAGAAAGCTATACACAGACACTGTATGAGCAGATGAAACGTAATATTGGCCAGTAGTAACATCAGCACAAAGAAAAGAGGAGAGACTGTTTACAACAGTCTCTTTTTTAGAGAATGGGGAACATATTTTGGAAGAGAATCTTGAGAGCATTGAAGGATATGTAGATCACATCATCTATCGAAATGCAGACAACGGATATACCGTACTTGTTCTGGTGTGTAACGAAGAAGAAGAGACTTGTGTGGGGGTATTTTCGGATATTGCCGAGGGAGAAAACATTAAGGCAAAGGGAAGTTATACAGAACATCCGACTTACGGCAGACAGTTTCAGGTAAAGAGTTTCGAAGAAAAGGCACCACAGGATGAGGTGGCAATTGAGCGGTATCTGGGATCAGGGGCGATCAAAGGGATCGGAATTGCCTTAGCGGCAAGGATTGTGCGAAGATTCAAGGCAGATACCTTCCGTATCATTGAAGAAGAACCGGAGCGGCTGGCGGAGATCAAAGGCATCAGCCAGAGAAAGGCGATGGAAATCGCGGATCAGGTGAATCAGAAAAAAGATCTCCGGCAGGCAATGATTTTTTTGCAGCAATACGGGATCAATACCACACTTGCAGTGAAAATATATAAAACATACGGGCAGGAAATATACGGAATACTGAAAGAAAATCCATATCGTATGGCAGATGATGTGGAAGGGGTCGGATTCCGCACGGCAGATGAGATCGCATCCCGCGTGGGAATCCGCACCGATTCCGATTTCCGGATTCGAAGCGGTATCCAGTATGTGCTGCTGCAGGCTGCCGGAGAGGGGCATACCTATCTGCCGATGCAGGAACTGACGCAGCGGGCAAGCCGGCTTCTTGAGGTAGATCCGGAGCACATCGAGCAGCATTACATGAATCTGGCGATGGATCGCAAGATCATTATGCGCCAGGTGGAAGACAGTACGCAGATCTATGCGGCAACCTATTTTTATATGGAGGCAAATACCGCTACCCGTCTGACACAGCTGAATGCTGTGTTTGATGTTCCGGATATCGAAATTGAGGACAGAATCCGAAAGATTGAAAAGAAGACGGGAATGGATCTTGATGAGCATCAGGTAGAAGCGGTAAAGGAAGCCGTAAGAAACGGTGTTCTCGTGATTACCGGAGGTCCCGGAACGGGAAAAACAACAACGATCAATACAATCATCCAGTATTTTGAATTATCCGGGGAAGACATTATGCTGGCGGCACCGACCGGACGGGCAGCAAAGCGCATGAGCGAAACCACCGGGTATGAGGCGCGGACGATTCACCGGATGCTCGAACTGAATGGCGGAATGGAAGGAAATGCCGGATTTGAGCGCAATGAACAAAATCCGCTGGAGACCAATCTCATCATTATTGATGAGATGTCGATGGTAGATATTTCCCTGATGAATTCCCTGCTGAAAGCAATTTTGCCGGGCACGCGCCTGATCCTGGTGGGCGATGTGAACCAGCTGCCGAGTGTAGGGGCAGGAAGTGTGCTGAAGGACATTATTGATTCGAAGATGTTTCCTACAGTAATGCTGACAAAAATTTTCCGACAGGCAAGCACCAGTGACATTATTGTCAATGCACATAAGATTAACCGGGGGGAAGCCGTCAGCCTGGATAACAAGAGTATGGATTTCTTTTTCCTGAAGCGTTATGAGGCAGATAAAATTATCAACGTTACGCTGCAGCTGATCAAGCAGAAACTTCCGAAATTTGTGGGGGCAAGCGAATACGATATCCAGGTGCTTACGCCTATGCGGAAAGGGCTGCTCGGAGTAGAACGTCTCAATACGATTCTGCAGATGTATCTGAATCCGCCATCGGACAGAAAAAAGGAGAAAGAGCATGGGGCGATCGTTTTCCGGGAAGGCGATAAAGTCATGCAGATCAAAAATAATTATCAGCTGGAATGGGAGATCCGCAGCAAATATGGACTCTGCATAGACAAAGGAACCGGGGTGTTTAACGGAGATACCGGAATTATTGAAGAGATCAATGATTTTGCAGAGACCATCACGGTAAATTTTGATGAAGGGCGTATGGTGGAATATTCGTACAAACTGCTGGATGAGCTGGAACTTGCGTATGCTGTGACGATCCATAAATCACAGGGATCGGAGTATCCGGCCGTTGTCATTCCGCTTCTTTCCGGCCCCCGCATGCTTATGAACCGGAATTTATTGTACACAGCGGTTACAAGAGCAAAGAAATGTGTTACGATAGTAGGAGATGATACAACATTTGAACAAATGATTGAGAATAATTCCCAACAGAGACGTTACAGCGGTCTGAAGGACCGGCTGTTGGAAAACAAGGAGGAAGCGTAAATGAAAGCACAGATTTTAACGGAAGATCAGATTCCGGAAGCGCTCAGTATTGCAAGGGGTGTCTTTGATTACTGTCTGCGTGCGCGGATCACGGATCTGGAAATGATTCATATATTTCTGCAATATACGGAAAACACAAACATCCGGAACATGATTGCAGAAGGAACTCTCACCATGTGGGGAATTTTTGAACAGGGACATATGATCGCCATGTCAGGAATGCAGAAAGAGGGACATATTACCATGCTGTATGTGCTTCCGGTATTCCAGCGCAGAGGATGTGGCAGATGTCTGTTGGAAGAAATGAAGGCGTATGCGGCAAATCAATATCAGTTACAGAGGGTGACGTTATCGGCAATGCCGGCATGGACAGCGGATTATTTTACCAAACGCCGGTTTCATCCAATGGAGGTAACACAGCCGTGTTCATTTGTTCCGATGCAGGCAAAAACCGTGGCACGCGCGATATATGAAAAGAAAGAAATTCCATCCGGCGTGATCCTCGGAACCAGCATTGGCGGTCTGGCAGTCTGTGCGGCAGTTGCTGTCGGGTTCATGGTATTGTGGATGCATGGAATTGTATAATATGTATATTTATTCATAAAATATGTCACTTTTTTCTCTTGCAAAAAAGGTTGAAAAAAGTGACGATTTGTGATAAAATTTTTACAATTTAGGTAAAGCTAACTCAAGGTAAAAAAAAGAGATTCTCTCTTTTTTTTTGCCAAGATGCAAGAAAGGCAGGGCAAAGAATGAAAGCTTTTTTGATACTGGAAGACGGAACCGTGTTTACAGGTACAAGCATTGGTTCTACACGCGAAATCATCAGTGAGATCGTATTTAATACCTCAATGACCGGATATTTAGAGGTACTTACAGATCCGTCCTATGCAGGACAGGCGGTTGTGATGACGTATCCGCTGATCGGAAACTACGGAATTACACCGGATATGGAATCCGCCAGACCGTGGCCGGACGGATATATTGTAAGAGAGCTTTCACGTATGCCGAGCAATTTCCGCTGTCAGGGAAGCATTCAGGATTTCCTGACAAAGCATGATATTCCGGGAATTGCAGGAATTGATACCCGTGCGCTTACCAAGATTCTCCGCGAAAAGGGAACCATGAACGGAATGATCACGACAAACGAAAATTATAATCTGGATGAAATTCTTCCAAAACTGAAAGAATATACAACCGGAAATGTTGTGGATAAAGTTACCTGCAGCGAGAAGAACGTATTAAAGGGAAGCGGAAAGAAAGTTGCACTGATGGATTTCGGTGCGAAGAACAATATCGCAAAATCGTTAAATGCCCGTGGCTGTGAGGTGACGATTTATCCGGCACACACATCGGCGGAGGAAATTCTCGGAGCCAATCCGGATGGCATTATGCTCAGCAACGGACCTGGAGATCCGAAAGAGTGCACAGCAATCATCGAGGAATTAAAGAAACTGTATGCAAGTGACGTACCGATCTTTGCCATCTGTCTCGGTCATCAGCTCATGGCACTGGCCAACGGAGCGGATACACACAAGATGAAATACGGACACCGTGGTGGAAACCATCCGGTGAAAGATTTGTCAACCGGTCGTGTTTACATTTCTTCCCAGAACCATGGCTATGTGGTAGATACCGATACCCTTGATCCGAAGGTTGCAAAGCCTGCATTCGTCAATGTCAATGACGGAACCAACGAGGGCTTAGAGTATGTCGGAAAGAATATTTTCACCGTGCAGTTCCATCCGGAAGCATGCCCGGGACCACAGGACTCTTCGTACCTGTTTGACCGCTTTATTCAGATGATGGGAGGGAATCAGTAATGCCAAGAAATAAAGATATCAAAAAAGTATTAGTAATCGGTTCGGGACCAATCGTCATCGGACAGGCAGCCGAGTTTGACTATGCAGGAACACAGGCATGCCGTTCCTTAAAGGAAGAAGGCGTGGAGGTATGTCTGGTAAACTCCAACCCTGCCACCATCATGACCGACAAGCAGATTGCAGATCAGGTATACATTGAGCCTCTGACACTTCCGGTTCTTGAAAAAATTATTTTAAAGGAAAAACCGGACAGCATCCTTCCGACACTCGGTGGACAGGCTGGATTAAATCTGGGTATGGAACTGGCAGAGTCCGGCTTCTTAGAAGAGCACGGAGTAAAACTGATCGGTACAACCGCAGAGACCATCTTTAAGGCAGAGGACCGTCAGGCATTTAAGGATACCATGGAAAAAATCGGTGAGCCTTGTGCAGCTTCCCAGGTTGTAAATACCGTAGAAGACGGTATTAAGTTCACCAACACGATCGGATATCCGGTTGTGCTCCGCCCGGCATTCACCCTCGGCGGAAGCGGCGGCGGTATCGCCCACAACGAGCAGGAACTGGTCGATATCTTAAGCAACGGACTCCGTTTAAGCCGTGTCGGTGAGGTACTGGTTGAGCGTTGTATCGCAGGATGGAAGGAAGTCGAGTACGAAGTAATGCGTGATGCGAACGGAAACTGCATCACCGTATGTAACATGGAAAACATCGATCCGGTTGGTGTGCATACCGGAGATTCCATCG
>ENA-OPMP01001326-OPMP01001326.1-human-gut-metagenome-genome-assembly--contig:-NODE-1326-length-10975-cov-1.511081_pt1 | contig 10975 bp, 9 predicted proteins | sample MGYA00241527_ERZ501751 | MGnify/ENA primary metagenome ERZ501751 (study PRJEB25962, sample SAMEA2042647) | human gut metagenome | biome: human gut; feature: human-associated habitat; material: faeces... | reverse complement strand
AGGTTGTGTAGCTGAAGCTATTCGTAATGTAATTTCCATGGGCGCAACTCCTTATGCTGTTGTGGACTGTCTTAACTTTGGAAATCCTGAAACTCCTGAAATATTATGGCAATTTAAAAGAACAATTGAAGGTATGTCACTTGTAGCTGAGAATTTTAATGCTCCGGTTATCAGTGGAAATGTAAGTTTTTATAATGAAACTGAAGGTATTAAAATTAATCCTACTCCTGCTGTTGGTGTTATAGGTGTTGAGAACATTGAAAATATCAGAACAATGGACTTTAAAAACTCCGGTGATAAAATCCTTTTAATTGGTACTACTTATGATGAAGTAACCGGTTCGGAATATCATAGGGCTATTCATAATATTGAAAAAGGTATGGCTCCAAGAATTAGGATTGAAGATGAATTGGCTAATGGTAAAACTATCTTAAAATTACTTGATGAAGATTCATCTAAAAATATTACAGCTATTCATGATATATCTAATGGCGGATTAGCTGTTGCATTATCTGAAATGGTTATGAAAGGTAATATTGGTTGTGAAATAGATTTGGATTCAGTTATAACTTCTGATGATTTGGAAGAATCAGATTTAATTTATAGTGAATCACATGGTAGATATATTGTAACAGTAAAGGCTGATGCTGTTGATGAAATATTAAATAAAATAAATGTTCCTGTAGCTATTATAGGGGAAGTTAAAGGAACTGTTTTAAAACTTGGAGATAATGAATTTACCATTGATGAATTAAATAATTCTTATCATGGAGTTATTGAAAAATACATGGCTTAAGCTGGTGCGCTGATGTTTTTGTCTAAATTAGATTCTCTAAAAGATGCTTTGAAATTAATGGAAAGTAATCAGAGGGTAATGGATTATGAAGAAATACCTTTAAAAGATGCTCATAAAAGAGTGTTGGCTGAAGATATTATTTCTTTTCATGATTCTCCTCCTTTTGATAAATCTGCAATGGATGGTTTTGCCCTTAAGGGAGTAAATACTTTTGGAGCATCACAAAGCAATCCTAAACATTTAAAAATTGTTGATTCAATTGGTGCAGGAGATTTTTGTGACAAGATAATAGGTGAAAATGAAGCTATTGTAATAGCTACTGGATCTCCTGTTCCTGCAGGTGCAGATGCTGTTTTAATGAAGGAGTATACTACAACACAGAGTGATGAGTTAACCATTTACACTCAGGTAACTCCTGGTGAAAATGTAAGTCCGAAAGCTGAAGATATCAGCAAGGGGGATGTGGTTTTATCTAAAAATACCTTTATCAGATATCAGGAAATGGGCTTAATAGCTTCTGCAGGATATAATACAGTTAAAGTTTTTAAAAAACCTAAAGTAAAGGTAATTATTACAGGCAATGAACTTGTAGATCCAACTAAGGAAGAAATATCTAAAGCTAAAATAATCAACTCTAACCAGTACACAATTGGCTCTATGCTTGAAGATTGTGGAGTTGTTTTTGATATTTGTCATGTAAAAGATAGTTTTGAAGAAGTTAAGAAAGCTATTTTGGAAGCATTAGATGAATATGATGTTATAATGACTACTGGGGGAACAGCTATCAGTAAAGGTGATGTGGTTTTGGATGTTGTTGGTGATATTGGGGAGATATTATTCCATGGTGTATCTATAAGGCCTGGAAAACCTATTGGTGCAGGTATTGCTAATGATAAAATGATATTTACATTTTCAGGACAGCCAGTTGCAGCTATGACTCAATTTGATATTTTTGCAAGGAAATATTTATTTAATATGCAGGGCAGAGACTTTAATTTCCATGTTGTTCAAAGAGAATCTTTATTAAAAATTCCTTCTCAGCTTGGAAGAACCGATTTTGTCCGTGCATTTTCAGATGATGATTTTGCAAGGCATGTGTTGAACAGGGGTTCTGGTATAATTAGGTCTATGGTGGAGGCAAACAGCTACATCATAATAGATGAAAATGATGAAGGATATCAAAAGGGCGATATAGTTGATGTTGTCTTCTTTGATTCATTAATTTGGTAGACTAAGAGGTCATTTAATGAATGGTATTTATTATTATTTAATCGCTTTCATTGTTATCTGGATATTGGCATTCGGATTAAAAAGCAAATTAACCAATCATGGATTTGAAATTCAGTTTCCTCTTATTATGTGGAGAACTGAAAAGTTTAAAAATTTTATAAAAAGGATGGCTAATCTTTCTCCACGGTTTTGGAAATGGTTTATGAATGTAGGGATTGTAATTTCATATATTGCAATGATATACATTACATGGACACTGCTTAGTTCATTATCCTCAATGTTATATGCTCCTTCAGTTTCTTTAGTTATTCCTGGAGTTGAACTTCCTGGTTCATCAATTTATGTTCCTTTAGGCTATGGATTGGTTGCATTAGCTACTGTATTGATAGTTCATGAATTTTCTCATGGTATATTGGCTGTTGCTGAGAAAATAAATGTTAAATCAGTAGGTCTGATGCTTTTTGCAATTCTTCCGGGGGCATTTATGGAACCTGATGAAGAAGAAATGAAAGAAGCTAAAAAATCTTCTAAATTAAGGATATATGCTGCAGGGTCAATGGCAAACATTACTTTAGCAGTAATAGCTCTTTTAATAGTTTCTGCAGTTGGATCTTATGTTATTCCATCTACCTTTGAAGAAAATGGGATAGAAATTGATAGGCTTGTAGGTGATTCTCCTGCAAGTAAAGTTCTTAAAGAGGGAATGATTATTGAATCAATTGATAATCAAAAGGTCAATGATACAAATAGCTATGTAAATGCTGTTAATAATCTTAAACCTGGTCAAAATATAACTATAGGAACGAATGAAGGTGATTATTCAATTATTTTAGATAAAAATCCAAACAATGATTCTAAAGGATATATGGGTATTCAGGCAGCTAAACATTATGAATTGAATGAGGGTGTAGCTAGTGTATACGGTGATACACTGCCTTGGATATGGTTTGGTGTACTTGAACTATTCCAATGGATAGCTATGTTGAATTTAGGTATAGGATTATTTAATTTGCTTCCGATAAAACCGTTAGATGGAGGACATATGTTTGAAACATTGCTCAGCTATAAAATACCTGAATTCTTTTACAAACCTGTTGTCAATGCACTGTCTTTGATTTTAGGAATGATTATCATATTCAGTATTGTGTATGGATTTTTATAATAAAATCCCTTAATAGGGATAATCTCCTTTTTCTTCATATTCTTTTTTTAACCATTCTTTAAAAATGGAATCATATATTTCATATTTTTTATTATCTAATTCTATCAGACTTTTGTTTTGCAATGTTTTTAGTGAAGCGCCAATAGCTCCGCTGGTTACTTCTAGTTTATTTGCTATTTCAATTCTTTTCAGTGGTTTTTCAATAAGTGATGTGATGATTCTTTTTTCCTGGTTATTTAGTTTGTACCATTCATTTGTCAAATGGATTAATAGGTAAGGTAAGGATTTTCTAAATTCACTAATTATTTTATCTTCATTTAATTCTTCATTTGGAGGCAACAATCTTGCAAAACTATTGATATAATATGGAATTCCCTTTGTACATTTATAAAATCTTTTAAAGCCATCATCTGTAAATTTAAGATAATCTGCTTTTTCTTTCAAATAATTTTTTGTTGTGTCAAATGAAAAAGTAGTAATTTCAAAATTTAATATTCTGCCACCGAAAGCTCCTTTTTGACCGGCAATATCTGCAATTAATTCATCCTTAACGCTCATACTTCCAGAAAAGATATATCCTATATGATTTTGTGATTGGATTACACTGCTGATATACCATAGAAATCCCTTAACATCTTCATCAAGCTGTTTTAAAATCTGGAATTCATCCATAAATATTAAAACTCCATTTATCTGCTTTTTATAATTTTCATATATTTGTTGAGGCAAATCCATTACAAAAGTAGTGAATTTAGTGTAATCCTCTTCTGTAAGAGGGAGTAGGGGTATTTTATTAATTTTATCTAATTTAAAATTACGAGTTTTGAAATATTTAAGAATTTTTGTATCAATGGTTATGATATTTGATTCACTACATGATTTTATAATTGATTCGTAGAATAGTTTCATAAAATCAAAGCGAGTTAATGAATTCTTTTTATATTTGTCTATTGCAGATAAGTCCATATAAACAACTAAATATTCATTCTGGAGATTTTTTTTTAATTTTTTCATTAATGCACTTTTTCCCACTCCTCTAATGCCAGTAAGAAGTATTGTTGGAGTTGATCCTTTTTTAGTTAGTTCTAAATTATCAGAGAGGAATGAAATTTCATCTACTCTATTATAAAACTGAGTATCATCTAAATCATTATCATTTCCTAATGGCAAACTTGTCATAATTTCACATTTAATTAATATCTTTAAAAACATCCCATATGAATGTAATGTAAATTCCATTATAATGTAAAAAACACACATCGCATTATGTTATGCAATATAAAAAAAGATGAAAATGAATTATTTATTTATAAAAAAAGCTTAAATACTTTTGAGAATTCTGAAAAAGTCATTAAAAATAGATATTATAAAATTATTTAAATTAAAAAATATTAAAGCTAAAAAAAGATTAAGGAAGAATAATTAAATTCTTTCCTAAATTTAGAAGTATCTTTCTAAGATTCCTTCTAAGATTCTGTAATGGCGTCCTTCATCTTTGGAACTTTCTTTGAAGAAATCAGTTGCATCTTCGAGGTCTTCAGCTGCAGCTTTTTCAGATGCTTCTCTTTTTTCAGCGTTAGCCATTTTTTCTCCTTCTAACATCATTTCAATGTTAGCTTTGAGATCATCTTTAATAATTCCGTTCATTTCACAGAATCTTGCTGCGTGTTCTGCTTCTTCCCAAGCTGCCTTTTCATAATACAATCCAACTTCTGGATATCCTTCTCTGTGAGCAACTCTAGCCATTGCCAAGTACATACCTACTTCTGAGCATTCACCTTCGAAGTTAGCACGTAAATCATTTTTAATGTCTTCAGCAACATCTTTTGCGACGCCTACTACGTGTTCAGCAGCCCAAGTCATTTCGTCTTCTACTGGAACAAATTTTTCTTTTGGTTGTTTACAAGTTGGACATTTCCAATCTGCAGGAAGATCAGCGAATTTTACGCCTTCTTTTTCCTCGTCATAAATGTGTCCACAAATTAAGCATCTATATTTCATAAATAATCCTCCTCTTGAAATATACTATTTCCTTTTATGACTATACTATCGCATATTCATACCAATATTTCAAAAGTATTGCTCAACAATTTTTAAATTATAATTCAATCGTCAACATACGATCTTTTCCTGACATATCTTTATGTACAGTAATCGTTGCAGATGCAAAATATTCACGAGCTAGATTCGATAAAGATTCACCTTGATCCCATCCCATTTCAAAGGCAAGAAAAGCTTTTTCATTCAATACTAGATGTGCTTTTTCAAATACATCACGATAGAATTTTAATCCGTCTTCTCCACCAAATAGAGCTACGTGCGGTTCATAGTCCACAACACTTTGTTCCATCTTTTCTTCACTTGGAATATATGGTGGATTGCAAACTAGAATATCACAATGTAAATCGCGATCTACAAATGGATCTAACATGCTTCCACAAATAAAGTTTACACGAGCATTAAGCTTTTCATTATTCTTTTGTGCAACCACTAAAGCTTCTTTTGAAATGTCCGATGCGATCACATCCATTCTAGGTTCTTCTAGATTTAAAGTAATTCCAATGGCTCCGGATCCTGTTGCCACATCAAATACATTGACATGATCTTTATCGGCAAAATAATCATCAAACTTAGATAATACAAGTCCTACAAGTTCTTCTGTTTCGGGTCTAGGAATTAAAACATCTTCATTCACAATAAAGTCATAGCCATAGAAACATTCATACCCTAATACATAGCCTAATGGTTCTCCATTTTCCATTAAATGAATTCCTTCTAAATAATCCGTTTGAATTTGTTCATCCGCCTCTTCATCCATAGAAATATATAAATTGATATCTTTTTGACGACACAATTCCACCATGAAAAGTTGCGCTGCCTGTTCGCCTTGACCAGCCTTATAAAGACGTTCTTTACCTTCATTGATCAATGAATGATATGTACTCATTATTCTTTTTCTCCAGCAATTTTAGCCTGTTGATCTGCAAGCTGTAATGCAGCCATTAAATCATCTAGACGACCATCCATAATACGATCTAACTGATTGACTGTATATCCAATACGGTGATCTGTTACACGGTTTTGAGGATAGTTGTATGTACGAATTTTTTCTGCACGATCTCCAGTACCAATCTTTGTACGACGTTCTTTTTCGTTCTTTTGATCCAATTCACGCTGTCTTTCTTCATATACACGAGCACGAATTGTCATTAAGGCAGTTGCACGGTTTTCATGCTGACTACGACCATCCTGACACTTAACTACAATACCTGTTGGTTTGTGGACGATACGAACCGCTGAATCGGTTTTATTGATGTGCTGTCCTCCAGCTCCACTTGAACGCATTGTTTCAATTTCCAAGTCGTTCATATCGATATCAAAGTCTTCTGCCTCTACTTCTGGCATACACAATACTGTTGCGGTAGAAGTATGGATACGGCCTTGTGATTCTGTCTTTGGCACACGTTGTACACGGTGAGAACCAGATTCAAATTTTAAAGTTCCATAAGCCCCTTCTCCATTGACTTTAAATGAAACCAATGAGAATCCTCCAGCTTCACTATCTTCCATTTCAATGACTTCTGTTCTCCAACCTTTTGCCTCTGCATATTTTGAATACATTCTAAATAAGTCTCCGGCAAAGATATTTCCTTCGTCTCCACCAGCTGCTCCACGAATTTCTAAAATCGCATTATGAGAATCGTTAGGATCTTTTGGTACTAGAAGTAATTCTAATCGGTCTAAATAATTTTGGATTTTTGGTTCTAATTCTTCCAATTCCATTTGTGCCATTTCACGAATTTCTTTATCTTCCTCTTTTGAAAGAACTTTTGCCTCTTCTAATTCCTCAACTGCTTTTTTATATTCTTCGTATGTTTCTACAATAGGTGTCAACTCATTTTGTTCACGCCCCAATTTTGCCATAGTCTTACGATCTGATACAACATCACTTTGCATCATCAAATCATTGATTTCACGATAACGCTCAACCATTTTTTCTAAACGCTCATCCATTTTTGCCATAAATATACATCCTTTCTCTATAATTTTTATATCTTGAGTGTTTTACCACTTAAAAAACGCTTTATTTTAGCGATATACCCCATCTATTTTAATATAAAGAACAAGTATTGTCGATGAAAATTGTCCTATTACGCAATTTTTGAAGATAAGAGTATAATATGAAGTATGAAACAGAAAAGAAAAGTTAAAAAAATACCAATTGTGTTTATTCTTACCTTACTCATTTTCGTATTTATAGTTATTCCCTTCATCATTTTAAAAATCACTGAAGACGGACAATACTACGTAGAAGATTTAAATACAAGTGAAGTACAAGCTTCCTATAAACATTACATCTTCGCATCTTTTAAGATGGATACAATCGATTCTAAATATGCGTGTATAAAAGATGAAAACGGAAAAATATTACGACTTCAATCTGGCATTGTTAATTTAAAGACGAAAGACATAACTGAAAATACAGAATACACAACAGATACAGATGAAACTGGATATGTGAATGGAAGTTATGGTGCAGATGCTCAATATTTAGGAACCAGCTTTAACGGAAAGAAGGTTCACTTTAAAATAAGCGGCGTACAAGCATGGGCAGACATCAACAATGTTGAATTGTACTTATATGACGATTCTTATACTTTATCCACATATTATGTTTATAATGGTTCCCTCATTCATACGATTTCTACAGATCTTGTTCAAGGAAATGCGAATTCTATTGCGATTGGTCCTGCTCCACAATTTTTAAAAGAAGATACTGCCTATTATTCATATGATGGTCACTATTTTTATACGAGCTATAAAAACTTAGTTGATGATAAAAAGGTCAATAAAAATCCATACTATAACTATTATCAATATGTTCCGCACAGAACCACGTCGTATTTGAATCATGCGATTTATAATACGTATGTCAACGATGAATCAGCACTCTATAATCAAGCCGATGTATTTTTTAATATACAAGCTAAATACGCAATCAACGCATCTATGATGTATGCACTTGCCCTAAATGAGAGTGGTCTAGGACTTAGTCAGTATGCGCTTGAATATCATAATTTATTCGGTCATGCAGCCATTGATGAAAATCCAGATAACGCAAATCAATACAAATCAATAGCAGATTGTGTAAAACAACATGCCTACAATTTCTTGCAGCAAGGCTATCTAAATCCTGAAGATTCAAGATATCACGGTTCGTGGTTTGGGGATAAGGCAAGTGGCATCAACGTGAACTATGCTTCGGATCCGTACTGGGGAGAAAAAGCGGCTAGTTTCTATTATCAATTGGATGAAGATAGTATTGACCAAAAAAAGAATCCAATCAAAACAATACAACTATCTAAGGACTTAAAGGTATATGCACCAAATAAAAAAGATGTTCTTTATACTTATAAAAAAGGAAGTATTGTATCGATTCATATATTAAAGGAAGAAAACAGATACTATAAAATATCGAGTGAAGCACCTGTTAAAGATAATCATTTGAATGTAAATGCTAAATATAAGAATAGCTATGCATATATCAAGAAATCGGATTTCAAATAAAAGGAACCATTCTAGTGTTGGCGTCTAGAATGGTTCCTTTTGTTTATTATTATTTTTAGGAGAGAGATATGAATATTGGTTTATTTCTATATTCATTGCCTTATCTTTAAGGCACTTATAGAATATCATTCCATGTTGTCATAATTTTAGTATAACTTTGGTAAATCTTGTGAAATCAAAATGAATTATGTGAAATTATCAAAATATGCATCTTTTCTAAAATTTCCTTCTTTTTTTTTCGTATTAGAGAGAGAAGAAAGGAGGAATCATCTTGAATTCGATGGATATTGAGTCTAAGAAGTTTTTAGGACAACCCAAAAACTTTGTCTCGATCTTCAATGCACTTTTATTTGATGGACAACCAGTGTTGAAGCCTGAATATCTTAAGGATGAAAACAGTGAACTTGTCATGAATGTTTCTAGTAAGCATGTGGATATCATCAAGCGGTATGAGGATGGTACATATTTGGATTTGTTCGTGATTGAAAGCCAAAGCTATGTCGATCCGTCTATGGTCGCAAGAGTCATGGAATATGAAAGTGTTGCTCGTATGCGTTATATTCGTCAAAACTTTAAGAAGCATGTACCTATGCATACAAGACTTCCCATGATTTTAACAGTCGTCTTATATGTAGGTGAATCCAAGTGGAATGCTGCTAAAAGATTGAGTGAACTAGAAATTATTCATCCTGGATTTGAAGACATGTTCAATGAGTTTAAACTGAATCTGATTGAGCTAAACACAAATCACAAGTATAATACAGGTGAAAAGGCAACACAGGACTTTTTTGATCTATTGCGTATAATCTATAGAAAACAGATTTTAAAAGAAGATCTAGATCGAGAGTTTAATCGTGATGCATTGTATTTTGCGTATGTAGTGACAAAGAACAAAGAGTTATTGAGTATCTACCAGAAAAGCGAGAAGGGAGATGTAAAAGTGTGCAGAGCATTAGATGAAATGTTTGAAGAATCAACAAACAAAGGAATCCAGATGGGTATCAAGCAAGGCATTGAACAAGGTATTGAACAAGGCATTGAGCGTGGTGAAAAAAATACCCAAATCAAAATAGCGATTAAAATGCTTGTAAGAAATAATCAAACACTTGAAGAAATCTCTGAGATTGTTGGACTGGACTTAAATGCATTAAGAGAACTAAAAAAGAGTATTTAATAGAATGGATGTGCGATCACATCCATTCTTTTGTTTTAAAATTCTTAAAAACTTGCTAAAATATTCTCTGTATGAAAAAAAATCAGAGTATTGACCTACTGCATGGTCCTATTTTTAAATCATTAAGTTTATTAGCAATCCCAATCATGGCAACGTATTTTATTCAGATGGCCTATAACCTGGTTGATATGTTGTGGATTGGTTTTTTAGGTTCTGGTGCGGTTGCCAGTATTGGTGTATCTGGAAATTTCATGTATTTGGCTAACGGCCTTGTGAACATGCCTAAGATTGGATCACAAGCTTTGGTTGGACAAAGTCTTGGAGCTAATAATCAAGAACAAACAAAAAATTATATTCAGGCAGCTTTTCAAAGTTCCTTATTTTTTGCCCTTATATATGGGATTATTATTATTGTTTTTCAAAAGTATTTAATTCAATTATTTAATTTATCAGATCCTGCTATTATTCAAGATGCTCAGAATTATTTATGGATTACATGTGGCTTTATCGTATTCTCTTTTGTGAATCAGATTTTTACCGGAATCCTTACGGCTGCCGGTCATTCAAAAAGCACTTTTATAGCCACAACAACCGGTCTAGTATTAAATTTAATTTTAGACCCTGTACTCATCTTTGTATTCAATCTTAGAGTCATCGGTGCGGCTCTCGCAACAATTCTTGCTCAAATCATTGTTACTTTGGCCTTTTTATATAACGCAAAAAATCTTGATCTATTTCGAAATATCCGTATCTTGTCAAAACCAAAATTGAATCATATTTCTGAAATATTAAAAATAGGATTTCCATCCTCTGTGCAAAGTATGTTATTTACATGTATTTCTATGTACATTGCACGTCTAATCTCAAGTTTTGGAGCAATCAGTGTTGCCGTACAAAAAGTAGGCTCGCAAATTGAATCTATCTCATGGATGGCAGCCGATGGATTCAGCGCATCCATCAATGCGTTCACTTCGCAAAATTATGGTGCAAAAAACTATGATCGTGTAAAACAAGGTTATAAAACTGGCATGCTGGTAGTTGGATT
>ENA-OPMP01001322-OPMP01001322.1-human-gut-metagenome-genome-assembly--contig:-NODE-1322-length-11004-cov-2.053704_pt1 | contig 11004 bp, 8 predicted proteins | sample MGYA00241527_ERZ501751 | MGnify/ENA primary metagenome ERZ501751 (study PRJEB25962, sample SAMEA2042647) | human gut metagenome | biome: human gut; feature: human-associated habitat; material: faeces... | reverse complement strand
GCCCTATCATCTTCATATGCCATCTTATTTTTTAGAGACATTTACTGAATATCCCTACCTAAAGATTGGATTCCCTAAATCGTTTTATCAGCAAGACTAAATGTTTCCTTCCCTTATAAAGTCATTTCTTTCTTCGATGATTCCTGCGATGATATTGAGCCTTTTCATGCTGATAACGCTGAAGTTTTCTATACACGGTGAATACTACCATAATCCCGGCAGATACCAGAATCACAATAACCACGCCTACCCCCAAATTATCCCCCTTTACACGCGACCACATTTCCAAGACCAATTCGGTCTTGTCACCGGAATCACGAATCATGGCACAACGCTCCACCACTGTACGGTCAGGATACTGTACCTTATCTATTTGTATACTATCGGCAGCAGGACCGAAAAAATAGCTTAAATCTGCAAAGTAAGATAAAGTAGTATCTATTTTTGCCTCCAAAATCTCGGGAGTAGCAACGGCACTCACATAACCACAGGCGTCCATATTACGTAAAGCCACATCGGGACGGCATAAATAATTAATAAAATAACTGGCAGCCTTTTTATTTCTAGCATACTTAGGGATCACCCATCCGTCATACCACACATTACTTCCTTCCATCGGCACCTCATAGTCCAGATGGATACCCACTCCTTCAGCCTCTTCTATCGCCCATACCGCATCCCCGCTCCAGGTCATGTTCAGCCATGCTTTACCTTTAGTCATCATTTCCTTGCCAAAATCAGCTTCCCAACCTGCTATTAAGGGTTTCATGGCTTTCAGATACTTCTCAACTGTATCGATGGATGCTTGCGAATAGTTGTTCATCAACTCCTCTACCGTAACCTTGCCTTTTTTCAAATCCTCGGCATTGGCATAAATCAATGCGGTACCATATGCATCACGATAACTTTCCTTCATCAGGATCTTGTTCTCATATTTCAGATTCCAAAGACTGGCCCAAGTCCTGGCATCTTCCGCTGGAACATGATCGGTATTAAAAAGGATACCTGCTGTTCCCCACATATAACCGATGGCATAATCTGAAGCACGATGCCCCGACCAGCTCAATTTATCCAATTGTTCACGGATATAAGGAGATTCATTATGCAGATAATTGGGGGTCTTTCCAAAAACGGTATCAATGGGAAGCAATAAACCTTTCCTCAGCATGCGCTCTATGATATACTCCGAAGGACAAACTACATCAAAATCTTCATGCCCGCGTTCTATCTTGGTCAACATGATTTCATTGATGTCAAAAGTCTGATAGACAATCCGAATATCTTCCCCCGTCTGTTCTTTGTACCACCGGGGAAATTCCGCCAACATATCCTCATCAATGTAATCGGCCCAATTATATATTTTCAGCACACTCTCACGAGGCTCTGTGTTATAGCATCCGGTTAAAGAGAATAACGCGCACACACACACCATCAGCCATCTATTTATTTTCCTCATTTTTTATACCTCCTTTTTCTTGCCTGCACGGCGATTGATGATAACCAGCAATACCAGCACCAATACGAATATAATGGTAGAAAGCGGACGAAGTTCAGGGGTCAACCCTCCTTTCCGTGCATCCGCATAAATATAGGTGGAAAGAGTTTCAAGCCCTTCATTACCAATAGTAAATACAGTCACGGCAAAATCGTCAATGGACAAAGTCACCGCCAACATAAAACCTGAAATCATTCCCGGAAGAATCTCAGGAACAATCACCTTGCGGAGTGCCTGCATAGGAGTAGCCCCCAAGTCAAGCGCCGCCTCATAAATATTCGGATTCATCTGTTTCAAACGCGGCAACACACTTAACACCACATATGGAGTACAGAATGTGATATGTGCAAGCACTACAGTGGTATATCCTTGTGGAATACCCAAAGATACGAACAGCAAGAATAGAGATATACCAATAATAATATCTCCATTCAAAATAGGAATATTATTGACAAAACTGATTGCTTTACGGGCACGGGGACGAAGATTGAATATGCCGATTGCCGTAATACTGCCCAGCAAGGTGGATACGGTAGCTGCAATAAAGGCAATGCTCAAGGTATTGACCAAGGCATTTGTCAATGAATGATGTGTACCTGCAACAAATAGGGATGAATAGAGTTTGGTGGAAAACCCGGTCCAGTTGCCCAGCACCTTTGCTTCGGTAAACGAATAGATCATAATGATAAAAATAGGCGCATAAAGCAATAGCAGAAGCAGCCACAAATACCCCTGACACAAAATTTTCTTTACCATAGTCCGCCTCCTTCGTTATGATCCTTATCATCTGAAGCGAGCAAGGTTGTCGCACCAATAAGGAACAACATGATCAACGACAAGGCCGCCCCATAATTCCACATACTATTATTAATATTTTCCTGGATAGTAGTGCCAAATAATTTAATATTATTCATTGTCAATAATTCGGCAATAGCAAATGTGGAGATAGTAGGCATAAATACCATTAATATACCACTCACAATACCCGGCATAGACAGGGGCAACACAGCCTTGAAAAACACTTGCATGGGATTGGCGCCCAAATCTTGCGCCGCTTCCACATAACTTTTATCCAATTTCTGCAAAGTGTTGTAAATAGGATAAATCATAAAAGGCAAAAAATTATATACCATACCGAATATCAAAGCCCCCTCTCCTAAAGATACGTTCATAAAATCGAACAAGGCCACCGTAGCCAGTGTACGTATTAAAATATTCACCCACATGGGCAAAATAAACAATACCACCACTGTCGATGCATATTTCATCCGCATCTGTGTCAGAATATAGGCAGCAGGATATCCCAATAAGATACATACCACTGTTGTGATAATGGCCACGCCAATAGAATAAACAAATGTGTTGATTGCCTCGGGATGGGCGAAAAATTTGGCAAAATTTCCCAATGTGAAATGCCCCGCATCATCCATAAATGCATAAACCACTATTAAAAGTAGCGGAAGAATAACAAATACCGCCGAAAATATCACGTAAGGAATAGTCCAACTTTTACGTGAAGACAAGAAAAATCGTATCGTTCTGAGCACCTCTTTTCTTTATTATGATTCTACAATCTGAGTTATTTTTATACTTTCGGGAAAGATGCTGATACCTACATGATCACCATTGTCCCATACATCATTGGTATCAACAAAAATATCCTCACCCCAGTCCGATGACACAGTGAGGTGATAATGATCTCCCTTATATAGGATAAAACGTACATCTCCGGTTAAAGTTCCATCCTCTTCATTATCCTGCAAAATGATATCCTTGAAATCTACCTGCACTTTTACTTTAGTTCCCGGCTCAATGTCAACCACTGGCAGACACTCAAACGTACATCCCAGAAATTCCACATGCGTTCCATCTGTCAGTTCTCCTTCAAACGTATTGCATACACGTTCTTTTTTCATAATATGGATATCAAAAGGTTTTATCAACAAACCTACCTGCTCACCCACAGCAAAATGATGATAGTCCTGTACAATAAATTCATAACCATTGGCCTCGACCACCATTTCATAATGCACACCTTTAAAGATGGATGAGGTTACGATACCTGAAATCTGTGAAGCATCCGAATCCGGAAAAATATACCAATCTTCAGGACGTACCACAACATCTACCGGCATATTTTCACCGAAACCTTCATCTACACATTCAAATTCCACTCCTGCAAAACGCACAAGCTTGTCCTGTATCATAGTTCCGTTCAGAATATTGCTCTCACCTATAAAATCAGCTACAAACGAATTGATGGGTTCGTTATAAATATCCACCGGTGTTCCGATCTGCTGTATTTTTCCTTCACTCATTACAACAATCGTGTCGCTCAGTGTTAAAGCTTCCTCTTGGTCATGCGTCACATAAATAAAAGTGATGCCCAATGTCTTATGCATCTCTTTTAATTCCATCTGCATATCTTTACGCATCTTCAAGTCCAAAGCAGCCAAAGGCTCATCCAGCAACAACACCTCCGGCTCATTGACAATAGCACGGGCTATGGCTACACGCTGTTGCTGCCCGCCCGACAAGGAATTCACATCCCGATACTCATAGTCCGTCATCCCTACCATACGAAGAGCAGCCTTTACTTTCTTCTCGATAGTCTGCTTAGAGATCTTTTTCAATTTCAATCCGAAGGCAATATTATCGAACACATTCAAATGAGGGAACAAAGCATACTTCTGGAACACAGTATTTACCGGACGCTTATGCGGAGGTGTCTGCGTGATCTCTTTTCCAGCTATCTTTATCTCGCCTTCCGAAGCAGTCTGAAAACCGGCAATCAAACGTAAAAGAGTTGTCTTTCCGCAACCGGAGGGCCCCAACACAGTTACAAACTCACCTTTTTTTACATATAAATTAATGTTATCCAAGACCATTTTATCACCAAAAAACTTGGAAACACCTTTTACCTCAATTATATAATTAGATTGTTGCATACTCATTTTGTAATTGAGTTGCAAAATTACGGTATTTTTCAAGAATGGAGGATATAAATAAAGTAATATTTATTCATCCGACTAATAATTTTCCATTGTGCGTACTATTTCTCTTCTCCCAGCAAAGTGAATGATAGGCTTTTGAGAAATTGTAAACAAAAAAATGAGACCTTCTCCCTGCTCGGATTCAACATCTACCCGATCTCCACCTCCGGATTATTTTTATTCCGTAATTGAAATAATTCCTCCAAATCGTACATCATTGCATTAATATTCACATCACTCTACACAAACTTCAATGTGCCCGATTCGATTTTCGAAAGATCCAGAATATTACCGATCAACTGTAACAGTAAGGCAGCCCCCTGTACAAATTATAACCAAAGGAATTGAATGAGTGCCCATAAAATTCAAAAAAAGCAAAGCAAAACTATAGATTCCTTATTTCATTCTGAAAATAAAAACCTTTTTTCCGCAAACATATTAATTAAGTAGTTATCTTTGCGTTCAAATTATAATCATATTAAAATGAAAAAATTAGTTTATTTATTGGCTGCAGGAAGTATGGCTTTCGTTGCATGTCAGAATTCGCCTTCCTATAAGGTTACAGGTTCAGTAGAAGACATCACTGATGGCGACACGATCTATTTACAGGAATACGCAGGAGGAAACCTTGTAAAACTTGATTCTGCTATTGTCAAAAGCGGAACTTTCGTATTCACCGGAAAACAAGATACGGCTGTAAACCGCTACATCACTTATATGAAAGGAGACAAGCGTTACTTTACTGATCTTTTTCTTGAAAATGGAAATATTAATGTAACCTTAGGTAAGGAAAGCAAAGTTTCAGGTACTCCTAATAACGACGCTTACCAAAAATTCAAAGATGGCTTCATGGCTTTAAGCAAGGAAATGAATGAAATGTACCAAAAGGCTCAAAGCGACACTAGCTTGACAGAAGAACAGGTAGAAGCTATCATGGCTGAGATTGAAAAGAAAGACAGTGTAGGCATGGATATGGTTTATCAAACAATTGAAGCCAATATCACCAATCCGGTCGGTGTATATCTTCTCCCTTCCTATGCAGGCGCATTCGAACTCGACAAACAAAAAGCGTTGGTAGAAAAAATTCCCGCTGCATTAGTTAATGAACGTATCAACAAGTTGAAAGCCCACATTGAAACTTCAGAGAAAACGGCTGTAGGTCAGAAATACATTGATTTCTCTATGCAGACCCCTGAAGGTAAAACTGTAAGCCTGTCTGATTTCGTCAGCAAAAATAAATATACTTTGATTGACTTTTGGGCTAGCTGGTGCGGACCTTGCCGTAAAGAAATGCCCAATGTTGTAGAAGCATACAAGGCTTTCAAAGATAAAGGCTTCGGAATTGTAGGTATTTCTTTAGACGAGAATGCAGACAAGTGGAAAGAGGCTATCACTGCCTTGAATATTACATGGCCGCAAATGTCTGACCTGCAAGGTTGGAACAATGCAGGTGCAAAACTTTATGGTGTCAATTCAATTCCTGCTACCGTATTGGTTGATCAGGAAGGTACCATTGTTGCACGTAATCTCCGTGGAGATGCCATCAAGTCCAAACTGAACGAACTATTGAAATAAAATAACTGCAAAATAGTTTACAAAGTAAAATACCGATGTCTAGAAAGGCATCGGTATTTTTTATACTCGTCCTATCCTTCCCAATAATGCGCACTTTCCATAACAATCTTAACTAGAATGATAATATCAATGAAACTTTGGGCGAACATACTAATAAAAAAGAACTGCTTCCTCTCTTTTCCAAGGAAACAGTTCTTTAAATAGAAATATTATCTTAATTCAATGATTAGTTAAACCAACGAACATAGCAGAAGTCCTGACGATGAGGCAAATCAACATTCTTCGGGAACATACGGTATGCCACCTTGAAGCTGCCTGAGTTAGACAAACTGTGTTTAACCTGGAATGTATACAAGTTACCTTCTTTCTTAATTACTTCCATTGGTTCTACAGAATAGATATGCTCTTTACCTTCCGCATTCGTGAAAGTGGTAACCAGTTCAATACCTACTGCATCATCCAATCCCTTTTCATCTATGACATAAGTAATGATATATTCTTTTCCGCTTTCAATATTACCGCTAGCCAGCTCTTCCGTCTTTTCACATGAAACGATTTCAATGGAATCCCAAAGTTCTGCAACTCTTTCTTTCCAAGCAGCCAGTTCCTTAGCCTTTGCATAATCATTGGCTACCAATTCTTTAAAACGTTTTGCTTCTTTAGTATAGAACTTAGCATAATAATCGTCTAACTGACGTTTCATTGTATAATGAGGAGCCACCTGAGCAATAGAATTCTTGATAGTCTTCACCCAACCCTCAGAATATCCCTTACGGTTACGTGCATAATACAATGGAAGAATCTCATTTTCCAAAATACTATAAATAGTTGCAGCATCCAATTGATCTTGATGATCTTGATTCTGATAAGTACGTTTTTCAGTTAACGCCCATCCTGCTCCTTCACGGTAACCTTCCAGCCACCAACCGTCAAGCACAGAGAAGTTAACAACACCATTCATCAAAGCCTTCTCGCCTGATGTTCCAGAAGCTTCCAAAGGACGGGTAGGAGTATTCATCCAAATATCAACACCTGAGACCAGACGCCGTGCCAACTGCATATCATAATTTTCCAGGAAGATGATTTTGCCCAAGAATTCCGGACGACGGGAAATTTCCACAATCTTCTTGATCAACCCCTGACCTGCACCATCGTGTGGATGAGCCTTACCTGCAAATAAGAACTGTACCGGATAATCAGGATTGTTCACAATCTTAGACAAACGTTCCAAATCAGTAAACAGCAGATGCGCACGTTTGTAAGTAGCAAAACGACGGGCAAAACCAATCAACAAGGCATTCGGATTAATCTTTTCCATCAGAGAAACGATACGTGAAGGATCACCTTGGTTCTTCAACCAGCTTTCACTGAACTGCTTACGAATATGGTCAACCAATTTGTACTTCAAAGCCATACGGGTTTCCCAAATTTCTTCATCGGCTACATTATAAATAGCTTCCCAAATCTTCGGGTTAGACTGATCATACAAGAAGTTTTCATCGAAGTTAGCAGCATAGAGATGTTTCCATTCGGTAGCGCTCCAAGTCGGGAAGTGTACGCCGTTCGTAACATAACCCACATGCATTTCTTCGGGGAAATAGCCCTTCCAGATAGTAGAGAACATTTCCTGAGAAACCTTTCCGTGCAACCAGCTTACACCGTTCACTTCCTGACAAGTGTTGCAAGCAAATGTAGACATACAGAAACGTTCGTTCGGATCACCCGGATTGATACGTCCCAAGTCCATCAAATCCTGCCAGCTGATTCCCATACGCTGCGGATAACCGCCCATGTACTTACCGAATAGTCCTTCATCGAAATAGTCATGTCCAGCCGGAACCGGAGTATGTACAGTATACAGAGAAGAAGCACGAACTACTTCCAATGCTTCGTCAAATGACATTCCGCTTTCTACGTAGTCACACAGACGCTGTACATTACACAATGCCGCATGTCCTTCGTTGCAATGATATACATCTTTCTTGATGCCCAGTTTCTTCAGCAACAGCACACCACCGATACCCAGCAAGATTTCCTGTTTCAAGCGGTTTTCCCAGTCACCACCATACAACTGATGAGTAATAGAACGGTCGAATTCGCTGTTCATTTCATTGTCTGTATCCAACAGATACAAAGGCACACGACCTACATTAACTCTCCATACGTATGCATGTACATAATAGTTCAAATAAGGTACATCCAATACCATCGGCTGGTCATTTTCATCCTTCACGCGTTCCAAAGGAAGGCTTCCGAAGTTCTGAGCTTCATAGTTAGCAATCTGCTGACCATCCATTGAAAGGCTTTGGCTAAAATACCCATAACGATACAAGAAGCCAACACCACACATATCTACATTACTGTCTGATGCTTCTTTCAAGTAGTCACCGGCCAAAATACCCAGCCCACCGGAATAGATTTTCAAAACATGTGTCAAACCATACTCCATACAGAAATAAGCAACAGAAGGACGTTTGCTATCCGGCTTAGCATCTACATAAGCTTTGAATTTAGCATATACATCATTCATGCGCTTTACAATCACCTTATCCTGAGTTAATGCCTCCAGCTTTTCATAGCTCAAACGTTCCAATAAAGCAACGGGATTCTGCCCCACTTCTTTCCAAGTTGCAGGATCTAAATCTCTAAACAGGTCTGTTGCTTCGTAATTCCATGCCCACCAGATGTTACGAGCCATTTCCTCCAACTTCTTCAGTTCTTCGGGAATGTGTGATTTTACTGTAACTTCCTTCCAATTAGGAGTATTCGCATTACTTACTTTGATTTTCATGTCTCTCAAATTATTTATTAATAATTAATTAGCTATTCATAACAAGCCTTTTCTGTGCATTATGCAATGCCACATCATAAGCTTCATAATAATATTTGATAAAATGCTTCCACAATGCCTTTTCAGCAATGTCCGCCGCATTTTTACGCACTGTCTTGATTGTATTTTCCGGCAATCCCGAAAATTCCGATATAGTGTCCTTTATAACATCCGCCACTTCAGAATAGTTGTAATCCGAGCGATGGATAACTTTCACACCATCTTTCAACTCACTGTATCTACCCTTCAACGAGTTTACCCACAAACCAAATCCGGCCAGATCAGTTGTTATAGTAGGTACATGGAATGCTACACTTTCCAGTGGAGTATATCCCCACGGTTCGTAATATGATGGAAAAGCCGTAGCATCCAATCCTATTAACAAATCGTAGTACGAAAGGTTGGCAATTCCGTCTTTTCCGGTGAGGTAGGAAGGCAGGAAAATAACTTTCAATCGGCTTCCAGCTTCGTTATCTAAATTTAAATAATGTATCTGATTAACCACACTGTCTTGATCGTAATTGTGAAGCGTGTGGGTGATGAAGGGGGTGGGAAGGGGCGTTGCCTCATAGGTAGCGGATTGAAGCCTGTTTTGTAAGTCAATTCTCGGACCTTCCACCCAAGCCGGGACTAAAATAAACGCTACTATTTCTCTTTCTAAATCAGGACTTTTTGAGACTCTTTTAACCGCATCGATAAAGAGGTCTATCCCTTTGTTTTTATATTCGTAACGTCCCGATGTGGCGATCAAGAAAGCATTTTTTTGCGGTCGCTCCCCTGTCAATGCTTCGACAATATCACATAACCGTTTACGGGATAGGTTACGTTTTGTTGAGTATGATTCTTCCGCTGGAACAAAATCCCTCTCAAATCCATTCGGGGTGACGATGTCGGGTGTTCGTTCTAGTAATTGAGAACATTCTTTTGCCGTAATGTCGCTTACTGTTGTGAAACAATCTGCTTCGTGGGCTGCACTTTTTTCTAAGGAGTGTTTCGATACCATGTTCAACTCTTCGGCCATCTGATCTCCGTTGTAACCGGCTAAATAGTCATATAGAGGTTTCCCATTTCCTGCAATAGAACGACCGATAGATGTCGCATGAGTTGTGAAAAGCGTCGCGATTTGCGGTAAAGTGTACTTTACGTGAAGTAGTCCCATACCTGTGGTCCATTCGTCGAAATGGGCGACGACCTTAAATTTTTCACCCTGTATGAACTTGTAAAAACTTTCGATAACCACAGCCGACGCATAGGAGAATATACACGATTCGTCATAGTCTCCGTAAGCTGGTAAAGAGTTTACCCCATACCGGTTCCACATTTCACCATATAAATCGTTTTTATAAGGATATAATGATTTGAAATCGACTAATATGACGATAGGTCTGCCCGGTATATCCCACCGACCTATCTTTACTTTCATGTTTTGGGGTAAAGAGGCTTGTTTATGCCAGTCTTTCAGAAGAGTTTTGGATCTGATAAAATAGGGACACGGTTTATCTCCCCAGATATCCGGTCCTATGAAAATAATTCTATCTTTATATAGTTTTTGGAGCGTTCTTGCTTTTGTGGAAAGAACGGTATATATGCCGCCCACTTTATTGCAAACCTCCCAACTTACTTCAAATATATAATCAGGTATAAGTTGCTTTTCCATGATTACTATAATAATATTATACTATTGTTTTGCAATAGAGCGAACAAAGTTACAACAAATATTTTGTAACTCAGTGATAAAAAATGTTTTTTAGAATCGGGTGATTTGTCATATTTAGTGAATTGAGATTGTATATTTCTTAGGTAAAAAAGGGAATCTTTTTGGGAAACTTCGAGAAATAGGATTATATTTGTCTGACAAACTTAAAAAGAAAAAGTTATGGCTAATAAAAGAACTTTGAAGAAAGAGATTAATTACGTTGCCGGAGAATTGTTATCGGAATGTCTGTGTAATAAATATCTTATACCGGGCACTGATGCCGAAAAAGTAGATGCATTGATGGGAAAGATTATCGGTATCCAAGATGATTTTTTATGTCGAGTAGGGGCTAATGGAGATAAAGATCCCAAGAAAGTACGTTGTAGTTAAATTGGACTTGCTCCGTACATCCGCC
>ENA-OPMP01001321-OPMP01001321.1-human-gut-metagenome-genome-assembly--contig:-NODE-1321-length-11005-cov-2.201279_pt1 | contig 11005 bp, 9 predicted proteins | sample MGYA00241527_ERZ501751 | MGnify/ENA primary metagenome ERZ501751 (study PRJEB25962, sample SAMEA2042647) | human gut metagenome | biome: human gut; feature: human-associated habitat; material: faeces... | reverse complement strand
CTGCCGGTCATCGGATATCCGGTGTCTATGGCACTTGCAGCACTTCTTGTGGTCGTATCGGTTTCCTGGATCATCATCTGGCATGTCCGCCAGCACAAAAAAACAGTATAAGGTACATTTGGATGGGAAAATCCTCCACACGTTTCCACGTGTGGAGGATTTTTTTGGAAAAAACGGTAGCTGTCGGCTCATTTTCAAGAAAGACCGGGAATAACCCTTGATTTCAGGGGGCTTTTAGGGTATTATGGATACATAGTGGTGGAAAGTGGAATAAAAAATCCACTTTGTGGTGTAAAGTGGTGAACAAACAGAAGTTCAGAAAATGAGGAAGGGGAGGTGAGTCTGCCATGTTTATGGGCGAATACAATCATTCGGTTGATGCAAAAGGCAGACTGATCGTACCTTCTAAATTCCGGGAACAGCTTGGCAATGAATTTGTTGTGACAAAGGGACTGGATGGATGCCTGTTTGTTTATTCCCAGGAAGAATGGAAACGGATTGAGGAGAGTCTTCGTGAAAAACCACTGACTTCAAAAGATGCAAGAAAGTTTATGCGATTCTTTTTTGCAGGAGCTGCAAACTGCGAAGTAGACAAGCAGGGAAGAATTTTACTTCCGGCGAATCTGAGGGAATACGCAGGAATTGATAAAGAAGTTGTTTCCGTCGGCGTATTCAGCCGTGTGGAGATCTGGAGCAAAGAACGGTATCTGGAAAACAACGATTTTGATGACATGGATGAGATCGCAGAGCATATGGCAGAGTTGGGAATTGGAATCTAAATATGGAGTTTAAACATTATTCCGTTCTTTTGAACGAGACAATTGAACAATTACATATTCGCCCGGATGGCATTTATGTGGATGGAACGCTTGGGGGAGGCGGACATTCACTGCAAATATGCAGACATCTGACAACCGGAAGACTCATCGGAATCGATCAGGATGCAGATGCCATTGCCGCTGCCACAGAGAGACTGAAAGATTATGCAGACCGGGTTACCATCGTAAGAAGCAATTATGCACAGATGGCGGACGTGTTGAAGAATCTCGGAATCGAAAAAGTGGATGGAATCATTCTCGATCTGGGAGTTTCTTCTTTCCAGCTGGATACACCGGAACGCGGTTTTACCTACCGGAGTGAGGATGCACCGCTGGATATGCGGATGGACAAGCGTCAGCGCCTGACCGCAAGGGACATTGTGAACGATTACAGTGAAGCGGAACTGTTCCGCATAATTCGTGATTATGGAGAGGATCGGTTCGCAAAGAATATTGCAAAGCATATTGTACAGGCGCGGAAAGAAAAACCGATTGAAACGACCGGGGAACTCAACGCAATCATCCGTGGAGCCATCCCGATGAAAGTACAGGTGACCGGAGGACATCCTTCCAAGCGGACGTATCAGGCAATCCGCATTGAGCTGAATCATGAACTTGATGTACTTCGCGATACGTTAGATACCATGATTGATTTGTTGAATGATGGGGGAAGAATCTGCATTATCACATTTCATTCACTGGAAGACCGTATTGTAAAATCCAACTTCAAAAAGAACGAAAATCCGTGTACATGCCCGAGCAATTTCCCGGTCTGTGTATGTGGAAAGAAATCCAAAGGACGTGTGGTGACAAGAAAGCCCGTTCTGCCTTCGGAGAAGGAACTCGAAGAGAACAGCAGATCAAAGAGTGCAAAATTACGCGTGTTTGAGCGTGTGGAAGATGGAATGGAAAGCAGGGAAGCGTTATGAGCAGTAAAAACTATTATGTAAACGGGAATACCGTGAGAGAACTGGATACACCGGTTCGACACAATCAGAGAACACGCAAAGAAATCGAAGAGGCAAGACGTCGCAAAAACCGTAGAAATGCAGCGAGAAGGAATCGCCAGAGAGCGATGGAGATGAGCCGTGGGTATGTGGTATTTCTCACAGTCTGTGTTGTGGTCAGTGCGCTGATTGCCGTTTTGTTTGTACAGATGCAGTCACAGATGACGACACGAATGAAAAATGTGGCAAATCTGGAGAGCCAGCTGGCAGATCTTCGCGCGGACAATGATGCACGTTATAAAAATCTTACAACTTCAACAGACCTTGAACATATCAAAAAAGTGGCAATGAAAAAGCTTGGCATGAAATATCCAACGGAAAAACAGGTGGTATATTATACCGTGGAAAACAGCAATTTCATGGATCAGTATGAGGATATTCCATCCAAATAACAGGAGTCAGATGTGAGAAGAAAGAGAAGAAGACCGGCACAGAAATTTAACCGGAAGATGCGGACAAAACTGATGGTATTGTTTTCCCTTATTCTGGCTGTTTTGTGTGGACTGATCGGCAGATTGACTTATATTGAACACACGAAAGGGGAAACCTATCAGAAAAAAGTACTTTCCATGCAGTCTTATGACAGTAAAACGATTCCGTACCAGAGGGGAGAAATCATCGACCGTTCCGGTACGGTTCTTGCTACCAGTGTGGCAGTCTATAATGTGATTTTAGACTGCACCGTTGTCAATGACAAAGAAGAGTATGTTGATCCGACCGTGGAAGCACTGGTGAAATGTTTCCCGGAATTGGATGAAACGGAGATCCGCAGAATTATAAAAGAAAAAAAGGATAAACGCTATATTGTACTTGCCAAGAAAGTACCATATGACGAAGTACAGCCTTTTGTGGAACTGCAGGATGCCGTAGACAAAAAAGGAAACAAAGTAAATCCGGATATCAAGGGCGTCTGGTTTGAAAAAGAATATCAGAGAAATTATCCGTTTGGATCTTTAGCCTCTTCCGTGATTGGTTTTACTTCTTCCGGGAATGTCGGCACAACCGGACTGGAGAATTATTACAACAGTACATTAAACGGAATCAATGGGCGGGAGTACGGTTATCTGGACTCGGACAGCGATTTTGAAAAGACCGTCATTGATGCACAGGACGGGGATGCGCTGGTGACATCCATCGACGCAAATATCCAGTCCATCGTTGAAGAAAAAATCAAAGACTGGAATGAAAAATACCGGGACAACTATTATAAAGGAACCGGAAGTATCAATACGGCAGCGATTGTCATGAATCCAAACAACGGAGAAATCCTTGCCATGGCAGATTATCCAAACGTGGATCTGAACAATCCGAGAGATCTGAGTAAGTGGTACACCAAAAAACAGATCAAAAATATGTCCGAGGATGAAAAAATGGATGCGCTCAATGAGATATGGCAGAATTTTTGTGTATCCTCAACGTATGAGCCGGGATCTGTACAGAAACCTTTTACGGTTGCGTGTGGACTCGAAACCGGAACAATCAAAGATAAAATGACATTTGACTGTGATGGGTACGAGGATTTTAATGGACAGAAGGTGCGCTGCGTGGCGCGTTACGGACATGGAATAGAAACCGTCCGGAAGACACTTATGGATTCCTGTAATGATGCCATCATGCAGATGTCATACAAAATCGGAAAGAATCATTTTACAGAGTACCAGTCCATCTATGGATTTGGACAGAAAACGGGAATTGATCTGCCGGGAGAGGCAAATACCGCATCTTTGATGTATCAGGTGGAAGATATGAAACCGATCGATCTGGCAACCAATGCATTCGGACAGAACTATAACTGTACGATGGTCCAGATGGTGAGTGGATTTGCGTCACTGATCAATGGCGGAACTTATTATCAGCCACATCTGGTAACCAAAATCACGGATTCGACAGGAAATACGATTTCCACGGTGGAACCGAAAGCTGTGAAACAGACCATTTCCCAGAGTACCAGCGATAAAATCCGGGATTATCTGCAGAGTGTCGTAAAGGAAGGTACGGGAAATACGGCAAAAGTGGATGGATATTCTATGGGCGGTAAAACAGGAACCGCACAGAAGTTTCCGCGTGGAAACGGAAAATATCTTGTTTCATTTATGGGATTTGCCCCATACGACAACCCGCAGGTACTGATCTATGTGGTTGTGAATGAACCGAATGTGGCAGACCAGCCGCACAGCGTGTTTGCGCAGAACATTGCGCGTGAGATCTTAGAAGAAGTTCTTCCGTATATGAATATTTATCCGGATGAAAAGAAGACCGGTGTAAACAAGGGCTATGATGTTACCGGGTCAAAAGACAGTTCACAGTATACCGGAAAGCATAACGGAACCAAGTCCAGAAATGAAAAGAAAAAGAAGAACTAAAGACAGAGAGTTCTTAGAAAGGCTCTGCAGTGCATATGCTTTAAGAAAAGGATCGTGGTGCTTTTCATGGAGTGGAATAAAACCTATCACCGCAGAAAAATATGTATCATATTCTTTTCTGTTGTTCTGATGTCGATGGTTTTGTGCGGGCGTCTGGTCTATCTTATGCTTTTTGAGGGAAAATATTATGAGACGCAGGCAAAAGATCTGCAGCAGAGAGAAAGAAAAATAAAAGCCGCCAGAGGCAAAATTCTGGATCGAAATGGTGTAGTACTGGCAGATAACAAATCAGTCTGCACCATTTCTGTCATACATAACCAGATAAAGGAACCGGAAGCGGTCATTGCCATGCTCGTAAAGGAGCTTGGAATTCCGGAAGAAAAGGTCCGTAAGCGGGTAGAAAAATATTCGTCTCTCGAGAAGATCAAAAGTAATGTCGATAAGGAAACCGGAAACCGGATTCTTGCCTATGGCTATGCAGGGGTGAAAGTGGATGAGGATTATAAACGAAATTATCCATACGATACGCTTGCCTCAAAAGTGCTGGGGTTTACCGGCGGGGATAACCAGGGAATTATCGGACTGGAAAGTGTGTACGACAAATATCTGGAGGGAACCGATGGTCTGATTCTGACGACAACGGATGCCCGTGGTGTGGAAGTTGACAATATCGGAGAGGAACGCAAAGAACCTGTTGCCGGAAATAATCTGCGCACATCATTGGATGCAAATATTCAGATGTTTGCCATGCAGGCGGCAAATAAAGCATATATTCAGAAAGAAGCGGATTCTGTCAGTATTATTGTGATGAATCCTTCCGACGGAGCCGTCATGGCAATGGTGGATTATCCGGAATTTCATCTGAATGAGCCGTTTCAGCTGATTGAGGAGTATAAGGAGTATGAGGGTACCAAAAAGGAGCAGGAATACTGTAACCGGATGTGGCGAAACCAGTGTATCAATGATACCTATGAGCCCGGATCAACATTTAAGGTGATCACCGCGGCAGCGGCACTGGAAGAAGGTGTGGTTTCTTTGGAAGACCGGTTTCACTGTCCGGGATATATTGTGGTGGAGGACCGCAGGATTCGCTGCCACAAAACGACCGGGCATGGAGCGGAAAGCTTTGTGGAAGGAATCGAAAATTCCTGCAATCCCGTGTTTATCAATGTGGGACTTCGGATCGGTGCCGATCACTTTTATGACTATTTTGAGCAGTTCGGTCTGTTACATAAAACGGGGATTGACCTGCCGGGAGAGGCTTCGACCATCATGCACAAGCGGGAAAAGATCGGGCTTGTGGAACTGGCAACCATCTCATTCGGACAGTCATTTCAGATCACACCGATCCAGCTGGCAACCACCGTTTCTTCTATTATTAATGGAGGAAACCGCGTGACACCGCACGTCGGAATGCAGGTGGAGAATGGAGACAAAAAAGTAATAAAAACGTTTGATTTTCCGGTGCAGGAGGGAATCTGCAGGGAGGAAACGTCGGAAAAAATGCGGTTTTTGTTGGAAAAAGTGGTATCCGAGGGAGGCGGAAACAAAGCATATATTGAGGGGTATGAGATTGGCGGAAAAACAGCCACTTCACAGACCCTGCCCCGTTCCGCACATAAGTACATCTCCTCGTTTCTGGGGTTTGCACCGGCGGATGATCCGAAAGTTCTGGTACTTGTGATCATAAGGAACCCTTCCGGCATTTATTATGGCGGTACCATTGCGGCTCCTGTGGCAAAGGAAATTTTCGAAAACATACTGCCTTACCTTGAATTGGAGCAGTAAATACCTTATAATCGTAATTATACGCAAAGATGGAGGTTGATCGTAATGAAACTTGAAGGAAAAAAGGTTCTGGTTGTGGGAGCCGGAAAGAGCGGCATTGCTGCGTCAGAACTGTTATTGGATAAAAAAATTGAAACTGTTCTCTATGATGGAAACAAAGATCTGGATGTAGAAAAGTTATATGAAAAGGCACCGAAACTGAAAGGAATGCCGGTGCTTTTGGGGGAGCTGACGGATGAGCAGCTGCGCGCATTTGATGTAGCAGTCTTAAGTCCGGGCGTCCCGACGGATCTGCCGGTCGTAGAGCGGATGCGTGCACAGAACGTCTGCATCTGGGGCGAGATTGAACTTGCATATTCTTTCGCAAAAGGCAGACTGATTGCAATCACCGGAACAAACGGAAAGACCACTACGACAGCATTGACCGGAGAAATCATGAAAAATTATTTCAAGGATGTGCGCGTGGTTGGAAATATCGGAATTCCGTATACTTCCGAGGCTGCCACAATGACGGATGAAACCGTAACCGTCGCAGAGATCAGCAGTTTCCAGCTGGAAACCATTCATGAGTTCCATCCGGAAATATCCGCAATCTTAAATATTACGCCGGATCATCTGAACCGTCATCATACGATGGAGTGTTATATCCGGACCAAAGAGGCGATTACCACCAACCAGACAAACGATGAGGTGTGTGTACTCAATTATGAGGATGAGGTGCTTCGGGCATTCGGAGAGAGCGCACCGGTGCATGTGGTCTGGTTCAGCAGTGCAAGAAAACTTGCTGAAGGATTTTATCTCGACGGAGAGGAAATCTTTTATGCGCATGACGGAAACACCGAGAAGGTGATCAATGTCAATGATCTGAATCTGCTGGGACGACATAACTATGAAAATGTCATGGCCGCAACTGCCATGAGTGTGAATTTCGGAGTGCCGATGGAGAAAATCGTGGAGGTGCTGAAGCGTTTCCAGGCGGTAGAACACCGGATCGAGTATGTGACCGAAAAAAGAGGGGTCCGTTTTTACAACGATTCCAAGGGAACCAACCCGGATGCCGCTATTCAGGGAATCCGTGCGATGAACCGTCCAACGCTTCTGATCGGAGGCGGTTATGATAAGCAGTCCACATATGATGAGTGGATTGATGCATTTGACGGAAAAGTAAAAAAACTGGTGCTGATCGGACAGACAGCAGAAAAGATTGAAGTGTGTGCGCATAAGCATGGTTTTATGGATACCGTGCGCTGTGAGACCTTTGAGGAAGCGATCCGTTACTGCTATGACCATGCAGTATCCGGGGATGCGGTTCTGCTTTCACCGGCATGTGCCAGCTGGGGCATGTTCCCGAACTATGAGGAGCGTGGACGGATATTCAAAGAAATCGTTCGTGGATTAGAGGAGTAGTGAGTCGTGCCGAAACGGAGACGTGGGGAAAAGAAAACAACATATTTTGACTATAATCTGTTGTTTATCATTATTTTCCTATTATGTTTTGGACTGGTGATGCTTTACAGTTCCAGTTCGTATACATCAGCAAATAAATATGGGGACAGTGCACATTATCTGAAACTGCAGGCGCGAAATATCGCAATCGGTCTTGTTTTTATGTTCTATTTTGCAAAGAAGGATTATCATGTGTGGAGAAAATTCGGAAGGCTGGCATACTGGGGAGCCCTGGGGTTTTGCCTTGTCGTTCTGGCAAAGGTACCGGGGCTGACGCGAAGCTCCCACGGACAGTCCCGCTGGATTCAGGTCGGACCGATCGGCTTTCAGCCATCGGAGCTTGCAAAGATTGCCATCATTATTTATCTGGCGATGCTGATCGAGCGTATTCCCAAGCAGCTGGATAAGGTTTCAAGCATGGCAAAAGTAGGAATCCGTCTGGTGCCGCTTGTTTTGTTTGTCGCGGTAAACAACCTGAGTACGGCGATTATCATTCTTGGGATTGCTGTCTGTATGCTGTTTGTGGCAAGTCCGAAGTACAAAGAGTTTTTTGTGGTTGCCGTGCTGGGGGTGCTGTTTATTTTCGCATTTATCAATATCGCGTCTTACCGGAGTGACCGTGTGGAGGCATGGAAACATCCGGAGACAGCGGGAGATAAGGGATATCAGACCATGCAGGCACTCTATGCAATCGGATCCGGCAAGCTGTTTGGAAAAGGACTCGGACAGAGCCTGCAGAAGCTGGGCAATGTGCCGGAGGCACAGAATGATATGATTTTTTCCATTATCTGTGAGGAACTCGGTCTTTTCGGAGCTGTCTGTGTCATTCTTCTGTTTGTCCTGATGCTCTGGCGGATGATGGTCATTGCCAATAATGCAAAGGATCTGTACGGGGCACTTCTGGTGACGGGCATTATGTCACATATTGCGATTCAGGTAGTTTTAAATATTGCGGTTGTTACCAATACGATTCCGAATACCGGTGTCATTCTGCCGTTTATCAGTTACGGAGGTACCTCGCTTGTATTCCTTATGGCAGAGATGGGGCTTGCGTTGAGCGTGTCGAAGGGCATCCGTCTGGATACGATCGAGTAGGTTTGTCATGATTAAAGAAGAACGAAGAAAAAAGAAAAAAAGAAAAAATATCCTGCAGGGAATACTCGGAATCCTGATAGTGCTTGCGCTGGCAGTCCTGATCATTTTTACCGTTTTTAAAGTAAAAAATGTGGAGGTGGAGGGAAACAAACTCTACGATGCCAAAGTGATTGAAAAAGCAGTATTAAACGATGAGTATTCCTGGAATTCCCTGTATGTATTCCTGAAATATAAATTTGTCAATACCAGTGAAGTTCCGTTTGTGGACACGATGGAGATCAGCCTGAAAGATCCGCAGACGCTGCATATCAAAGTGTATGAGAAAGGAATCATGGGATATCTGTATCTCTCCTCGATCAATAAGAATGTCTATTTCGACAAAGACGGCATTGTGACAGAATTGTCTGACCGTGTGATTGAGGATACACCGCAGATCCTTGGGATTGACTGTAAAAAAGTAGTGCAGTATGAAAAGCTGCCGATCGGCTCGAAGCGGCTAAAGCAGCTTCTGACGCTGACGCAGGCTTTAAAACGCAATGACCTGATCCCGGATTCCATTACCTATGGTGTGGAAAATGAGCCGGTTCTGACATACGGGACGGTTAAAGTTTCCATGGGTTCCCTGGAATTTCTGACCCAGAAAGTGGAGCGGCTGGCAAAAATCAAGCCGCAGCTGCAGGGAATGGAAGGAACACTACATTTAGAAAACTGGACAGAAGAAACGACAAATATTGTGTTTGACAAAACGGAAAGTTCGAAAAAAGATAATAAAAAATCATAATTTTCGGTTGATTATTTGTATGAAAAATTATATTATAGTCTATATGAGTACGTATGAAACATTTTTATGTTTCACGGTGCCGCAGGGCTATAGGAAAGAGGAGGAAGAACCATGCTGGAGATTCGGACAACAGAGACAGATACGAGTGCCAAAATTATCGTGATTGGTGTAGGTGGTGCTGGTAATAACGCTGTGAACCGCATGATTGATGAGAATATAGGTGGAGTCGAATTTATCGGAGTAAATACAGATAAGCAGGCGTTGCAGCTTTGCAAGGCTCCTACATTGATACAGATCGGAGAAAAGCTTACAAAAGGACTTGGTGCAGGAGCACAGCCGGAGATCGGCGAGAAAGCAGCAGAGGAAAGTGCAGAAGAATTATCCGCAGCTGTCAAAGGTGCAGATATGGTATTTGTAACCTGCGGGCTTGGTGGAGGAACCGGTACTGGTTCAGCACCAATTATAGCTAAATTAGCTAAAAAAGCAGGTGCATTAACTGTTGCTGTAGCTACTATGCCTTTTTCAGCTGAAGGTATTAGAAGAAGGGAAAATGCAGAAAACGGTTTGGAAAAACTTAAATCAGCAGCGGATACTGTAATTATTATTCCAAATGACAAATTATTGGAAGTAGCACCAAACCTTCCTTTAAACAAAGCATTCATGGTTTCTGATGAAATTTTAGGTAGAGCAGTTAAAGGTATTACTGAACTGATTACTAAAAGCGGTCTTGTAAGTCTGGACTTTGCTGATATTAAAAGTATTATGGGCAGTTCCGGTATGGCTATGATTGGTATGGGTGAATCTGATTCTGGCGACAGAGCATTAGAATCTGTCCATGAAGCATTAAGCAGCCCATTATTAGATATCGATATTTCCAATGCTACTGGTGCTTTAATTAACATTGCAGGTAGTTCTGATATGACTTTACATGAATCAGAAAAAATCGTACAGGTTGTTGCTGATAAATTAGATCCTGAAGCTAACATTATTTGGGGAGCTCAAATTGATGAAAGCTTGGAGAATACTATTAGAACAACTATTGTTGTTTCAGGTATTTCTGAGTCTAAAGACAACAGTTCTGTAAATGATGATGATTTTGAAGAGTCTCAGGAAACTACTTCTAATGAAGATCAATTAGATGATTTCATTGATGGAATATTCTAATTCCATTTTTCTTTTTTTATTTCATAGAAAACTTTATTAATAAATAAAATTAAAAATTATTTCATTACTATTATTTTATTATAATTCACTACTATGGGATTAAATTCTGTAGTTTTTTATTAAAGGGTATTTAATATGAATGTTCAAGAACGTTTTGATAAAACTATTAAAGATTGTAAAAGAGTATTAAAAGTATCAAGAAAACCAGACAAAGAAGAATATTTGGAATTTTCAAAAATTGTAGCAATTGGAATTGCTATTATTGGTGTTGTCGGTTTTGTAATTGTATTAATCGGTGAATTAATAGGATTATAATTATTCATTTTTGCATAATTTAATCTCAAGAAATTATAATAAAATTTAATTTGTAATATTAATTTTATTTCAAAATTTAATTTTTTGAAAACTTTAAATACTATTATCAATATAGATATAGATATTATAAGAATCTAATTATTTCATGATTCGTTTCTTGTTTAATTATGTTTTTATAATAACTTTTAACTTAACTATATGATTTTATTAACTTAAAAATAGGTGATT
>ENA-OPMP01001320-OPMP01001320.1-human-gut-metagenome-genome-assembly--contig:-NODE-1320-length-11005-cov-3.323927_pt1 | contig 11005 bp, 9 predicted proteins | sample MGYA00241527_ERZ501751 | MGnify/ENA primary metagenome ERZ501751 (study PRJEB25962, sample SAMEA2042647) | human gut metagenome | biome: human gut; feature: human-associated habitat; material: faeces... | reverse complement strand
AAAATATTCCGGATTACCGCCGAGGAACAAAAGCCCAAGCGGCTTTCTCTCCCTGCAAAGAAGAATTGCCTGCTCTACCTCATCTGCATCCTCGTCCAGATAAGACACGACCAGCGTATATTCCGTTTTCTCGATCATGCGCTGGATTTCCTCCACGACACTGGCAAAAAGCATATTTGAGATACCTTTGACCAGTACGCCGATTGCCTTGGAATTGTTCTGTTTTAAATGCTTCGCATTGTTGTTCGGCACAAAATTAAACTTTGCGACAACTTCCTCGATCTTTTTTCTTGCATCCGGGCTGACATCATTTCTATTATTAAGCACTCTGGAAACCGTGCTGACGGAATAGCCTGACTCTCTGGCAATATCTTTTATTGTAACCATAACTTTTCCTGCCTGTTTTTGTCTTCTTGATTTCACTGGCAATTATTATATCAGCCTTTGACAGCTCCTGCAACAACACCTTCTATAATATACTTCTGGCAGGCTGCATAAAAAATAATGATCGGAACAATGGCAAGCACCAGCATCGCCATCATGGTACCCCAGTCAACAGCTCCGTAGCCGCCCTTTAAATACTGGATGACAATCGGGATGGTCTTGTATTTTTTCAGATCCAGCACCAGATAAGGCAGCAGATAGTCGTTCCAGATCCACATGGCATTCAGAATGGCTACGGTGATGGCTGTGGGCTTCAGGATCGGCATTACGACACCGAAGAAGGTCTGCAAAGGGTTGCATCCGTCGATCATGGCTGCCTCTTCGATGTCCAGTGGAATCGATTTGATGAATCCACAGAACATGAATACGGACAGGCCGGAACCAAATCCCAGATACAGCAGCACCATTCCGGGAGGGTTGTTCAGGTGGGTCATATTAGCCAGCTTGGACATAGTGAACATTACCATCTGGAAAGGCACGATCATGGAAAATACGAACATGTAATACAGCACATTGGTCACGCCGGTTTTCACTCTGGTCAGATAGTACGCAGTCATGGAAGTGAACAGAATGATCGCTGCCACGGAAAATACAGTGATAAATGCAGACCAACCGAAAGCTGTGAAAAAACCGGTTTTTTCAATACCGTTCACATAGTTGGTCAATCCCACAAAGGTCTCTGCGGTAGGCAGTGCAAACGGATTGTTGCTGATGAACAGTTTTCCCTTAAAGGAGTTGATCAGCACGAAGAAAATAGGTGTTAAAAATGCAACTACCAGCAGACACAGGATACAAAATATGATCACATTGGAAGTTTTTTTCTTAGTCATTATTGTTCTACCTCCTTACGTCTGGTAAGTACCAGCTGTCCCAGGGCTATGACTGCCACAACGATGAAGAACAGTACTGCTTTTGCCTGACCGACACCTTCGTAACCGTTTCTGCCGTAGAAAGTATTGTAAATATCCAGAGCCAGCATTGCGGTCTTTTTGCTGGGAGCACCGGCAGTCAGCGCCAGGTTCTGGTCAAAGAGCTTGAAACTGTTGGATACAGTAAGGAACAAACATATAGTAATAGATGGCATAACCATCGGAATTTTCACTTTGAATAAAGTCTGTAACGAAGTAGCTCCGTCAATCTGTGCTGCTTCGATCAGGTCTGTAGGTACATTCTGTAGTCCGGCTACATAAATGATCATCATATAACCGATCATCTGCCAGTTCATCAGGATGACCAATCCCCAGAAACCATAGGTAGGATTAGCTACCAGTGTGGTCTCATATTTCAACAATACCGCATTGATCATCTGCTGCCAGATATAACCCAGGATGATACCACCGATCAGGTTCGGCATGAAGAATACGGTACGGAACAGGTTGGTTCCTTTGATCTTTCTGGTCAGTGCCAGTGCCAGAATGAACGCAAACACGTTAATGGTAATGATAGATACAACAGAAAACTTTAAGGTAAAACCGAATGCGTTGACAAAATCTTTGTCCGCAAAAATTTTGATATAATTTTCCAGGCCTACAAATTGTGCATTTGTAATCGTCTTAAATTTGCAAAAGGACAGATATACGCCCATAACAAACGGTATGATAAATGCAAAGGAAAATGCGATCAATGTAGGCAGTACAAAAATGGGAAAATATCGTTTTAATGTCTTTTGCATAAGCCTTCTCCTATTAATTCCTTTTTACATGATATTCCGGGTTTTACAAACACGGGGGCCGTGGTACCACCACCGCCCCCTGTGTCTGAAGTTATATAAGATGGATAACGATTTAGAATAGTTATAAGTTGAGATCAATTAGTTAGCTGCGGTTGCGGCCTTTTCAGCTGCCCATTCGTCAACTACTTTTGTCTTTACAGCGTCCCAGTCGATGGAACCGGAAGCATACTCCAGAAGAGCTGCACCGAAGTCATCCTTGAACTGCTGGCTGGGGAAGGAAGTGAAGTTCCAGGATACAGATGTCTTGGAGGTATCTGCCATGTAACGAAGAACTTCCTGTGCCAGAGGATCGGTGGGCTTTTCATCATCGCTGAAGGTATCGAAAGGAGCAATGAAGCCAAGGTCATTGGTTACTGCTGCCTTACCGGTTTCAGAAGAGAACAGCCATTCAACGAATGCGATAGATGCTGCCTGATCCTCAGCAGAAGCTTCCTTGTTGATGCAGAAGAAGTTCTCAGTACCGGTGCACAGTCCCTGGTTCTCTTCACCTTCAACGCCGGTATAAATAGGAAGGAACTTAACATCCTCAGCCTTAACGGTGTTACCTTCTACGCCATTGATCTGGCTCCAACCCCAGTTACCGTTCTGTACCATTGCTGCCTGACCCAGAGCGAACTCAGCCATGGAGTCGTCTACAGACTTGCTTCCCAGCAGGCCGGGTGCTGTGCAGGAGTTGTTGATGTACAGATCGAAAATGTTCTTGAAGTTATCGGAGTAAGTGAACTCCAGGTTATCGGTATCGGTGATACCCTTGTCCTTGAACTCGTAGTATACAGGGATGTTAGCCAGATGAGTCTGCCATCTCCAGTCTTCACCGGGAGTCAGGGATGTGGAAGCGAATACGCCTTCAATACCCAGTTCATCTTTCTTAGCCTGCATATCTTCTACAACCTCTTTTAACTTAGCGAAGTTGTTGATCTCATCCATGCTTGCTGCCTTAGCGCCATCCAGTGCGAAGTACTTCTGCATGATAGCGTCGTTATAAATGATACCATAACCCTCTACTACGTAAGGGATTCCGTATACACCACCGTCTTCGCCGGTGATTGCCAGGCTCTTATCCATTAACCAGCTGTACAGGTCTGTATCCTTTAAGTCTGCACAGTAGTCTTTCCAGTTCTGATAACCGATAGGTCCGTTGATCTGGAACAGGGTAGGTGCTTCCTTGTTAGCGATCTCAGACATCAGGGTCTGCTCGTAGGTACCGCTTGCTGCAGTTACAACCTTTACAGGAACACCGGTCTCCTCGGTATATTCCTTAGCCAGCTTCTGCCATACTTCGTCAACTTCAGGTTTGAAGTTCAGATAGTATACAGAGCCTGCTGCCTCTGCGGTCTTCTCTGCGGTCTTCTCTGCCGCCTCGGTAGTTGTTGCTGCGTCCGTCTTGTTGTCGGTAGCAGGGGTGGTTGCTGTTGCATTGTCAGCATTTCCGCAACCGGTCAGCATGGAAGCTGCCATTACTGCACAAAGTAAAACACTTGCCAGTTTCTTCTTCATAATCTTACCTCTCCTTTTTTGTTGGAACGGGAACCCTTCATAATTCTTGCTATACTCCCGTCAGGTTGTCGGAAACGGTTTCGGTATTGTTCCCGGTAACGTTTCCGTTGCTGTAATTAGAAAATAGCACATTCACGAACTGGTTGCAAGTGCTTTTCTGTAAATCCCTGGAAGTTTGTATATTGTTCTCAAAATACTTCTCGCAGTTTTGTGCATTTTCACAATGACTTTATAATTCTTCTGCCGCTTATATTCTTTTTTCAAATAATTAACCCCTCGAGCGGACTGTCTTCTACTCGCTTTTTATACTTTGTACACCATCTCGCTTAAAAGCTCGATGATGTACATTCGCCAGGTACAGATTCTTGTGCAAGCACAAATCTGTACCTGGCTCATCGTATACACAAAAAGAGGTGCTGCCTCATCCTTCTGCAGCACCTCCCGGGTTCTTTTTTCTATTTTATTTTTACAGATACTTTTTCCAGCCTTCCGGCAGATATTTTGCCGTGCTGCGGAGCATATCCCTTACCAGCTCTTCCACCTGTTCTCTGGAAGCTCTTCCTTTCACCTGCGGATCCTCCAGGAATGCTTCCACCACCAGATCAAAATCACACAGAATAGCTGCTTTCAGAATCCGCTCATGGTTTGCCACATGGGGATCCACCAGCTCCTTGATCTGCTCCGGAAGCTCTCCGGCATACAACGGGCGGATGGCATCTCTCTCGAATACCGCATTGGTCTCTACAACCGCACTTTCCGGCAGATTGGCAATCTGATGTCCGGTATTGGGAATATTGACATTGCTGATCTTGCGGGTCAGTCCGCAGAGTGCCTTGATCAGCTGGATACCTTCCTCCCCGGTAGGCTTCAACTCGATCTCTTCCTCACCGGCTGCCAGTCTCGCGCTCTTTGCCAGACGTTCCTGCAGATCCTTCTTTCTCCAGTCTACGGTAGTCAGACCGAATTTCCATCTCTTTACCGTCTCGGGATCTTTCAGGTAACTGTCACCCACACCGGGCATGAATTCCACCAGATGCCTGTCGCCTGCTGCTGCGATCAGACCATATTTGCGGAACAGATCAAATTTCACAATATGGGCACACTCGAAAGTAGAGTTCGCCCAGTTTTTATCTGCTTCTTTGTAGCCGTCTTCCTTATGCTCCTCGGTATATTTCCGGTAAATGGGGAACAGATCGATTCCCTTATAGGAAGCATAGTCAAACCAGGTGAAATGGTTGATACCCAGTACATTGACCTGAATATCCTCACGTTTCACATCCTTAAGCCCCATGGTCTCTTCCAAAATACCCTTTAACACTTTCTGGGTACCGAATACTTCATGGCAGCATCCAAAAGCTTTGATCTCCGGAAAAACATAGTACAAAGTCTTCACGCACAGGGACATGGGGTTGGTGTAATTAATGACCCAGGCTTTCGGTGCATATGCCCTGATGGCCTGTGCGATCTCCACATACATGGGAATTGTACGCAGTGCTCTCATGGCACCGCCGGGGCCTGCGGTATCTCCTACAGACTGATAGATTCCCAGTCGTTCCGGCATATGTACATCCACAGCCATCTCATCAAAAGTTCCCGGCAAAATAGAGATCACGATGAAATCCGCACCGGTCAATGCGGACTGTAAGCTGTCAGAAACAGTATAGTTCCATTTGCCCACCACATCCTCTCTTGCAGAAAGTCTGTTGCCGATGATCTCATTGTGTTTTGCCGCCTCCGCATCAATATCATACAGGCGGATGGTTCCGGACAGTTCTTCATCCATGGCCAGATCCGTCATAAATGTCCATGCCCATCCTCTGGAACCACCGCCAATATAGGCGATCTGTAAATCTTTTACCTTTCCGTCTGCATACTCCATTTTTGTATCCTCCTTATGTGTTTCCGGTCCTTGGGATCCTCTGCTCCATCGGCCCGTACTGCCTTCTCTATATTGCACATTATAGCCTATGGCTGTATAATAATCTTGCTATTATTTGTGTATTTTTTGCCATTTTCGTACTATATTGACTTTTGTTTTTATACAAGCCCATAGATTTGTAATATAGCCTGCGCATACTGTTTTTCAGAATGCAGTCTAATATAGCACTAATATAGCATAGGAAAAAGGAGATCACTATTATGTTTGAAACAGGGGATTTTCAGACACCGGCTCCACCGGAATCAGGCGTTGCGGACAATGCTGTTGCTTCGACGCCTCAGGATCACTGGCTCTATAATGAGCTTGTAGACGGATTCCACATCGACCGTGTTGTACGGGACTATAATTATTCCATGGATATCCGTCACATTCACGAAGAATACGAGATTTATTATCTTTTAGAGGGGGAACGGTATTATTTTATCAACCAGCAGACCTATCTGGTCACCCCGGGAACGCTGGTCTTCATTGACAAGGAGCAGATCCACCGCACCGGTATGGCTTCCGCCGGACCACATCACGACCGGATCGTTTTAGGAATCATGGAAGAGCCCTTTTCTACCTTTCTGGCATCTTTCGGAGGATTGCAGCTGCAGAGTTTTTTCACGGAGCAGGGCAGTATTCTGACACTGCCAGAAGAAATGCGCCCCTATATCCAGTCTCTGTTGCAGGACATTGCCTCTGAGCTGATCCACAAAAAGCCCGGCTATCTTCTGGCCGCCATGACGAAGCTGGCAGAATTTTTCATTGCCGTGCTACGCTTGCAGCCCGAGGGTCCCGTTGTCTCATCCCCGGCCAGACATTCGAACCCGAAGTATCAAAAGGTCGATGAAGTGGCGCACTATATTGTAGAACATTGTACTGAGCGGATCTCTCTGGAGGATCTCGCTGGGCGGTTCTATATCAACAAATTTTACCTGAGCCGCATCTTCAAGGAGGTCACCAGTTTTACCATCAATGATTACCTGAATGTCAACCGCATCAAAAAAGCCCACCGGCTCCTTCTGGAAACGGATGACAGCATCACTTCCATTGCGGAACAGTTGGGCTATGAAAATATTACTTATTTTGAACGGGTGTTTAAAAAATACCGGAATATGACACCGTTAAAATATCGGAATTATTATCGGTCGGAGACGGAGTGACCTATGAATCTGCAGCTGTCTGAACGTATACTCCTTGTCTGCTTCATGATAAGTCGCTCTACAACAGATCACTCAGTCGTGCAAACTGCTCCAGTGTCAGTGCCTCACCTCTTACGGTAGGGGACAGGCTCATCTGTGCCAGGGCTGCTGCCGCGGATTCCTTGGTGATGCCTGGGAGGCCCGCATTTCCCAGACCGTTCACCAGGGTCTTACGGCGCTGGTTGAAGGAAGCCCGGATCAGGGCGAACATCTTCTTCTCATCCTTCACCTGTACCGGCGGTTCTTCGTAGCGGGTCAGGCGGATGACCGCACTGCCCACATTCGGTCTCGGGATGAAGCAGTTGGGCGGTACATTCGCCACGATTTCCGGCTTTGCATAATACTGCACCGCCAGAGACAGGGCGCCGTAATCCTTCGTGCCGGGGCCTACCTGCATACGGTCCGCCACTTCCTTCTGCACCATGATGGTGATGCTCTTCAGCGGCACACGGCTCTCGAATAAGCCCATGATGATCGGTGTCGTTATGTAATAGGGCAGGTTTGCCACCACCTTGATGGGGCGTCCTCCGTTTTTCTCTTCCACCAGCCGGTTAATGTCCACTTTCAGGATATCGTCATTGATGACCGTGACGTTATCATAATCCTGTAATGTCTCTTCCAGAATAGGGATCAGTGCCTTGTCGATCTCCACGGCCACCACGCTGCCCGCGCGCTCCGCAAGATACTGGGTCATGGTACCGATGCCCGGCCCGATCTCCAGCACGCAGTCCTCCTTCGTGATCTCCGCAGAAGAAATAATCCGGTCCAGAACCGTCGTGTCTATAAGAAAGTTCTGTCCGAATTTTTTTTGAAAATTGAAATGGTACTTCTGCAGTACCGCAATGGTATTCTGGGGAATGCCCAAATAAGCCATAATAAGCCTCCTTAATAATACTTAAAATCCTCTAAAAAATGAATACAATCATACAACACCAGCACATCCATTCCCTGTTCCGGTTCATACTGCTCCATCATTTGGAACAGTTTCCCGTTAAAATACCGCAGATCCACCACGTAGATATTCTCATAATGGGCCGTGAGCAGCGGAATCAGGCTGTTGGCATAAGAATCCTTGATGACAAACAGCGTCTTACCGGGATTGTATCCCGTATGAATCTCAATAAATGCATGATTGTCATTCAGGAAAAATCCATACTGGTTCTTGGTATCCAGATAATCCGGTGCATACAGAGAATCAGCCGTGTCCGCAAAATCATACGTCACCGATACTGCTTTTTTCTCCGTCTCCGGGAAATACTGTATGGTATCCTTCGTCCAGTCCACGTTGATACGGGACTGCAGGGTTCCCTGAAAATTCTCCGACACCATCTTCATGCCGTTTACGTCATACGGGTAGGGGAAACGTCCCACACTGTCCGCCCAGGCCAGAAAACCGTAATATGCCCCCAGACTGGTCCAATGATGATCCGTGCGATAATAGATGGGCTCCTGTGCATGCTCCTGCAAAGCGTGATACACATCTATATAATGCTCTTCTCCAATAGAATTCCTTACCTTCGTAAGCAGCCGTTCTTCGTCATAATAAGGTGCAAATGCCGGCAGCATATCCGTGAGAATGTTGTCCGCTGTCGGTACCAGCATGACTTTGGCATCCCAGTGGTTCACCAGCTTTGTTAACGATGCGACACGGGAATTTTCCATCTGCTCCGTATACTCATCGGGATCGTTTACTCCGATCAGATACCGGTCTGCTCCCAGATAGACCCCGTTGATCTCTTTTTTCCGGAAACAGATATCTGCCCGGGTCTTAAGTCCTACCCATTTATCCCGTCCTACGAACTGGTCGGACATGTATTTCTCATACGCATCCCCGTATTCTCCCGTAAAAAGACTCTCCCAGGAAAAGGCAGGGCGGGAAGCCAGCACCCGGTTCTCCGCTTCCGAATATACTCTGTCACTGTTCCACAGATCTGCCACTCCCAGAACCAGAAGTACCGCACAGACCAGTCCGATGGTCAACAGCGAATTTCTTTTATCATCCATATGCGGTTCCTCCTTCCCGGTTAGAATCGAAAATACAAAAAGGGATTATACGACGCATCCACAATATACGCCACCGACAGAAGCAGCAGTACTGCCGGAATCACCTTTTCTCCCAACCGGTACAGTGCCATGGCGGGGCCTGTCTTACTGCTTTTCAAAGCATGCACCAGTCTGCTGCCTAGCGGAAGACATGCCACCAATGCGATGACCAGAAGCACCAGATACTCATTGCTCAAAAACATGGCCAGTGAATTCACGGGCCCTACCCCGTTCATTCCAAACATAGCCTGCAGATAAGCCAGAATCTCACCGGGACTTTCCAGTGCAAAAAATACCCAGCTGATCAATACCACCGCCAGCGTATAAACCCTGCCGAACACTTTGGGCACACTCTCCAGAACTTCTCCCAGAAACAGTTTTTCCAGAATCAGGAAAAGCGCAAACCACAGCCCCCAGAACAGGAAGTTCCATCCCGCACCGTGCCAGATACCGGTCAGCATCCATACCACCAGAATATTAAACAGCTGTCTCGGCAAGCCCTTGCGATTGCCACCCAACGGAATATACACATACTCCTTGAACCAGGTACTTAGGGAAATATGCCATCTGTGCCAGAAATCTTTGACCGAAGTGGCAACGTATGGATAATTGAAGTTCTCCGGGAAATGGAAGCCTAAGACTGCCCCCAGTCCGATCGCCATGTCGGAATAGCCTGAAAAATCAAAGTAGATCTGCAATGCAAAGGCGGCAATTCCCAGCCATGCCATGAGAACACTCATCTGATCCGTTCCCAACTCCGTTACCTGTTTCCATAATAATCCCAGATTATTGGCCAGCAATACCTTTTTCGCCAGTCCCGTCACAAAACGCTTCGCACCATAGCTGATGGCATCCAGGTCGGTCCGTCTGTCCTGCAGATACCGTTCCACCTGATGATACTTTAAAATAGGCCCGGCGATCAGCTGTGGGAACATGGTCACGTAGACACCGAACTGCAGAATATTGCGCTGCGCTTTTGTATCGCCCCGGTACACATCGATCACATAAGACATGGTCTGGAAGGTGTAAAAGGAAATTCCGATGGGTAAAGGAAGATTCAGAAACGGAATCGACGTTCCGAAGACCGCATTCACCGTCTGCATCAGGAAATCGGCATATTTAAAAAATCCCAGGATAAAAAGATTGATGCCAATGGAACATAGCAAAAAGATCCTGGAGTGATCCTTCCCTCTGTATTCTTCGATCAGCCTTCCCCACACATAATCGGATATGGTAGAAAAAAGCATGAGGAAAATATAGACGGGCTCTCCCCAGGCATAAAAGACCAGGCTCCCCAGGAAGAGAACCAGATTCTTCATCTTCCGGGGAACCAGGAAATAGCAGATCATAAAAATCGGTAAAAACCGAAAAAGAAACAACACACTGCTGAATACCATTCACTCTACTCCGCATTTACTCCAGAGTCTGTCTGATAGCCTCCAGGGCAAGTTCATTCTGCTCCTGACAGTAAGTGATCACGGCCTCATCGCCCTGTTCTTCCACAGAGGAAGTGTCCGCACCCAACTGTACAAAGCATACATAATCGCCTATCCGTTCCACTCGGGATGCCTGAATCTTGCCCAGATTCATGGGATACTGCATCGTGTCATTCACCAGACTGTCACGGTAGGCGTTCAATGCATTTTCTACCTCTTCTACCTTACCATCTTTTGCATGAATAATCAATAAAGTATCTACATTGGCGCTGATCATGGGTGCCTCTCCCAGGTAGGCATCATAGAGCTCCGCACTGACACCGTAGGTCTCGTTCAGCATTTCCCCGGGTATCTCGGAATCCGGCCAGTAATTGTCTCCCAGTGCATCCGTAACTGCCTTTTTTGCACTCTGTAACTCTTTCGCAGCGTCCTTCGGATTCTGTGCAGCGGTTGTACTACCGGCCTCGCCGGTCTCCTGTCCCGCTGCGGTGCTCTCCATGGTGGACTGCTGGTTGTCTGATGCAGCACTGTTATTATCCTTGCCTCCGCAGGCGGTCATAGAAAGTGCCAGAGCACTCATAAGTAACATACATGCTAATTTCTTTTTCATAAAATCTCTCCTTGTTTTGCAGGGATATTTCCCATGTTCAGTTGCAGTATCCCCTTTTTGGGGATCCCTATTCTATCAGACGACAATCCGGTAGAAAAAGTTTCATTAAATTTTCAACAG
>ENA-OPMP01001319-OPMP01001319.1-human-gut-metagenome-genome-assembly--contig:-NODE-1319-length-11008-cov-39.387565_pt1 | contig 11008 bp, 13 predicted proteins | sample MGYA00241527_ERZ501751 | MGnify/ENA primary metagenome ERZ501751 (study PRJEB25962, sample SAMEA2042647) | human gut metagenome | biome: human gut; feature: human-associated habitat; material: faeces... | reverse complement strand
TTAGGATACAAGATTCTCAATCTTGGCATAGGGGTTCGATTCCCCTATCCACTACCTTAAAACTCTGACTGGTAACGGTCAGAGTTTTTTTGTGCCCCTATTTCCCCCTTTTCAGATTGTCGCCAAACCAAAATCATCAGGCCGGGCACGACGGCTCCGCCTGATGATCCCATGCCTTTTTGTGAAACCTCCTGGTTGTTGCCCGGAAGACGTGTGGCGGATAGGGTGGGGCGGCGGATTACTCTATGACCCTCACATATCCCTCCTTGCGCGGCTTGGCAGGCTTCGGCTCCATGGCGGGGTAGCCGAGTGCGATGTGACCTATTCCCTCGCAATCGTCGTCGATGCCCCATTCCTTGAGCAGTTGCTTGCCGCGTTCGCTTTCGAACACCTCCTTGGCGCGGTGAATCCAGCAAGCGCCAAGTCCTATGGCGTGGGCGGCGTTAAGCATGTTGCCCATCACCAGCGAACCGTCGTTCATGTAGGTGTTTCTCGATTTGCTGGCCAGCACCACGATGATGACCGGGGCGTTGTAGAACGGGTCGGCGTGGGTGCCCAACACCTCAGCGTTCATCTTCGACAGTTCATCGCGGAGAGCCTTGTTCTTTACCACCACGATGTAGGGCGACTGCATGCCCATGCCCGTGGGTGCGGCAGTTCCCGCTTTTGTCACCTTGTCAATCTCGTCTTGCGAAGGCATCTGGTCGGTGAATCCTTTGATGCTTCGACGTGTGTACAATGCTTCTAATGCTTCCATATTTCAATCTTTTATGACCTTTGTCTTTTGCTATGGCCATTCCACCGGCATGCGGCGCAGCCACTGTTGTGCGCCCCCATTTATCTCCTTGTGTGATATCGCTTGTAAGGAAGATAGTGCGCAAGGCATGGCAAATGTAGCAAGAAAATCTGAGAGACGTGTGGTTTTGGGGAATAGAAATCATGTGATCGGACCTTTTTTTTGATTTGTTTCCAATTTGGCGTAAGGTTTCTGTTCACATATTTGTGAATTCCGATTGTTGTTGTTATCTTTGCATTTGAGATTAACGTGTCATGCAAATTAACTTTAGAGAAGTTTACCTGAAGGATTTATATGTAGATGGCAAAGCCTATGATAAGAAGCACCGCTACCAGCCCACTATCGTTAAGAAGTACCGTAAGGTTATTGACTTGATGATGGCGCAAAACAATGTGCTCGGACTTGCCCAATATGCTTCGCTTCATTACGAACATCTTCATGGAGATAAAGAGGGTATTTCTTCTGTTAGAGTCAATGACCAGTATCGAATAGAGTTTGAGGAGATTGTCATTGATGGCGAAGTTGTAGCTACCATTTGCGACATAACTGCCTTGAGTAACCATTATAAGTAAATGAGGAAGAAATATGCGTCAGATAAGAGAAGATATGATCGTAAATAATTTGGAGCCTTTCGAACCTACCCATCCTGGTGAAGTCATAAAGGATGAGATAGCATATCGTGGCATTACCCAACGTCAGCTTGCTCAAGAGATAGGTGTGTCCTGTTCATTACTCAATGAGGTTCTGAATGGTAAACGAGCTATGAATGCACATCTCGCTATGCTGATAGCTGCTGCTCTTGGACTTGATGCTGAGCCTTTGCTAAATTTGCAGACGAGGTACGATATGATTTCTGCGAAGCGAAACCCATCGTTCATGCAGCGTATCCAAGCGATTCGCAAGATAGCCGCCGCGCTCTGATCCGTATTTCGCCACCCGCTTCGCCTGGTTATGGCCCCATTTCCCGTTGCACATTCGTTTTGATTTGTGCATGATTGTGGGGTAAATGCTTGGTAAAACACAATTATTTGCACATTATTGCCTATAAGTGTGCAAAATGTTGTACCTTTGCACCGCCATTTGAAACATGAAAGTAGCAGAATGGCAGTTTAAGGCAAGAACAATATCATTTTATCTAAATAGAACATTATGTCTTTTAATTTGTTGAAAGGAAAGCGCGGTATCATCTTCGGCGCATTGAACGACGCATCGATTGCGTGGAAAGTGGCAGAGCGTGTGGTAGAAGAGGGCGCACAGATTGTGTTGACCAATACCGCCGTGGCTTGTCGCATGGGCACCATCGACGAGTTGGCCAAGAAGACCAACGCCACCATCATCCCTGCCGACGCGACGTTGGTTGAGGACCTCACCGCCCTGTTTGAGAAGGCCCAGGAGGCCATGGGCGGCAAGATCGATTTTGTGCTCCACTCATGTGCCATGAGCGTGAACATGCGCAAGAAGCGCACCTACGACGATTTGGATTATTCATACCTGAGCAAGACGCTCGATATCTCAGCCATCTCGTTCCACAAGATGCTTCAGGTGGCCAAGAAGCTCGACGCCCTGAACGACAACGCCTCTGTGTTGGCGCTCACCTATGTGGCTTCTCACCGCACCTTCTTCGGCTACAATGATATGGCCGACGCCAAGTCGCTGCTCGAGTCGATTGCTCGCAGCTTCGGCTACATCTATGGTCGCGAGAAGGGTGTTCGCATCAACACCATCTCCCAGTCGCCCACGTTCACCACAGCCGGCAGCGGCATCAAGGGCTTCGACGGCCTCTACGATTTCTCCGACCGCATGTCGCCCCTTGGCAACGCCAGCGCCGACGAGTGTGCCGACTATTGCGTCGTTATGTTCTCCGACCTCACGAAGAAGGTCACCATGCAGACGCTCTTCCACGATGGAGGTTTCTCAAGCATGGGTATGTCGCTCCGTGGCATGACCCAGTACAACAAGTCGTTCATCGACGAGAACCGCGACGAAACAGGTAAGATCATCTACGGATAACGCTCCGTTGTCCGTCCCTATCATCCCCCGTTCTCCCTTCTTGTTCAGAGAAGGGCGAACGGGGGAATCTTGTTTCTGCCCATCGCGCCGCATGGCATCTGTGATCGTCTGCGATCTGTGGGCGAATTCTCCCATTTGCTTTTTCAAGCGCATTGGGCGCTTAGTTGTCTCCCACAGATCTCTCAGATTTGCACAGATGCATTTCACGTCCAGCCTGCGAAAGAATCCGTGCTCATCCGTCGCGCCGGCGGCGCATCAAAAACCAAGCAGTAGGACGCGGAGCAAGAGTAAAGAATCCGTGAAAAGACCGATCCGTGCGCATCGGTGAAATTACCTCCCTTTGGTCGGTGGGGCTTCGCCGAGTCTCGTGTTTTTTGATAAAAGCACCCCGAATGGCATCTGTGTTGCTCCGCGCGATCTGTGGGAGACCCCAATCATCCCGCATGGTCATTCCGCATTCCGCATCCGAAGGAAACACGGATTTCTTCGCAGTCCTCTTAGTTTTCTCTCCCACAGATCACGCTGATTTCCACAGATGCAGATTCACACCGCCTGCGAAAAATCTGTGTCTATCTGCCGCACCAGCGGTGCGATCTGCGGTTTGACCAATCATCCCGCATGGCATCTGTGTTGCTCTGTGGGATCTGTGGGAGTTCCCAATCATCCCGCATGGCAATTCTTCACTCAACATTCGAAGGACCCATTCCGCATTATAAAACTACTCGCCTTTTTGCAAAAGCTTACACGCCCAATCTAAGGAAATCACCTCTATTTCGTTTTCCTCAAAGTCTTTCGTGTTTCTTGTTACAAGATAATCAGCGCCATTTCTTATTGCCACATGATATTGCACCCCGTCTTCAAAGTCTTTCCAATTTGCGTCATAAGACTTAAATACGTCGGTTGATTCTACTGCGCACACCTCCATGAAGCCTCTGAGGAAATCCATCTTACGCCTAAAAGCCTCAATAGGCATTTTGCAACGATCAACACAAATATAATGAGTGGTGACGACCGACATTGAAGATACACAAATGCCCACCTTGCCTTCGAACGCATACGACATAATCATTGCGGCCGCAGGGTAGAAAGGTGGTCTTTCTAATAAGAAGTCTATAAGAACATTGGTGTCAAGGAAGAGTTTCATAGATGCTTCTCCGTTATGGCATCCGACCATTCCTGCTTGTAATCTTCCGACAGGTTGTCAGGGCATTTGAACCCCGTCTCCAATGCTTTTATCGTTGGAGAGATATAATATTGCTCATTGGAGTCTGTTGCTTCCTGAACCTTAATGTTTTCCAACAACAATTTCATACCAGCCTTCAAAGCGTCAGCAATGCTAACGTTATGCAACTTCGCATACAAGGCCGCATCGTTATAAGTGCTATTGTCTAATGTTATTATTGCCATATTTTGATTGTTAAACGTTGGTCGTACTTATCTGAGGTGCAAGTTACGCTTTTTTCTTAAATCCACCAAAGAAAGAATGTAAATTCCTTCATTACGCACATAAAACATGTGCTTACGCCCCCACGCGCGCCGCATGGCATTTGTGTTGCTCCGCGTGATCTGTGGGCGAATTCTCCCATTTGCTTTTTCAAGCGCATAGGGCGCTTAGTTGTCTCCCACAGATCTCTCAGATTTGCACAGATGCATTTCACGTCCAGCCTGCGAAAGAATCCGTGCTCATCCGTCGCGCCGGCGGCGCATCAAAAACCAAGCAGTAGGACGCGGAGCAAGAGTAAAGAATCCGTGAAAAGACCGATCCGTGCGCATCGGTGAAATTACCTCCCTTTGGTCGGTGGGGCTTCGCCGAGTCTCGTGTTTTTTGATAAAAGCACCCCGCATGGCATCTGTGTTGCTCCGCGCGATCTGTGGGCGAATTCTCCCACGTGCTTTTTCAAGCGCATTGGGCGCTTAGTTGTCTCCCACAGATCTCTCAGATTTGCACAGATGTTTTTCCTTGCATCCAACTTTCCGCATGCGATAGATCCGTGCTCATCCGTCGCGCCGGCGGCGCATCAAAAACCAAGCAGTAGGACGCGGAGCAAGAGTAAAGAATCCGTGAAAAGACCGATCCGTGCGCATCGGTGATATCCGTGTTTTTTGATAAATCACCCCGCATGGCATCTGTGTTGCTCTGTGCGATCTGTGGGAGACCCCAAGCATCCCGCATGGCCATTCCCCATTCCGCATCCGAAGGAAACACTTAACATTCAACATCCCACATCCCACATTATTAATATTCTCCTTTGCAATATCCGTTACACCCCTGTTATTTTTGTGGAAAGTCAAAAATAATTAAGAGGATTCAGCGTTTTATTAAAAAAATCTTATATCTTTGCATAGGATAGGCTGCACTCGGCATAACATTCAAGTAAACTTGATGTTCTGCTCTCGTTGGCTCTATCCATAAACGAAACGATGCAGAAGGCCACGGCCTTTAGCCATCGTTAGGGGGACTTTAGGACAATCTCAGTGTAGGTAAGGCTTATTGTACCCTCTCGCTATTTCGTTCACATTAGACCTGTGTGAAGCTTCTGAAAGCCAGTGCCTCCATGGACCCACTAATCGTGACATCCGTTTTCATGCAGCCGTGCCCACTCCGAGGTGCGGTGTCCCCCCGCTATTCTCTCAACTAAAGGCAATGCTCAACCAAGATCAAGTGCAGTGGTTCCCCATGCGAGTAACCTATGGCCGCCAACTCTCCGTGAAGGCATTCCTCGACGATGAGGGAGTGGAGAATTTCCTACCCATGAAAACGCAACTCAGCAAGCAAGGCCACCACATCGTGCGCAAGCGCGTGCCCGCCCTGTCAAACCTCATCTTCGTGCGCACCACCATGCGCCACCTCACCCACCTCAAGCAGACGCGCACCGGCGCCGAGCCCCTTCGTTACATGGTGCGACGTGCGCTCCATCCCGACCAGGCCTCCAGCGAGGTCATCGTGGTGCCCGACCGCCAGATGGCCAATTTCCTCCTGGTGGCCGCCGGACCCGAGGATGAGTTCACCTACCTCGAGCCCGCCGAGATGAACGGCCACGAGCAGGGGCGCGTCAAGATCGTGTCGGGCCCGTTCCAAGGCGTCGAGGGCGTCGTCAAGCGCATCCACGGCAACAAGCAAGTGGTGGTGGAGCTCGAAGGGCTCGGTGGCGTCACCATCCATTTCGTACCCAAAAACTTCATGATGCGCAGCGAGCCATAGCCCGCACCGCATCCCCAACCATAGCCCATGACACGCGACGAACGCTGGAACCAGATGTGGGAAGCCGTGATGCTCTTCCTCAAGGAGAACAAGCGGCGCCCGTCCAAGTATAAGCCCGAGGAGCACGACCTCCGCAACTGGGTGAAATACAATGTCAAGCGCATGCGCAGTGGACAGATGCCCGCCAACCGCCTCGAGCGCATGCAGCGGCTGCTCGACGAGGGCGAGCGCCTGCGCCGCGTCAACCAGCACGTCTACACCCATCCCGAGACCCAAAGTCTCATCGACACACCTAACACCTAAACACCTCATACCATGGCGTATCCTTACGACTACCTCATCGTGGGCTCCGGTCTCTTCGGTGCCTCCTTTGCCCACTTCGCCCATAAACGGGGCGCCCGTTGCCTTGTCATCGACAAGCGCCCGCACCTCGGCGGCAACGTCTATTGCCAGGATGTGGAGGGCATCCACGTCCACCAGTATGGCGCCCACATCTTCCACACCTCCAACAAGCGCGTGTGGGACTTCGTCAACAGCATCGTGCCCTTCAACCGATACACCAACTCGCCCGTGGCCAACTACCAAGGACGGCTCTACAACCTGCCGTTCAACATGAACACGTTCTACCAGATGTGGGGCGTGGTAACACCCGAGGAGGCCGCCGCCAAGATCGAGGAGCAGCGCGCCGAGGCCCTGGCCAAGATGCGCGCCGAGGGAGCCACCGAACCGCGCAACCTCGAGGAGCAGGCTCTCGCGCTCATCGGCCGCGACATCTACGAGCGCCTCATCAAGGGCTACACCGAGAAGCAGTGGGGGCGCCAGTGCACCGAGCTGCCCGCCTTCATCATCAAGCGACTGCCCGTGCGGTTGGTCTACGACAACAACTATTTCAACGACCTCTACCAAGGCATTCCCGTGGGAGGCTACAACCGCCTCATCGACGGACTGCTGGAGGGCGTCGACACCCGTACCAACACCGACTTCTTCGACGACCGCGCCCACTGGGAGCAGATGGCGCCGACGATTGTCTACACCGGTCAGCTCGACGAGTTCTTCGAGTATCGTTACGGTCATCTCAACTTCCGCACCGTGCGCTTCGAGACCGAGGTGAAGCCGCAGCCCAACTACCAAGGCAACGCCGTGGTAAACTACACTGATGCCGCCGTGCCCTACACCCGCATCATCGAGCACAAACACTTCGAGCAGTTCGGCCAGCAGGTCTACGACAACCCCCACACCGTCATCAGCCGCGAGTACAGCACCGAGTGGCAGCCTGGCATGGAGCCCTACTACCCCGTCAACGACGAGGCCAACAACGCCCTGGCCGACCGCTACCGCGCCTTGGCCGCCACCCTCTCACCCTCCGTCATCTTCGGTGGCCGCCTCGCCGAATACAAATACTACGACATGGCCCCCATCATCGAAAAGGTCATGGGGATGTGGGAGTGAGCGATAATTTTATCAAGTAACCCCAAATCATTTATAAGTTTTGACAGCAACCCACGACACCAAGCGCATCGCAAAAAACACGTTCATCATGTACATCCGCATGTTCGTGATGATGCTGGTGAGTCTTTATACGAGTCGCGTCATTCTGAACGTGCTGGGTGTGGAGGACTATGGTACCTACAATGTAGTGGGTGGTGTGGTCAGCATGTTCACGTTGTTGACCGCATCCATGTCGGCCTCCATCAGTCGTTACCTCACCTTCTCCTTGGGTAAAGGTGATTACGAGACGTTGCGGCGAGTGTTCAGCGTGTCGGTAGAGGTGCAGATTGCCATGGCCGTGGTGATCGTCTTGGCCGTTGAGGCTGTGGGCGTGTGGTTCCTCAACACCCAGATGAAGATACCGCCCGAGCGTATGGTGGCAGCCAACTGGGTGATGCAGTGTTCGCTCATCTCGTTTGTCGTAGGTCTGTTGATGGTGCCCTATAATGCGTCGATCATCTCGCATGAGCGAATGAACATCTATGCGTATATCAGCATTTGGGATGCCGTCATGAAGTTGGTCATTGTCTATGCCCTTTACGTTTCGCCTTTCGATAAGTTGAAGTCGTATGCCGTGTTGCTGCTCATTGTGTCAACCCTAACCACGGTTATCTATTGGGTTTACTGTTTGCGCAACTTCGAGGAGTGTCGTTTTCAGATTGTTAAGGATAAACGACTGGTGAAAGAAATGGCGAGCTTCGCAGGTTGGGGTATGTTGGGCGATGGCGCGTGGATGCTCAACACGCAAGGCGTCAATATCCTGATGAACCTCTTTTTCGGCGTGGTGCTCAATGCCGCACGAGGTGTCGCTACAACGGTCGATAATGTGGTGCAGAGCTTCGTGCGCAACTTCATGGTGGCACTCAACCCGCAGATTACCAAGAGTTATGCCTCGGGCGACTACGAGTATATGCACCGCCTCATCTTCATGGGCTCGAAATACTCCTATTTCCTCATGCTGTTCTTCTTCGTTCCTATCAGCTTGGAAACGCGCACCATCCTTACCCTATGGCTTAAGATAGTGCCCGATTATGCGGTTGTCTTCACCCAGTTGACGCTCATGTCCACCATGTGCATGATGCTGGGCAATACGTTGATTACAGCTATACAAGCCACGGGCCAGATTCGCATGTATTCGATTGTTATGGGCTTGATGGCCTTGTCTAACTTCCCTTTGACATGGATCGCATTTGCTTTGAAAGCTTCGCCAGTATGGGCTTACATCATCTATTTGGCCATCTTTTTCTGTATGATATTTGTCAGGTTGTATATGGCGAAGGAAAAGGTGCGCATGTCGGCGTGGGATTATATTAATAAAGTACTCTTGAAATCAGCATATACCACTATTCTCGCATTTCTACTTCCTGGTTTACTTTGTCTTTTATTTCCCGATTCCTTTTTACGATTGGTTGAAGTGTGTGTTGCTAGTGTATTCGGTTCGCTGCTCGCTATATATTTTGCAGGAATGGACAAGTTTGAACGAGAGTTTGTGGTTAATATGATAAGAAGGAGGGTCTCAAAACATTCTTAATTATGTTTTTTACTTTTATAATTCCTTACGAATGCTATAAATGCTATTTCTTGTGTGAATAAAAAATATAATACTAGTACATTGCGTTTTTTCGATTAATATAACTCTATGGTGGTTAAGACTTTATTATTTCGGCTTTTAGGTACTCGTTATACCGCGTTAGCATATTGGCGTCGTAGCATCATAACAAAGTGTTATGCGACACTTCACCCTTATCATTATGACGGAACGCGTTATGCGGGTAGCTTCCTAAATGAAAAAGCGGCGTATCCTTATGATGATAGCAATATGCAGAAAGTTGAACGAGTAATTTATGTGTTTTGGACGGGAGATAATGAGATTACACCTAATCGTTTGAAGGGAATAAAGTCTTTGGAAAAGGTAAGTGGGATAAGAGTACAACTCATTACCCCCAAGAACTTACCGCAATACATTAAGGTTGACGATCCGTTGCCTGAGGCTTATCAGTATTTGAGTTTTGTGCATCGTTCTGATTTTCTTCGTGGTTACTTTATGTACCATTATGGAGGAGGATATGCAGATATAAAGACCTATTTTAAATCATGGGTGCCAGCGTTCGATAAGCTGGATAGCTCTGATGCCTATGCGCTTGGATACCCTGAGGTGGGATGGGTTGGCGTTGCCAATAGTACTGTTAGTAACACGAACTTGAAAAACGACTTAGCCGTTAATTGGTCTTTATTAATAGGTAATGGAGCTTTCATTTGTCGTCCACATACACGATTTACTGCCGAGTGGTATTCTACTTCTCGCAGCAGATTGCTGGAATATACGGAAAAATTGCGAAAACACCCTGCTCGTGATGGTTACGGAACCAATGCGGATTATCCCATAGAATGGACTTGCTTGCAGGGTGGAATATTTCATCCATACTGTCTGAAATACCACGATCGTTTGCTTAAGGATAAGGCGCTTATGCCTTCGTTCAAGGATTATAGATGAGACTTGATTGATATACAAATAGAGATTTGATTGATGAGTGGTGATAATGGTAAAATGGTAGATAATGTGAAACAGAGGCTATCTAACATCGAATTTTTGCGTTTGTTGGCAATGCTCTATGTGCTCATAGTCCATGCTGACTTTAGTACGTTCGGTGCGCCCACAATGGAAGAACTTGCTGCTCGGCCAGTATGCGTTTTCGTCCAATACTGGTTCGAATGTTTTGCTATTTGTTGCGTTGATGTTTTTGTTTTGATATCTGGTTGGTTTGGTATTCGGTTCAGTTTGAATAAACTGTGGGCGTTTCTCTTTCAAGTAGTGTTTTACTCTTTAGGTCTTTTCCTTTTGGCGGTGGCTATTACCCCAGAGAAATCGCTTACTCTTGAGGGACTAAAAAGCATCTTCCTTTTTAACGGCAGTGACTATTGGTTTATCAAGGCATATTTGATACTAATGGTATTAGCGCCGATGCTCAATGCTTTCTGTGATTATGCTTCACGTAGAGAGCTTCGAACAATTCTTATTGCCTATTTCATCATTCTGATGATATATGGTTGGTTGGAACCTGCTTCTGTTCATTTCACAATGAATGGGTGCACTGCCCTTTCTTTTGTGGGACTCTATCTTTTGGGCAGGTATTTGAAGATGTATCGCCCCAAGTTAACTGCTTACAATAAGCACATCTATGCAGTGGTTTATGTTGCAGCCAGCCTTGTGATGTTTTTCATGTGCCTTCTCTTCTTGAGCCAGGGAGTAAGGGTTACGCTTGATAGTCGGCTACTTAATTATGGAAGTCCACTTGTCATTCTTTCTGCAGTTGCGTTGCTGTTGTTTTTTAGTAAATGGACATTTGCTAACAAGGTGGTCAATCAGGCAGCCAAGTCGTGTTTAGCGGTGTATTTGCTTCATTGCAATTATTTTGTTTTTCCTATCTATAAAGACCTGACTCTTAAAGCTCATCAATTGGGGGAGACTGTCCGAAAACTATAGCCACGTAGGTTAGGTTCGTTACTAGTCG
>ENA-OPMP01001308-OPMP01001308.1-human-gut-metagenome-genome-assembly--contig:-NODE-1308-length-11066-cov-1.282263_pt1 | contig 11066 bp, 7 predicted proteins | sample MGYA00241527_ERZ501751 | MGnify/ENA primary metagenome ERZ501751 (study PRJEB25962, sample SAMEA2042647) | human gut metagenome | biome: human gut; feature: human-associated habitat; material: faeces... | reverse complement strand
ATAAAACGGATACACTACTTTCATTTTGTCAACCACACGATTGTAGATTAATAGATATTTTTTTAATTTTTACTTGATTTCTATTATCCAATTTTTTTTCGGATAATGTATGAATAATTTATACCCCTAATTGTACAAGCATATTTTACTATTCACTCATCCAGAATTGCATAGTTTCTCTTGTATTTTCTTAAAAGAATGATATATTACATATGACGAAGGTCGTCATCAGACGGCAAACTAGCGAATCACTATCGTAACCAATCGATAGGGCTCGCTTTTTATTTACAATGATTATGTATGGTTTTCTTTTATAGTTTGAAATATAAACTTATTTAAAGCAGAAGAAAAAGAAAGGAAAAAAATAATATAACAATCAAAAATTTTAAACCAATGAAATGTCTAATATGTCACAAGTATTATTTTGTGGTCGAAAGAATATCAATTTATTTTGCCTTTCTTCCGAAAAACATCACTTTTATTCGGAACTATGTCGATTTTTTTTCGGAAGAATATTCGGAATAATATCAATTTATAATGATATTCTTCTTTTTAAAGAAACAAAAAAAGGTGCCATTAAGCACCAAGTTTTGTGAATTAGAATAATAATTGTAATCCCATCACAATGACCCACATATAAGCACAAGTCTTAGGAATCATCAATAAACCAATCTTGGGTTTTGTCTTAGACCACAATGTAACTGGGATGTAGCAACCAAAAGAAATAATGATGGCTACAACCATACGGTTCATATGTAAATCGTACATATTTCCTGAAATGGCATAAAGAAGAATCACACCAATTCCAGTTACGGCAAACACAGCATTACGAATCACAGAAAGCTTCCTATTTCCTTCTTCGGAAGTCCAATTATTTTGTGGTAAGAAACATACAACGATACGAATAATAGCTGAAATCCAAATCATAGCCTCAACCCAAAGTGGAGCTTGTAATGTTGGGAATGTTAATTTCCAGATAAACAATAAAATTATATAGAATACGGTCATTGTGATTGAAGATACCTGCAATCCAATACCAAGCTGTCTTTTAATTTTATCATTAGTACCATACACAGCCCTTTTAATACGAGGAACCAAGTGGAATGCATCTCCACCACACAACGTTAATGTTAATACACCATATAATATGAACAATGGATTTCCTTTCGAATATACAAAGAATAAGATTCCAGCAATTAAGTCAAAAATCAAGTAACAAGCATCAAAAATTGCTTCCATTAAATCAGGAATTTTTTTCATTTGAAATCATCCTTTCTGCATTGTCATACACCTTTTGAAATACACTCATAAACACTTTGATCTCTTCTTCACTAAGACCTTCAAACATATCTTGTGCAAACTCCTTTTGCGCCCATATTCCATCTTCAATTACTTCATTGGCTAATTGTAGTAAATGAAGAGTTACATGCTTTTTATTATCTTTGTCGACTCTTCGCTCAATAAAACCACGATCTTCTAATACTTTAAGTGAAGTCGAAACATGAGACTTTGTAGACTTACGAATACGAACAATGTCCGCAGCCGTATTGTACGCAGGATTGTTGTAAATAAACATTAATATGTCATACTCCAACTGTCTTAACTGATATTTTTCGCAAACTCCAGAAACCTTCATCTCATAATATCTCGTTATCGTTTTATGTTCATCCCAAAAGTGCATATGCGCCCTCCTCATCGTTCTATTTAGAACGTTTTCATTCTATAGCTACTCTATAGGTTTGTCAACAACTTTTTATTGACACTTTTTATGTAAAAATACTATGCTAACTATAAGGGAAGGAATCCAAATATGCATACACAAAAATCTAACTTTCAAACCATGAAATACTTCTTTTACATCTTAATGATTGCGATTTTAGGATGGTTTTGTTTCATGCAATTATTTGGTGCTAACGAACAAAACTATAACGACCCGTCCAAATCCATAATCTATTCCGGTTCCTTTTACTGGAATAAAGAGGATGGTACGAAACAAAAAATAAAGGTTCCCGGAACCTATGAAGTAAAACCAGGCCATACCATGGTCCTGACAACAACATTGCCTAAAGACTATAATGAAACGTCTTTTGCGATTCGATCTTCTTTGCAGGACATTCAGTTCTATGTAGGAAATTCATTGCGCGCACAATATTCCACAAAAGATACAAGAATGGCTGGTAAAAATTCAGCGAGTCGCTACATCTTTTGTCCTACAACCTATAAAGATGCAGGAAAAACATTACGCATTGAACTGACAACCTACACTTCAAATTATTCTGGTATTGTCAATGAGGTGTATTGTGGTAATAAAGCCGAAATTTGGCAAAATATATACAATACTTATGGAATATCCACATTTATTGCCTTCTTTATCTTATTTACCGGCATCACATCCATCCTGTTTGGCATAGCCCTAAAACATGTTTACCACACAACATTCGACATGGAATACTTTGGATGGTGTATGGTCATGGGCTCTGTCTGGATGCTTGGAGAATCCAAAATCCGACAAATCCTAGTTCCTAACGCATCCGCGTTAGCTGCTTTATGTTTTGTGATGATCATGCTGAGTCCATTACCCATCTTGTTCTATGCGGACAACATTCAAAATGGCAAGCACCAAAAACTCTATCAAAATATTGGTTATGTCGTCATTTTAAACTTTATTGTTTCTTCCATTCTCTATCTTACAAAAGTCAAAGACTACATTGAAACATTGCCCGTTGCACAATTACTACTCGTCTTTGTGTTTATCCTAATATTCATTCATTTGATGCAATACATACGCAAAAATAAACAAATAAAATCCGACTACATTCTATTGATTGGACTCTTTCTAGTCCTAGTCTGTGTTGCTATTGAATCTGTATCTGTTTATTTTGTCGCAACTATTTCAGGTATCTTTATTGGCATAGGCATGATTATATTGCTCTTCACTAACATTATTCGTACCATCCAAAAGATTCATATCATAGAAGAAAATCGTCATCAAACAGAGTTGGAAATTGAAAAGAAAGAAAACAAAAAAATAACACTTCAAATGATGGAATCCCTTTCTACTACCATTGAAGCCAAAGATGAATATACGCGTGGACACTCAAGGCGTGTAGCCCAATATGCAGCATTGATTGCTAAAAATATGGGATGGACAAATGAAGAGATTCAAAACCTTAAAAACTGTGCTTATCTACACGACATTGGAAAGATTGGTATTCCAGATCAAATCTTAAATAAGCCTGGCAAATTAACAAATGAAGAATTTAATTTAATCAAACAACACACTACAATTGGACAAGATATCTTAAAAGACATAACGATCATTCCACATATCGATGAAGTCACAAGAAGTCACCATGAACATTATGATGGTACTGGCTATCCAGATGGGCTTAAAGGAAATGAAATTCCAATACAAGCACGTATAATTGCGTTAGCCGACAGTTATGATGCCATGAATTCAAGAAGAATCTATCGTAACGCATTAAGTCATGGACGAATTTATCATGAAATCCAAATGAATGCGGGTACGCAATTTGATCCTGAAATCACAAAAGTCTTCTTGAAATTAATGGACAACGGATCTTTATTTCACTTAGAACACGAAATACTTCCATCCCAAGAAGACACAATCAATAAGTTTATTTCCGATGTTGTGACAACCATGCAAGATCAGGAAGAAACAAAAAACATCGATTATCTTACAGGCCTTCCTGTTCGTAATGTAGGACAAAAACGCATTGCGAGCGCTATGCAAAAGACAAATGGATGCCTAATCTTCTTGGATATGGATAATCTTAAAAAAATCAATGATGTCTATGGACATAAAGCTAGAGATAGAGTCCTAAAAAGCCTGGGAAAACTATTGTTAGACATTTCAATACCTAAGATCGCATGTCGTATGGGAGGGGATGAATTCCTTCTGTTCTTACCACAAGTGAATACAGAACAAGCCGAAAATACAGTTTCAAATGTGATTGAACAATTCAAAGAAATCATTAAAGACGATAGTGAAACCCATTTTGCAGCCCTTTCTGCAGGCATGCTCATGTGCACTCGAAACGATACGTTTGCGGATGCCTATTCAAAAGCCGATAAAGCCTTGTATTATGTGAAACAAAATGGTAAGAACAACTATTCTTGGTACAACCAAATCCATTATGGAAACACAGCCAACACAAGCTTAGACTTGCAACAAATCGCAAACTCCCTACAAACAAGTGGAAACTATTCAGGCGCATTACACCTAGAATATCGCGATTTCACAAGACAATATGAATACATACACCAATTGATGACACGAAACCAATGGAACTGTTATTTAGTCATGGTTACTATGGAAACTGTACAAGATACACTTCCATATATTGAAGAAATCGAAGAAGCCCTTGACCATATGGGTGAAGCTATTCAAGACAACATTCGAAAGGTGGATGTATGTACACGTTATAGTGCTATGCAATATTTGATTATTCTATCTCATCCTGCTGAAAAACAAATTCCAAACATCATGTCACGCATTTTTATGGAATACTACAAGCTACAGGATAGTCAGCACTTCACACCTAGCTATGAATATATTTCTATGAAGAAATAATGGAGATTGACAATTTAGTCAATCTCCTTTTGATCTACTATTATCTGTTTTAAAATATCTCGATTCATACGCAGAACTCTTTCTTTTACCGCATTATATAAACATATTGTCTTGTCTGTAAGACAAAATCCTTCCGATAAGTCGAAAAGCTACTATACTAATCTTCGTATGTGATTGTTTTTGAATTAACAATCTTTTTAAACTCCTCATACTCCATGAGGTATTATACTATTTTTTTCTAACCAAAAATAAAAAGCATCTGCATAAAACAGATGCCTAAAATTCAAATAAATCATCAATCGTTAGTAATATAGCTCCATCTTCTTTTGCTTGTCTTACGACTGAATCCGAATAGCCAGACTTACTAATAAACCACAAATATTTCTCTTCTAGATTTGGAAATGCTTGAGTAGCCATTACTAAATCTTCATACTCATCATATGGCATTGGCTGGGAAGTAAATTTGCACTCCACAAAAACACCTTTTTTACCAGTACGATCCAACGCAAGCAAATCTACATCGTCCTGTGCTTTTAAAGTTGGATTTGTCCCCCACCATTTACCCAAATGATAAGGTATGAAAGGAAGCTTTCTACTTTTAGCCAAACGAATCAAATATTCTTTACAAATATCCTCAAATACATCCCCCATTAGATTGCTTATATCCTCCATGATTTCCTTAGATGCATCATTGGCTCCTAACATGGCATAGTAAGAATTGTTTGTGAATTCATAGCGAAACCAAAACTTAAAAAAATTGTCTTTAATCACATAAATCGACTTCTTGCTCGTCTCTTTATCACCACAAGGAATCCTCTTTTCAATCAAACGAAGTGTTTGTAGCGTAATCAAATATTTAGATACCTTTGTACGCTCCTCATGAATATAATCCGCAATATCAACCACTTTATTTCTTCCATTCGCAATGGCAGATAAAATACTACTATACACATTGATTTCTCTTAATTCCGCCTTCAATAGGTTATCTGGTTCTTCATGAAGATAAGCTCCATTACGAATAATCTTATTCGCTATATTTTTCTCAACAGATAGTTTGGGATCAAAAGCCTCTAAATATCTTGGAATCCCACCCAATATTCCATACGCCAACAATTTATCTTCATTACTATATTCAGGAAAAAAAGCGCTACTCTCTAAATAATCAAATGGCTTTATTTCTAAAGTCGATGTTTGTCGATCATGAAGCGGACTTTTTCTACCCATAACATCACTTTCCATAACACTTACAGAAGAACCACACAAAATTAAAAAGATATTTTTCTTTTTCCAATTATGATCAATCACATGCTGCAATATTGACTTTACAGAAGGATTCTCATCAATAATATAAGGAAATTCATCAATTATCACGGCAATTTTTTCAGTAGCCTTCTCCCCAATGTAATTGAATGCATCCTCCCAACTTTTAAATGAAGCTATAAAATTCTTATCAAAATGATATTGAATCACTTTAGAAAAGTCCTCTAAGTTTAGCGCATCATTCTTTTCTCGAGCAGGAAAAAAGATTGCGTTCGAATGTTCGGAAAATTTCTGCAGAATCGTTGTTTTACCAACTCTTCTTCGACCATACATTACTAAATATTCAAAACAATCACTATTATATAATTCATTCAAATGATTTAATTCTTCTTTTCTTCCTAACATCAAATCACATCCTTTATATTTGTATACTTACGAGTAGTATACTCTAAAGTATACAAATATTCAACGATTCTTTCGCTGTATTTTTCTTTATTCTCCCAATTCATCCAACATATCATCTACACCATCACGATAACTTTCATCATTATCATAACGATTCTCATCATAATCACCTGAATATGCATCATCACTTCCTTCATCATAAGATGATGATGAATAAGATGAAGAACTCGAATTTTGTCCCTCTTCCTTTTTACGTTTCTCTTCCCTTGCCTTAAACTCACTCAATTCCGTACGACGCCTATTCTCAAGACGATACTGTTCCATTTGCGCTTCCCATTCTGCCTCTTCCTTTTTCAAAGAAATATATCCATATCCAAATAATAGTCCAAGAATAATCAAGAAAATAATTCCACCCCTACCCTTAGATTCATTATTTGGTTGAATGACCTTTTTTTCCTGATAATTTTCACTAGGATCAGCTTCAGGCAAAACTCTTTCCTGATTTGAATAATCACTTTGTTTCTTTGTTGTTTGAACTTTTGGTGGGATATTCACCGAAAACCTTAAATGTATATCATATAATCTTCTAAGGATAAAACCGGCTAACCAATCAATAAAAGCATCCTCAAATTCAATACTAAAACAAGTTAATAAGCTAAGAAACTCAAACATCGATTCATCCATTAAGGATGAATCAAAACAAGGATCATTCTTTAACATTGTCTTAATTTCATCCTCTGACTTACCATCATATCTACGAATCAGCTCATCATCACTCATATCCAAGATTTCCTTAACGCCATCTCCCACAATCTTTTTACGCGTTTCTATATCTAATTTTGACTTTTTCGGTGTTTCTTTCTTCTTTTCAAAAACAGGTATCTGAGGCTGCTTTGTCTCCTTCTTCTTGGAAACAGGTACATCCACACCATACTGCTGCATTACCTGTATTAACTCATTTGTAAGTAAACCCTTCTTATTAGCCTGAATATAAATATCTTCATAGATAGGACAAAGACTACAAGCTTCACTAAACTTATCTTCTTCAATTAAAGAATCAACAGATTGAACAAACTCATACGAACTATATCCCTTAATACACTCTTCGCAAATAGATGCATAAAAATGTCTTAAGTAAACAGGAATAAATACAGAAATGTAGAAATCATTTTCTTTACATTGTTTAGAAACATCCTCCATATGCTTCTTTGTTTTACTCGAATCTAAAATCATACGATATAGAGTACTCGCCAAATGATTGCACAATATACCAAAGTTTACATTTAAACAAGACTCTAACATCTTTTCTTTCACTAATTCAACTTCAACTTCCAATTGCGATGTACTTCCCTACATTTTAAGTACACAAATTTTTTCAAGACTTGAAGCATCACGATTCAGATTATTCGTATTCATATTTGAAAAAGGAAGTTCAATATCTTTATATTCACCACGAATCAGTTTATCCTCTACATCATTTACTAAACTTGAATACTTTTCTTTACACTCATTATAATATTCATACCAATCTAGAAACTCTTTTGAAATTATTATATTTTCCATTCACTATACCCCTGCATTCTAGCCGCCTCATACAAAGGATGCATATGCGCTTCTAACTTATGCTTAAACTCATATTCCGTATTTTCTTTGACATACAATTCTTCAATAGCCCACAAAGACTGAAGATTCTTGGCATAGCACTTCTCAAATAGCTTATGAATTGAATCATATTCTACAACACTCTTATATAAGTCATACTCCATATTCGCCATCTTATTAAAGTACAAATCCCACTCTGGTAAATGATTACTCTTTGAGCGATTTGCGCTCGCATTGCTCGGTATCAAATTCCACATTTCATCATGTGCTACATAAGACCACGGAATGAAGTGATCCACATCAAACGTAGATTCTAATTTATTACCTGAATATATGTCCACAATTTCTTTATTTGACACTTCAATATGCGCATTCCACAAATCACGCACTCTTTCTAAATGTCTTACATTATTCCTTTCATCATCCAACTTATTAATAATTCCCGGCACGCCCGGATTGATCATTTGAAGAAATTGAATCTTATTATACTGAATCCAATTTTTAATGATCATATAATTATCCACTAAGAAAGGAATCCAAGCTTCCTGCAAAACAACATATTTATGTATACCCATCCCATTCTCAATAATATAGGGAAAATGAATTTCTTGATTCAACATTTGAATATATTCAATACGATACGCATCCCCTTTATCCTTAGTAAGTTCAGATGAAAAACTACTCAATAGTTTATAGGGAACATTCTTTGCCAACTTTCGCTTATATTCCAAAACCAAATGATTCTGCTCTTTTAATACACTACGAATTTCATCTGGTTTAGAATTCTCATTTAAAGACGTATTTTCAATCAAGACATCAATAGCTCGATTGATTGCATCTCTTCTTTCTCCTTCAATCATTGGACCCAAAAACAAATGATACTGTGTTACTGTATACCAAGCTGACGCAATCATTTCATCAAAGATTTCGTCAAATGAAAAACGATATTTTTTCAGCATCAAATTCATAATGGCTTCTAACCAATAAAATTTGTAACACTGCGTAGGATGATCCAACATACTCCCAAAAGCTCGATAATCCAGTTCTCCAGAATACGCATCGTTCTTTATAAATTCCATATTCATACCCATGTTCTTTCTACCAAATATTATAACCTTTTCGATCTATGATTTCATTTTAATGCTGGTATAATGTTAGGTATGAACTATCAAAATATACAGAGCGGCCTATCTACCGCATTTTTAGACAAAAATATATCTTCCAACGTATTATATCGACCTCAATTTATTTCAAACGACTATAAGAATGGAAGAAAAGTACTAAGCACCATTGAAGATGAATTATTACACTGTGACTCCTTTTTAATCAGTGTAGCCTTCATTACGATGGGAGGTATCACCCCCTTACTTCAAACGCTTCGTACTTTAGAAGATAAAGGCATCCATGGAAAGATTCTAACAACGGACTATTTGGCATTTAGTGATCCTAAAGCCTTAGATAAACTCGCTACATTTTCGAATATTGAACTTAAAATGTATCTAGTACCCGACTCAAAGAATGGTTTTCATACCAAGGGATATATCTTTCAATCCGATGAAATCTACAAGATCCTTGTGGGTTCTAGTAATATGACAAATACAGCACTTACTACAAATCGAGAATGGAATACAAAAATTGTGTCCACAAAATCCGGTGAGTTTGTATCTGAAATGTTAGATGAATTTGAAGAATTATGGAATCATCCAAACACATATTCCTATAATGCATTTATTGGTGCATATAGAGTGCATTATGAAGAATACAAAAAGGTGAAACAAAAAGAAGACATTAAATTACCTTCTAAACAACTGATTCCAAATTCTATGCAACAGGCTTTTATTTCAAGTCTTAGAAATATCCGTAATTCTAACGAATCAAAAGCCCTATTAATCAGTGCAACCGGAACAGGTAAAACATATGCCTCAGCTTTTGCCATGCAAGATCAGAATCCCAAGAAAGCCCTATTTTTAGTGCATAGAGAGCAGATTGCCAAACAAGCTCTTCAAAGCTACAAAAATGTATTTGGAGAATCCAAAACATTCGGTTTATTATCTGGAAACAGCAAGGATACAGATGTAGACTACTTGTTCGCAACCATGCAAACGATGTCTAAAAAAGAAGTGTATTCAAGTTTTGCCCCTGATACATTCGATACCATCATCATTGATGAGGCACATCGCATTGGAGCTAAAAGCTATCAAGAAATCATGGACTACTTTAAACCAAAGTTTTGGCTAGGAATGAGCGCAAGCCCAGAAAGAACCGATGACTTTGATGTATATGCAGCCTTCGACCATAATATTGCCTATGAAATTCGTCTTCAACAAGCTCTAGAAGAAAACTTATTATGTCCATTCCACTATTTTGGCATTACTGACTTTTTAACAAACGGAAACGAAACCGATTTTACAGATTTCAACTACCTTACATCCAACCAAAGAGTGGACTACATTATCGAACAAACCAATTACTATGGATATAGTGGAGAAAGAGTCAAAGGACTCATGTTTTGCAGTTCCAAGAAAGAAGCGGCTGCCCTCAGTGAAAGATTAAATCTACGAGGATATCGAACTATAGCTTTAAGTGGAGAAGATTCTCAAGAAAAAAGGGAAGATGCGATTGATCGCTTAGTATCCGATACAAGAAGTGACTATCTACAATACATTTTAACTGTAGATATTTTTAATGAAGGTGTCGACATACCTGAAATCAATCAAGTTGTCCTATTAAGACCTACACAATCGCCCATTGTCTTTGTCCAACAACTAGGTCGAGGCCTAAGAAAATCAAAAGACAAAGAATATGTTGTCATTTTAGACTTCATTGGAAACTACAAAAATAACTTCATGATTCCAATCGCCCTATCTGGAGATTGTTCTTACAACAAAGACAATATAAGACGATATGTTCTTGAAGGTGAAAGAATTATTCCAGGATCGAGTACGATTCACTTTGATGAAATCAGTAAGAAACAAATTTTTGCGTCGATTGACACCGCCAATTTTGCGGATATCAAGCTCATTAAGGATAGCTATAAAAATCTAAAGAATAAACTTGGAAGAATCCCTACTCTTATGGATTTTGAAACCTATGGAGAAATTGACGTACAAAGAATTTTCGACAACAAATCACTAGGATCTTACTATGCCTTTTTAAAGAATCTATTAATCTACAATCGTGTGGTTGACAAACCCTTTATTTACGG
>ENA-OPMP01001306-OPMP01001306.1-human-gut-metagenome-genome-assembly--contig:-NODE-1306-length-11078-cov-1.744625_pt1 | contig 11078 bp, 10 predicted proteins | sample MGYA00241527_ERZ501751 | MGnify/ENA primary metagenome ERZ501751 (study PRJEB25962, sample SAMEA2042647) | human gut metagenome | biome: human gut; feature: human-associated habitat; material: faeces... | reverse complement strand
AAACATACATATTATAAGAATAACTTATCATAGATACGATAGTTAAATTTTATTTATAGGCAGTGTGACAAATACCACCTATATATTATTAATTATATCATAATGTAGCATTAAAAACTAGATAATATAGTATTAAATATGATATAATATAGTTAGAAATAAAAGAAGGTCGAAACAGATGACATTATTAGATTTAGAAAATAAAATTAAAAATATATATTATAAAACTGCTGAAACAGAAGCAAAAATAAAACAAGAATATGAACGTTATAGCAGTCCAGAAGCTAAAAATATATATGCACAAAAGTTAATTGATGATAAATTAGCAGAATGTAAGGACAGAGTGTTAACTTATAGAAATGCACAAAAGGGGAATATAGAATTTGAATATAAAAATCTATTAGAAGGGTTAAAACCTAACCAAGAAGTTATAAATAGTTTAGAATATCAAACTAGATTATCTAATACGCTTAACTTACTAGCTTTATCTAAAGGGGATATTAATACAAATCAATTAGATTTTATATGTGAAGCTATGGACGAAAATACATAGAAGATAATAGCATTGCAACTAAAATAGAAGATGCTAACTGGACAAGAGATACAGGAAAGAGAGCTTTAGATTTTGAAAACGAAAGTTATATGAACAGATTAGCTCGTTGGGATATAGAAAATAAATTTGGAGTTGGAGAAGAATAAAAACAAGCCATTTATTTAGCTCCTAAGGGCTATCTAAGTGGCTTTTGATATATTCACATGAAAGGAGGTAATAAATAATGAGTGTAAATTTAGGCACAGCTACAGGATATTTAGAACTTAACTCGGACCGTTGGGTTAGCAGTTATAATACAGCTAGACAACAAATGCAAGCATTGGCTGACAGTTCACAAAGTATGGGGAGTAGATTTCAAGCTGCAGGGCAAATGCTTACAAGCGCTGGAACAGCTCTGACAACTTGTGTAACTGTTCCGTTAGCTGGAATGGGTGCTGCATCTTTAAAAAGTGCCGTTGACTTTGAAAGTGCTTTTGCTGGTGTAAGGAAAACAGTGGATGCAACTAAAAGCCAATATAAAGATTTAGAAGATGGAATTAGGAGCATGTCAAAACAGATGCCACAAAGTGCTGCTGAAATTGCTACAGTAGCAGAATCAGCAGGGCAATTAGGTATTCAAAGAGAAAATGTATTGAGTTTCACAAAGGTAATGGTTGAATTAGGTGACACTACTAACTTATCCAGTGAAGAAGCAGCTTCAGCATTAGCACAATTTGCAAATGTTACTGGTATGTCAATGGATAATATAGATAGATTAGGTTCTACAATAGTTGCATTGGGGAATAATTTAGCAACTACAGAATCAGCTATCGTTGAAATGGGGCAACGTATGGCATCAACAGGTTCTCAAATAGGTATGACAGAAGCACAAATTATGTCATGGTCTGGTGCAATGAGTTCAGTGGGTGTATCAGCAGAAGTTGGTGGTTCGTCATTTTCTAAGTTTGCAAAAGATGTTCAATTAGCAGTAGAAACAAATAGCTCTCAATTAAGCAAGTTTGCTAAAGTTGCTGGAATGTCATCTAGTGAATTTTCAAAGGCATTTAAAGAAGATGCTTCAGGAGCATTACAGGCATTTATAAAAGGATTATCTGAATCAGAAGAAAAAGGGACATCTGTAACAGCAGTGCTTGATGCATTAGGGTATACAGAAGTTGGAATGTCACAAACATTATCATCATTAGCTGGAGGTTATGGGACTTTAAGTAAAGCCCTTGATGTTGGATCTGAATCTTGGAAGGAAAATACGGCACTTTCAAAAGAGGCAGAAACTAGATATCAAACAACAGAAAGCCAGTTAGAAATTTTAAAGAATCAATTCCAAGATGTAGGTATATCTATAGGGCAGATATTATTACCAACTTTACAATCTTTAATGAGTGCATTATCAAGCTTTGCTAGCTATTTAGCTAGTTTAGATGAAGGGACATTAAGGATTATAACAACAATTGGTATGGTAGCTGCTTCTATAGGACCAGTACTATTAATATTAGGCTCTCTAGCAAGTGCGATAGGAAACTTAATAGAACTAAAAGCTTTGTTGGCTGAATCCAGTATATTAAGTAGTGCAATAGGTAGAGTATCAGGACTGTTTACTAGTTTAAGGAATGTAATTATGGGGTCGGTAGTACCAGCAATACAATCATTATGGGCATTTATGCTAACAAATCCAATCACTTTTGTAATAGCAGCAATAGCAGCATTAGTTGCTGGATTTGTGTACCTTTGGAATAACTGTGAAAGCTTTAGAAACTTCTGGATTAATTTATGGGATAACATAGTTGAAACGGTTAGTAAAATTCCAGGAGAAGTACAGAAGATATTTGAAAAAATACAGAAATTTTTCAGTGAATTGCCTGACAAAATAAGCAAGGGTTTAGATTCCGTAGGCGACAAAATAATAGACTGGGGTTATAGCATAAGTGGTGGAGTCGGTGATACCATGGTTGACTTGTATGGTGTATTTAAGGATTCTTTCGAAGGCATAGCAGATTATGTTGAGAATGTTACAACTCTTATAAAAGATATATTTACAGGCAACTGGGGTTCTTTGGGTTCTGATATAGAGAAGATATTTTCAGGGATATCTGATAGTGTTGGAAATATATTACAAGATCTAGTAAATATAGTCGGTGATGTATTTGGAATGATAAATGATGCTATACAAAGTGGACTAAAAGCTATTTGGAGTCCAATAATTGATTGGGCATGTAACTTTAATACGAATTTAGGACAAGCATTTTTAGAAGGCTACTATGCTATAACAGATACCTTCGATATGATAACAATTTTTATTAGGGATATTATGACTGTATTAGGTGATATTTTGACAGGTAACTGGCAAGGAGCATGGGAACACCTACAAGCCTTATGGAACGACATGTGTACATATGCTGAAATGATTTTTAATGATATTAAAAATTCAGTCGTAAATGCTTTTCTTGGTATGAAAGATTTAGCAGTAGATGCACTTTCCAATATAGGGCAATGGTTTAATGAACTTCCAGGTAAAATAGGGACTGCTTTAGGCACTGCTTTAGGCACAATAGCAAGTTGGATAGTTAATACATGGAATTATTTTGCAACTAATATACCACTTTGGGTAGAGTCTATAGGCCAATGGTTTAGTGAACTTCCAGGTAAAATAGGCACATGGTTAACAAATACGTATAACAACGTAATTAGCTGGGCAACACAAATGGGGAATAAAGCTAGAGAAACTGGAAGCACTTTTGTTTCTAAAGTAGGCAGTACAATACAAAGTTTGCCTGGTCAAGTATGGAGTTATTTAAGCCAAACCATAAGTAAAGCATCAACTTTTGTAAGCCAGTTCGGACAAAAAGCCACTCAAGCAGCTAGAAGTTTTACAACTAATATTGTAAACGGAGTTAGAGGTATACCAAACCAAATGCTTAGTATTGGTAGAAGTATTGTACAGGGTATATGGAATGGTATTAGTGGTATGGGTAGTTGGCTAAGAGGGCAAATATCTAGTTTTGCAAGTAGTGTAGTAGCAGGATTTAAGGCAGGATTCAAAATAAATTCGCCATCATCGTGAAAGACACAGCACGCCGCTTTGCCGATGCGAGATGTAATTGGTAAAGGTATTGTAGAAGGTATAGGAGTAGGTATAGACCAAGAAGAAGATAGTTTGTTAACAAAGGCATATAAATTAGCTGGAAATGTAGTAAATGTAATGGATGGAAATATTGCAACAGCTAACTTATTTGATACTGCTAAAAACCTAACTACTAGCATGAATATAGCTACTAACCAAGCAACTGGACAAGATAGCAGAGCGAATAATATCAATGTAGCTTTTAATATAAATAATCCGACTTTTAGTGATAAAATAGATATAGAAAGCTTTATGGATGAAGCTGCTTTCTATTTGAAAAGAAAGATGCAAGGAAACTTAGTAGGAAGTTTTTAGGAGGTAAGAAATGATAAAAGGCCACATTGAACTACTAGAAAAAACTAGAAATAAGATAGATATATGCTTAAAAAAATGTGATTGGGTATATAAAAATCTAAATAACAATACTTGCCTATCTGATGAAATGAGAAATAAATATAAGACTGTAATTCCAAGGCGAATTGATGAATTATGTAATAATAAAATGTTAGTAAAGAAAGATTTATTAAATTTAAAAAGAATTTTAGTAGAGAGAAGATCTTATGATGAAAGATTTATTGCTGAAATATTAAAACAACTACCTGTGATAAAGCAAGTGTTAAAGGAATGTGATGCTTTAATTGAAGAATTGGATAATATAGAAAAAATATTAAAATACTAACATGTTAAGTAATGTTATGGTAAAACTTTAGTGCTAAGTCGTTCACAACGACTTTAAATTTCTAACATGCTAAGAAATGCTAAGGTAAAACCCTAAGAAATCCCAAGATAAAATGATAGTAAAAACCTAGCAAAACCTAACATAAAAGCTAGTATTATCCGAGTAATATCAAGATTTTCATTGGTAACGTTAATGCAACGCGAATGGTTACGCGAATGGTAACGTTGCAAAATGTTGACATAAAATAAGGGGGTATACTATGAGTAATGCAGAATTTGAGAAGTTTTTACCTTTAGTTAAAAATATAGTAAACAAATACAAAAATTGTGGGATTGAATATGACGATCTAATACAAGTTGGAAGTATGGGAGTATTGTATGCATATAACCATTATGATGAAAATAGAAATACTAAATTAAGTTACTGGATATATCAGTGTATAGAATTTTTTATAAAAAAAGAAATAGGAAAAAACAAATCAGTAATGGCATTTCTAAGTCTATCACAACCAATAACCGATGATGACAGTATAGAACTAGAGGAAACTATAAGCAGTGGAGAGAATATTGAAGATAATGCCATAGATAAACTAATTGCTGAAGCTTACTATAACGAAATTAACGAAAAGCTTCCATATAAAAAAGCAAAAGCATTAACCCTAAAGGCTTTTTATGATGCAACTTACGAGAATATTGCCGAGGAAATGGGAATTAAGAAGGAAAATGTAGGTGGAATTGTAACACAAGCTAGAAGGGACTTACTACATAAATCTCCATGGATTAAAGAAGAATATTTAAGCCGTTTTTACAGCGTTGATTACTATAAACCAGTTGAAAAAACAGTTATTAGCTTAGTTCAAAGGGAAAAGCTTGTTATAAGTTAGAATGTAAAGAAGCTATTTAATAAAAGATATGTTACAATATTATTAAGGAATTTGTCGGAATGTGAAAGCGTTCCTTTTTTTTATGTAAAAAATTAAATAGGGATAGTTTAGGGACACTTTAGGGATATCTTAGGGATAGTTTTAGGGATAGTAAAATGGCTTGATTTCAATACTTAGGGATAGTAGGGATAGTTTTTACAACTTATTTTAAAAAAAATTAAATAGAGTATTTAAATAGATATATAGACTATAGAGTATTATAAGCAGCTTTTCATGATAAAAAGGCCTGTTTTATGCTGGTTGTGTTGTTATTGTGTTGTTTTGCTATAGAAATAAGAAAAGACCAAGCAATAAAGCCTAGTCTTTTCAACGCGTTTAGTAATCATATGTAAAAAAATGGTGCCGATGACGGGATATTATAGATTGATTTTTACAGGCATTCATTAGGAATTATAACAGCTTATAAATGTGTATTTTCCAACGTTATTATTTTATTAAGAATTTTTTAGTATTATTAGTTTGTATATTCATTGTGTTGTTATTGTGTTGTTGATGTGTTGTAAGTAGTTTTTTTAGGATATATATAATTATAAAAATAAAAAAATAAAAAAAAGTTTATAGTAAAAAGTGTCCCTACTATCCCTATCCATTGATATTACTAGGATTAGGTGTCCCTAAAACCCTCCCTAAGAACTATCCCTACTATCCCTAAACCCTCCCTAAATAAAAAAGAAGCCTAAATATTAGACTTCTACGAATAAATTATTAATTTTATCAACTGCTTCTATTTTCTCGCCCTTCATAACATGAGTATATATATTCATTGTGGTTTGTATATCTGCATGGCCCATTAGATGCTGAACAGTCTTTGGAGCGACTCCAGCTTCAAACAATCTAGTTGCATATGTATGTCTTAGAGCATGAAATTTCATTGGCTCAATATCAAGCTTCTTTAATATGCTTTTTAAATTCCTTCCAGGCTTTTTATCATCTATAATATTACCAAGTTTATTACATAGAACATAATTATTATTGCTATAAGCTTCACCAGCATATAAAATTAATTGATTTTGTTCCTTTTTATATTTTTTTAGCTTATTAATTATATTTACTGGAACAGATATAGTCCTACTTGAATTTTTAGTTTTAGGAGTTTGTTCTATTACTTCATATCTAACTATTTTATCACCTTCATATATTGGGACTCTTTGAATACTTCTATTGACTGTTAATTCATTGTTTTTAAAATCTATATCACACCATTTAAGACCCAGAAGCTCACCAAGTCGTAAACCTGTACCAAGTGCAACGATAAATAATAATTCTAATTCATGGCCTTTTATAGCTGCTAAAAACTTAGTTTGTTCTTCATGAGTTAATACTTTTATTTCTTTATCATTATCTATTTTAGGCAGTGTAACAAGTTTACACCAGTTTTTTAATATATATCCTTGTCTTTCAGCTTCACCAAGACAGGTTTTAAGATTAGTATTAAGCTGCTTAATTGTTGTTGGTGTAACTCCCTGGTCCAGTAGATTTTTATAATGTCGTTGTAAGTGAGTAGTTCTTAAATCGCATAATTTAATTTTACCTAAGTTGGTATTAAGAATATAATTTTTATAGATGCCGTGATATCTATCAAAGCTTTTAGGTTTTAGATCTTGCTTTCTGTAATCAAATAACCAAGTATAAAACCAGTCCTGAATAGTTATATTTTCTTCATTTAGAACACCCATAGACATTTTTCTTTTATAATCTTCTAGCTTTTCTTTTACTTCCTTTTGTGTCTTTCCATAGAACTGTTTTCTATCTGGTTTACCATCTGGCTTAAAACCTATCATGATTGAAGTTCTCCAGCCCTTCTGCACCCCTTTTACTTTATAAGGTAATATAGTACCTTCACCATTGGCACGTTTACCCATGATTACTCACCTTCTTTATTTGAGTATTTATATTTTATATATTTAGTAAATTCCTCTAACTCTTTAATAGCTTCATCAGGAAGATTTTGACTTAATAAATGTATATTGCCAAGTCTTTTTAATTCACTTTTATAAATATCTTCAATACCTTTTTCATCTAAAAAAGAGAAACTTTCTATTTCGCAAAGATACTTATCACTTAATAAACCCTCTCTTATACCTTGTTGAATTATATTTGTAGCAGCTTCTGCCGCCATTTTTATATTATTCATACTATTGCTAAGTATTTCAACACTTTTATTAATTGCATCTTTTTCCTTTTCTCCCATTAAATTCATTGGGTTAATTCCTAAAGCTTTACTTATATCTATGAGCGTATTAACTGGTATACTTTCAATTTCTCCATTTTCATATTTTTGTATAGTTCTTACATTTTTATCAATTAATTCAGCTAATTGTTTTTGAGTTATTTTCTTTTCTTTCCTATATTTTTTTATTAATTCATTTGTTTTCATTTTACCACCTCAACGATATTATAACACATAAAAACGTATTAAAGTACATATTTTTAAAAAAAAATACTTGACTAACGAATTAAAATACGTGTATATTATAGTTATACGAAATATAATTCGTTATTATAAAAGTGGAGAGGAGTATTTTAAATGAGTAAAAAAATAAAAATAGCAAGAGTTTTAGCTGATAAATCTCAAATGGATTTAGCTAAAGAAACAGGGCTATCAAAAGAATATATATCAGCACTTGAAAGAGGAATTACAGACAATCCGTCTTTAAAGGTTATGAAAAAACTTTCAAAAGCTTTAGGTGTATCAGTAACAGAGTTATTCTTTGATGAAAATGAATAGGAATGGAGGGGATATTATGAATAAAAAAATAATAACAGTAAAAGAATTTGCAGAAATGTATGGCTTTGGAATGAATTACGCATATCAATTAGTTAATGCTAAAGATTTTCCAATGATAAAAACAGGAAGAAAAATAAATATATTAGTTGATAAGGTAGATGCTTGGCTAGAAATGAACATAGGAAAACAATTTTAAGAAGGTGATCTAATGACTTTCAAGGAATATGCAAAACAAATTCAAGCAACAGAAAATTTCTTAGATGTATTAAATTTTTATAGCATTCATTATAAAAAGGAAAATAACTATTATAAAGCTAGTTGCCCTTTACATGATGAAAAAACTCCAAGCTTTTTTGTTTATCAAGAGGGAGATAAAGCTAAATTCAAGTGCCAAGGTTGTGGCAAAAATGGAGATATTATCGACTTTATTCAATATAAAGAAGGTATAAATAATAAACAGGATGCACTAAAAAGAGTTTATGAAATTCTAGGATTGAAGTTAGATTTGAAACCTTCAAAGTTAGATAAACTAAAAGAATATATATATAACAATATGCAAATGGAAGGCTATAAAATAGAAAGCATATATATATATACATTAGAGGACCACACTCCAAGCTTCTTAAAAGTAAAATATAGAAGCTTAACAGACAAATCTAAAAAAGATATGAGAACCTATAAAATAATAGATACTGGGGAGTTCTACAAATTATCAACTAAAGAAAAAAGTGGAGAATACATATATACAATATATAATTATCCAAAAGTTAAACAAGCTATAGGTAAACAACAATATATATACATAGTCGAAGGTGAAAAAGATGCTGAAACTTTAAATAAATTAGGCTTAACAGCTACAACATTCTATTCTAAGAAATGGCAAGAAGCTTATACAAAACAATTACAAAATGCAAAAGTTGTATTTATTGGAGATACTGGAGAAGCTGGAGAGCAGTTTAAAAAGTTTGTATGGAAGAATCTAAAGGATATTGTCAGAACCTTTAGAATCGTAACTCTTCCAGGCTTAGAACAGTTAGGAGATAACAAAGATGTTACAGACTGGATTGAAGCAGAACATACAAAAGAAGAATTAAAAGAAGCCATAAAAGATAGTTGGGATTGGAAAGTATCTACGGAATGGAAAGATATCACAAAAATTACTAAAAAAGATGGAACAGAAGAAATAAAACCACTAAAAACACTAGATAACTTTAAATTATTACTCAAAAAATCAAAAACTAATGTATTTTTTAACGTAATATCAAAAGAAATAGAAGCTAAGAGTAAAACTTTTGATGCTTACGACCAGAATATGTTAGAAAATGAAATTTACAGTTATTGCAATAAAATAAACTTTAGACATACAGCACAGGAAATAAGAGCAAACTTACGTTCCATAGCTAAAAAGAATCAAGTTAATCCTTTTAAAAAATATCTGGACGGCTTAAAAGATAAATGGGACGGAAAAAGAAGATTAGAAGAATTTTATAATTTATTTGAAACTGTAGAGTTTTTCAATGAGGATTTAAAGAAAAATATATTAAAAACATGGTTATTACAATTCTTTGGGAGTGCATACGATAAAAATTTTAAAGGACAAGGGGTTTTAGTTTTAAAAGGTAAACAAGGTATGAAAAAAACTACTTCTATGGAGTATTTAATCCCAGTAAAAGAACCTTGGGTATTTCTATCAGAGCAAAAATTTGTTGATAGTAGGGACGGAGTACAAACTATTACAAGTAATCAATTGGTAGAATTATCTGAATTTGCTAGAAGTGCAAAAGAAGTTGATGCCCTTAAAGGTTTTGTAACTACTCCTTATGACAAATATGTTTTAAAGTATGCACCTAACCCAGAAACATTTAAGAGATATACTGTATATTATGCGACTATTAATGATGATGAATTTTTAATTGATATAGACAATAGAAGATTTTGGATACTTGATTTAATTTCTATGGATTTTGAAGGATTTAAGAAGTTTAATTTTAATCAGTTATGGGCTGAATTATATCATATATATCATATAGAAGGTTATAAAAAATATTGGATGGATGATGCCGAGCTAGAAGTATTAGAAGAAAGTAACCAAGGCTTTAAATTCAAAGGTGAGCTAGAAGGACAAATCGAGTTATGTTTTGACTTTAGATCTAAAAGAAAAGTATGGATGACAACAACAGAAGTTTTAGAGGTATTAGGTAAAGCATATACACCTACTAAACTTACTAGAACACTTAAAAGCATGAAAATAGAACAAAAAACTTTTAATAATAAAACTATGCCAAGGAATAAATATAATGCTATGCCGTTCCCAAAATGGTGGAAGGGTAAAGTGCAAGGCGAATATAAAAATAGAGTTGTTAATGCTCAAGTGATAGAAACGACACCAGATGATAATGAGGAATTAATAAAAGAAAATAAAGCTATGAAAGAGTTACTTTTAAAGTATAAAGCCGATAACTTGGAAAAGCAAAAACAGATTGAAGAATTAAAAGAATTACTTAATTTTTATGAAGCAAAGTTTAGTGGAGAAATAATCTAATACAAAAGTGTGTAAACTTTACATACTTAAAAAGAGGCAAAATAAGCAAAGTGTGTAAGAAAAACATACTTTAAAATGTCAAAGTGTGTAAGGTCAAACCTAGTAATACCAACGGCTAAGGTCGAATCTTACATACTTTACATACTTATTTTATATAAAAATAAATAAATAATAATATATAGAATAGAGGATATATGTTTTTAAAAGTTTAAGCAAAAAAAGTGTGTAAAACTATGTAAAAAATACCTGTAACCATTGAAATTAAGCCGTTTTATCTTACATACTTTGCTATTTTAAGGCTGTAAAATTGCACTATTTTAGCAAAAAACTATGTAAAACTGTGTAATCTTACATACTTTGATTTTTATAGGAGGTAAAAATTGAAACCAACAAATATAGCACCAGTTTTAACTAGAAAAGAATTTATAGAGGTGTTAATATTAGAAGTTTTAAAATGTGAAGATTATTTGGACGAAGTGGACCCAAGGGATGTAAAAATTATTACAAGAAAAAAT
>ENA-OPMP01001294-OPMP01001294.1-human-gut-metagenome-genome-assembly--contig:-NODE-1294-length-11118-cov-2.402151_pt1 | contig 11118 bp, 10 predicted proteins | sample MGYA00241527_ERZ501751 | MGnify/ENA primary metagenome ERZ501751 (study PRJEB25962, sample SAMEA2042647) | human gut metagenome | biome: human gut; feature: human-associated habitat; material: faeces... | reverse complement strand
GTTGTTAAAGCAAATGGAACGGCAGTCTTTACGGCACATCTGGAAACTCGCAACAAAGAGGTTCCAAAATTGATGCAAGACCGTAAAAAAGCCCGCCGTGCAAGACGCACAAACGGCAGACGTTGTCGCCGTCAGCGGAGAGCTAAGGCAAATGGCACCATTTCTAAGAAGTGCGTGAAGCAAGATACTGCTCAAAGTAAGAATCCTAGCAAACGTGCAAAAGAAATTGGCATCATCAAACGTCGCCTTCCGGGTTATAAGAAAGATGTACTCTGCATTGGTATTAAAAACAAAGAAGCAAAGTACACCAATCGCACAAGACCGGAAGGATGGCTTACGCCTACCGCGAATCAGTTGCTCCAAACACACATCAATTTGGTGAGAAAAATTCAAAAGTTCCTTCCTATCAGTGATGTTGTGCTTGAAGTAAACAAATTTGCGTTCATGCGGCTTGATAATCCTGACATTCAGAAATGGCAGTACCAACAAGGCCCACTCTACCAAAAAGGGAGTCTTGAAAATGCTGTTTCTGAAATGCAGGAACACCATTGCCTGTTCTGTGATAAACCCATCGACCATTACCACCATGTAGTGCCGCAATCCGAGAATGGCAGCAACACCATTGCCAATATCGTTGGTCTATGCGCGGAGCATCATAACCTTGTTCATAAAGATGCTGCCTGGCAAAAGAAACTTGCCGAAGAAAAAGTTGGACTTAACAAAAAGTACGGCGCTTTGAGTGTATTGAATCAAATCATTCCGGCACTGACGAATAAATTGAGTGTGCTATTTCCAAAGCACTTTTTTGTGACAGCAGGAAAGAGCACCCATGACTATCGTGCAACGCACGGTGTAAGTAAAGACCATTGGCTCGATGCTTACTGCATTGCTTGTTCTGTTTTGCCGAGTGATGTTTGTGATAGCAATATCAACAATCATATGCCGTATGTGCTTAAACAGTTCCGCCGCCATGATAGAAGAGTGTTAAACAATGAAAATATGAACCGCGTGTACACACTCAATAATAAGGCAGTTGCTATAAACCGGCATAAAGCGAAAGACCAAAAGACTGTCAGCTTAGAGGAATTCCGCAAAGAGCATCCGGATGATGTTTGCAAGCTTAAAGTAAAAGAGCATCATCCAACATACAGAAACATGAACCGTAACTTTCCGGGCAGCGTGTTCCTTGTCGGCAAGCAAATTCATGTAATGCAAGGAATAGCAAGCTCTAAAGACGGAAAAGCAACAAAATACAACGACACAAGCGCAACTGCAATAGCCGCAAGGAAATGTAAATTTGTTGCGAAAAATACTGGCATATTGTTTGTGTAATGTGAATTAAAAGTAATAAAACCACGAAAAATCTTCAATAGCCAAGCATAAGCACCATAGGGGCGCAGAGCCTCTGTGGTGCTTTTTCTTTTTTCATGGGTAAAGTTTCCTTGCTCATACGAAAACGATGCGCAGGTAAGGGCTTTCTGACGGCTGTGAGGAGGTAGAACAATCAGTCCAAAGTCTGGTTTCATAATGTTCATCAGAACGGATGGCCTGGTCAAAACGAATCTATGCCAAGGCATACAGATTTCTCAGCAGAGCGCAGTCGTCCCAATAAGATAGGTTCAGAACGTCTGCAGGGCCTTGTGACAACTGCCAGCTTGTCTTTTTGGCTGCCCGGTTGTCTCAGCAGACTCTCTCACAACCTCAGCCAGAAACTCGGCTATTCAATTTCGATGGAAGCAGTTCACAAAGCCAGTTTCCCATTGTATAATAATGACATACGTTTGATTTTGACAGGGCAGGCAATAGGTGGTACAGATGGGCAAGAATCGGATGAGCCGCAGGGAAGCGTGAGCAAGGAAAATCACAACGACCACAAATATAATCTTGGCAGAACGGAAAATGCCAGGCTATGGACCGACTCGTACTCTGCAAAACTATTTCCGCTTGAATCTGAGATTCTAGTGGATGACAGGGCTCTTGAGAAAGCCGAGGCAGGGGAATATGTGCTTTGCGAGCAAGTAGACCCAGGAAAATATCAGGATAGAATCGAGAAAGTCCTTGTGTATTTCTGGAGCCGGAAATATCCTTCCTGAAGCCAATAAATTATTGCGGAGGAACCTTAATGGGAACATACATCACGCATGAGGGCTTGCCGTTCCATGGCGCTCTCGAGAAAATCAGAATCAGGTCCTGCCGAGTGGCCGACCTATCTTTGCCAGGGTTCGATGAAAAGCAGCTTCTCGAAATCACACGGGATGGAACAGCGAAGCTCACGCAAAAGACGCCAGAGGGAACGAAAAAGGCTAAAACCCGTATTTCACAAGCCGATACTGACTACATCTTTGCTGCATTCTCCGAAACATTCGCGAACTATCGCAGGAAACGCATCCCGTCAGTTAGTGGACATTGGCGTGTCCGGCTTCTAACGGATGACGATGAAGTATACTTCTACCACGGGGCGAATGGCCAGGACTACCGCTATCACGACGAGTCTCTCACGGATATCCTTCGGCAAAGAACCGGAATGCCAGAGCTGTTCGGTCTTTGTGTTAAGGCCGAAACGAAGAACAAGGTGAAATCCATCGAAATCAGCCTGGAACAGACTGCGGCAGATGAGGTAAAAGACCAATATGTAAATGAGTACGGAATTTGTATACATGATACAAATGAATGGTTGCTCGTTAGTTCAGAGGGCACGATAACTTATAATCGCCGTATTGCGCGTGTGGGAAGAGTCTCCTTGCAGTACGAACTCAAAGACAAGGTGGCGGAGTTCCTCAAGGTATATGATGACCAGAGCGTGTTTTCCCACCCAAAAGGACACTCACCAGATACTGTACAGGATGAGGTTCGAAAGACCTATAGAATAGTCGTGACTCGTGACAGTGGAGACACTTCCGTTCTGGAAGGCTCATTCGACAAGGACGGTCTGCCCGATAACTGGCCGGACTTTGTTGGCAGGCTGACAGACTTCTTCCAGGGCCAGAGCCTCGGGATGTTGTTCGACTCTCGCGTGTATAGCAAAGTATTGAGGAAGTGCAATGAAGTGGCTTTTTGTGGTGTCGATATCGATGGCGTGGTGAGAACACGCTATTACCGCTGTGGGGACGAAATCTGCGAGGGAGATACGGTCGTGGTCCCACCCCCGATGAAACACACACCGGCCATTGGACGGGTTGTTGAGATTCGGAATCATCCCAAAGACCAGATTCCGAAAGACATGGCGCGGGTACAAGAAATTCTTGGTCTTGCCAAAGAAACAGAATAGGGAAAAGAAAAAAGAGGGGCTTAGAACAGCTCCTCTTTTCTTGTTGCTTTATTCGCCCAGAGCCTCTCCGAGCGAGAGGACCGCATTACGGACACATTCTGGGCAGGGACACAGAACCTTGCCGGTCTCAATGCCTTTCAGGTCCTTGCAGATGGTAGCACCGCATTTGCGCTCGAAATTCTGTACAAGCTCTTTGGAAATACGGGGCGTGCCTTTGCCATCCGTGAGAATACCTGCCACCATGACAGCGCCAATCAGGGCCCCGCAAGTGCTTTCCATACACCCCATACCGGCAGCATATCCCGCCGTCAGCTTCATCAGTGTTTCATCATCGATAGGTAGTTTGTCCTCAAACACCTTGACCACAGACTGTGTGCAGTTGCACTTTCCGGTCGCTTTCAGTTCAGCAGCAGCCGCTGCGCGTTCTTCGATACTCATATTTCACACTCCTTTTTTCCAGTATACCACAAGATAGGCTCAAGCAAAAAGAAAGGAGCCACCCGAAGGTGACTCCAATAGTTTAGGTTCCTGTTTTAGCCGTAAAAAGCATCAGGCGGCAGACGGGGTATCCGTTGCTGCGTCAAAGAGCAGTGTGCCTTCGCCGTTATAGCTTGCGTCGTTCAGAGCGGCGTAGATGTAGTCAATGAAATAGCCATCATCACCATTGTAGGTGGACTTCATGGAGACAAGATTGCCGTTGTCATCATAGGTGTTCTTGAAGGTCTGTTCGAAGTTGCCCATCGTAGCATCTTTGCCCTGCTGTTTGGTCATATTACCATGCTCATCGTATTCGGTCGAGACCTCACTGCCCTGACCAAAATAATAAGTGGTCTTGTTGTCGCTCACGCGCTTGTGATACACAATGTCATCTGCACCATCTTCGCTGACAGTCTCGATATACAGACTATCGACGTCCATCGTATCAAAGTCACGAGTCGTGGTCTGAACGCCACTGTCATTCGTGATGACCTCCTTGACACCTCCCACGATTGAAATCGTGGGATTCCTGGGCGGCGCGGCAAGGTTCATCGCCAAACCGTGTCTGAAACAGCGAGTTATGCGGTTTCCCACAAAAAGCCACGGGTGTGACTTTTTCGTGAGCGTCCAGCCTTTGCAGGTTGACCAACATACTTGTCTGCATTCCCAGTTCTTTTAAGTGCATCCTCCGAAGGGAGTTTCACCTCTTGCGAGGCAGCTCTTTAATGAGGGAGTGTCGAGCCCCCGGGAAACTATTATTTTTAGAACCCAACGCTTGCGGGAAGATAGCTTTCAGCTTCCTGCAGGCGCTTTTTTGTATTTTCATGCATCTTCAAAAATGCAGGAAAAGCAGCTTTAAGAGCTTCGGTATCGTATTTTAGAGTTTCAGTATTTATATAGATAGTCTTGCTCGTTAGAATTGATATCCAGCGGTAGCGTCAACACAAATGACGGCGTGCTCTCTTTGCTTCCGAAAGCCATAAGTCCTTCTCCTTTCATTTGGGCTCTACTATCCATGATAGGCAATTCGCAAGCACAGGCAAACAAAAGCTGCCTATCCGAAGATAGACAGCAACCATTTTTTTTACTTGGATGCCTTTCATCCCACGACTAAAGTTGTGGGGGTTCCCGGCCTTTATTTTGTAAGAAGCGGCATCAGCCCCGCTTATCCTCCTTTTTGAAGTTGATTTGTGTAAGCTGATACCGATTCACTGAGCATTCTGAGTCAGCGGATAGCCGCCGGAATCCAGAAGTGCAGTCAGAGTGCCATCGGTGAGGTTTGCGGTAGACAGAGGAACTTTATACTCTCTGCCATCTGCAGTCTTAACGTTGGCGTAAAATTCAATGGTGACATCGCCGCTCATGTCGATATCGCCGAGAACCTTGTTTACTTCATTGGAAGTGGTGTCGGTACTGCCGGATGGGGGCTGATTGGCGGTGGGCTGGGGCGTGATGACATCATTATCGCCGTTCTCAGATACAGGAGGTACGCCAACCTGATGTCCGGTTACAGCAGTGAGAACTCCGTTTACACCATCATAGACGGACGGTACGAAAGCATAGCCAGCCACACCGCCAACGATGACAACTGCCAGAATTGCTGCAATGACCTTGCTGCTCTTTTTCTTTTGCGAAGGCCGAGCAGGCTCTGCGGTGGCTTGAGTCGGTGCCGGTGCGGCGTGGTGAACGCCGCTTGCAGACTTTTCCTTTTTGCCCTTGCCAAGCCCGAAACGCTTCTTGGCCGCTTCGTTTGCTTCCTGCTGCATCAATTCCTGAGCCACCATTGTCTGGCGAGTGGCCGTCATCTGGTCCGGAAGTTCATTGGGGTCAGGAATATAGGGAACGGATGCAGTCGCTTGGGAAGGCTGTTCAACAGAACCCGTTACAGGCACTTGATATCCAGGAGCTTGTGCAGGAGAGACGCCATGAGCAGAAACGCCATACTGCATCGTGGTCTGCGGAGTCTGAACAGCGGGCTGAGGTGCGGCAGGCTGCACGGGCTGAACAACAGGCTGAGACTGAACGCGGGTAATAAAAGGCTGAGCAGCGGGGGCCTGTTGTGCAGGAGTCTGAGCCGGAATCTCTGCCGCACGTTTCTTTGCAAGCAGTGCATCGACCACCTCCTGTTTGACCTTTCGAATCGTGCCATCCGGCATGATGCAGGTGCGGTCGGCATAGACATTGGCCGGAACTTTCTGGCCGTTGATAGTAACGTGGACAACGCCAATAGGCTCGCCCAGAGTCGAATTCGGTTCCATGAACAAATATCTCCTTTCGGTTTTTGTGTGGTGTTATGTATTAAATCGAAACATTTGAGCAATCGTGTCGGAAATCCAGTGCAGCAAAACATTTGCAACATCTGCAACATATGGAATCAAAAAGCCACGTTTAAGAGTCCCAGACATGCAGCATAGGACAAAAGCTAAGCAAGACAAAAGAAGAATTGCCCAAATCAAAATAAAGATGTACTTGCCGAATCGGCCAAGGAATATCCAGCCGCCGCCCGAATCAGATTTCCTGTTATTGCATTCAGGGCAAGAAGCCGTTAGATTTCGGATATTGTTGATGTCATCGTTCGGAACAAGGATTCGGTACGCCCGATGCTCGTTAGCCAGATTGATGGAAATGATATGGTCAACCTGCATCGAATTGCGCGTCATAATGCGTCCACAATACGGGCACATGTAGAACTTTCCAAAAGTTCCGGGATGATTCAAGATATACAGGTATCGGTAATCCTCAGACCGTTTATACTTTTTCCGGTGATTAGCCATGGCAGGCAGCCGAATGGACCCAAGGATGCTCCGGCGGAACACGGCGCTTCGGGAACCCTTCCGGCAGATGGTCCGGGAACTTGGTGCCGTCAGAATTCGTGCCACCGTTGAGCTTTTCCCATTCGTGTTCCCATGCAGAGAATTCCAGGCCGTGAGACATTTCCCACAAGGACAGTTCCCCGTAAGAGATACCACCCATTTCAGAGAGCTTTGCTCTCATGGCCAATTCCTGTGCGCTCGTAACAGTTTTATTAGATGCTTTCATTTTTTCCTCCTCGCGCTTTGCCTGTTCTCTTCTCATTTTGGCTTCCGCATTGCTGCGATGTGCTGCATTGCGCCGGTTCTGAGCGTAGCACGCAGAGCAAAATTGACGGTTCCCCAGGCCGAAAATCGGTGTACCGCAGATGCGGCAGTGTGTAAGATAACCATTGTTGCTTGCCATTTTCGCTAACCTCCTGCCATTAGTCGAAATTACAGTCTCGATTTTACGTGTGTTTTATCGACCCCATATCCCTGATGATGGGACACGAGGTTAATACATACTTATGGGTTATCTACCAAACCAAGCTGAAATCCGATTAGTCCAGTCTCGATTTTGGGTAACAGAAAACTAATCCTTGCTAAGCAAAGATAGCAAAGACTCAATATCGCATCCCCACAAAAGAGCAGAGAGTGCGGTATATGCGCGATGTTTCTTTTCGCAAAAGTAAGAACTGTTGATTCCTACTTGTTTGGCGAGAGTTGCTTCATCGGTTCCGTTCGGGCCATACTTCTCATTGACGACGAGCATCAGCACATCGTAGAGTTTCGAGTCACCGTCCGGGAACTGTTTCAGCAGCTCGATTGCGCCGCCAATCAACTTTGCATACTGCAAAAGAATCTGTGCCTGAGCATAGCGTGCATCCGATTTATGGTCAGATGCATCCAACTGATTGCCAGCAGTTGCAATCAAGCGCAGGGTACTGTTTCCGTCAACGCTTGACGGATGCGTGATACGGGAATATTCACGAAGCAGTACCTCTGTGTTGTGATAGAGATAAGCAGCTTCAGCGCCCTGGACAACTCCCTCATTGGGAGCCAACTGGAGAACCAGTTCCTTGATGGCTTCGCCACCGACTTTCGCAATATCTTCGATGATTCCATCAAAGTTATTCCGAATCATAACGGCAGATACCGGGTCGCTGTCCAAAATAGAGCCACGAAGCATTGCCATTGCCAGTGAAATGCGGGCTGGCTTGCAAGGCTGAGCACTCCGGAATACCGCCCGATTCATTGCATCATCAACTGCATCCACCAGCTGTTGGCATCTCGCAAAGAAAAGTTTACGCATTTCCAGATGTAAACGAGGCTTTACGTAACCTGTGCTGTTTTCCAACAGTGACTGAATCTCCGAGATGTTACGGACTGAACCGTCCGTATCCATATCATGGAGCTGTTCAATCATAGCATCGATATCTCGTGCTTTGAGAATCCAGTTCAATGCCGGATAGCACATCAAAGCAATGACAACGAATTTTTCGTCGGTTCCTTTTTGCGCCATCCGGTTCGCGCATCGGGCAAACACCCTATTGCGGTTCGTGCCGTTGTTGTAGGCAATAAAAGTTCGATTGATGTTCACAACAATTCCCTCCGAGGACAGGATGGAACTCAAGAAAGCTTTCAGTTCAGCATCCGAATCCACAACCAGATTATTTTCCAGTGCCATCATTCATTTTCCCCCTCTCCCCTGTTTTCCTCAAAACATTCAAAAGCTCAGCTCTCGCGTCGCTTTTGATGGTTTCACCAAGCATTGTATTTTCAGACATGTGCAAATCATAATGATTTTCTTTGCAAAGATTGAAGATTTTCTGGCATGCTCGGAAACTATGTACTGGTAAATCGGACCCAAACCGAATATTTCGTTCAAAATTCTCATAATTCTCAATGCTTCTTGCACATGAAGTATAGACAAAAACAGAAGCCCCATCTTCAAATCTCAGGTTCTCGCCGACCGCTCCATTAAGGACGTCATACAATTCTTTCAAAAAGCCATCACCCATAGCTTTGTTATTGGCTCCGTTCTGAATACGATGGTGGACCACGATATCGCCGGTGATGGGCACTTCGCTTCTCGTGATGCTTGTTGTCTCGTCCGGGATTCTTGCCTGTTCAATGTATACAACGATAGGTCTTTTACTTGATATCATAAACGCACTTCCTCGACTCAAATGATTGTTATTATTTCAGGTTTCGTTGTCGCCATGATTTGTCTTCGATGTTCAGGCTTAGCTCAAAGCATTGTTCCTCGCTATCTTTAACAGGATACTACCTCAAATGATAGCCAATTCGCACAGACGCGCAAGAATACTTTTTAATGTCCCGGACACTATATCTTGTATCATATTTGCATTATACCACAATATATAGTGGTTTGCAATAGAAAAATGCACATCTGACCACAATATATAGTGTGCATCCAAATTTTGAGCACATTATATGTACAACTTGTTGTCTAGCAAAATTCCGAACGTTGCAATATGATGGACAGCGGTCGCAAAACTGTTGATACTATTGAATTAAATTGCGTTTCATACAACTTTGTGATATACTGTATATAGGGGTATGCTCCCATGAAATACTGTCAGGAGGTGCATGAGTTTGACAAATCAAGATATAGACATTTCCATGGATAACGTTGTTCAATACGCAAATCAAATTCGGATGCCGCTTGATTCGTGGAACAAAGAAACTCAGAAACAGATATTGTCTGTAATGGAAGCTCAGAGAATAGCGTCAGGGCTAAATGTTACGACATTCTACAACACGCTTCTAGGCTCTACATGCTCTTATAAAACCATCCAGCACATTCGGGAAGGCACAAAGCAGATGCCGCTCGAGTTGGTGTTGGCGTTCTGCTATGTTTTCCACTACGACATTTCAGAACTCATCAACATTCAGAGTGAAAAAAACAGAGCAGAGAGATTTGCCGATTACATGCAAATCGGTGCATCCATCGAAGCTCTCGGCCCACATATCATTTATAACGCTGCCGCAGATATCGCCAATCTTAATCAAGAAGGCCCTTCCTCTGCTATGGTAAGACGCCGCTGCTCGCAAGTTCTCACTGCTTTTGCGCAGAATCTTCAGAACGAGGAAAAAGCCAAAGAAGAGCAAAGCAAGTAATTCGACAAACAAAAAGAGCCCCGTACAATCCAGTTTATCTGGTGTACGAGGCTCTTTATTTTTAATGGGTATTTATTATTTTTGGTGGGATTCCTTACGGAAATTGGTGGTCAACTAATTCATGTAAATACAATCCCTTCGTTTTTGACAACAAATTTACATTTACCAGATGAATACGAGTTGCCGTTTGTGTCGTAATATCCATCTGCTTTACCGTTGTGTGAACCGCTGGTTCCTTGCATCACATGAGTATGCTTGCCAACAAGAAACACACAGCCGGGAAAGTTGCGTTTTGGATTTCGGTATTCCGGATGATGTTCTTTTACCTTGAGTTTGCAAACATCATTAGGTTGGCGTTGACGGAACTCTTCCAAACTGTCGGTGGTCTGTTTAATGGCTTTATGCCGATTTGTAGCAACTGACTTGCCATTGAGCGTGTACACGCGGCCCATATTTTCTTTGTGCAGTGCTCTTCTATCATGACGGCGGAACTGCTTTAATTCGTATGGCACATGGTTGTTTATATTGTTATCGCAAGCATCATTCGGTAAAACGGAACCAGCAATACAATAAGCATCAAGCCAGTGGTCTTTACCAACCCCGTGTGCTGCACGATAGTCGTAGGTACTTTTGCCATTGGTCGCAAAGAAATGCTTCGGGAAAAGAAAACTCAACTCTTTCGTCAGTGCCGGAATGATTTGATTCAACACACTCAAAGCACCATATTTTTTATTGAGTCCGGTTTTCTTTTTGGCAAGCTTCTTTTGCCACGCGGTATCCTTATGCACAAGGTCGTGGTGTTTTGTGCATAAACCAACGATGTTCCCAATAGTATCGCTGCCGTTTTCGGATTGTGGAACCACATGATGGTAATGGGCGATGGGCTTCTTGCAAAACAAGCAGTGATGTTCTTGCATTTCAGAGACAGCTTCTTCAAGGCTTGCTTTTTGATAGAGTGGGCCTTGTTGATATTGCCATTTCTGAACATTGGGGTTATCCAACCGCATAAACGCAAATTTGTTGATTTCGAGCACAACATCACTGATAGGAAGAAACTTCTGAATTTTCTTCACCAAGTTAATGTGTGTCTGCAGCAACTGATTTGCGGTAGGTGTAAGCCAGCCTTCTGGTCTTGTGCGATTGCTAAACTTTGCTTCTTTGTTCTTGATGCCGATGCAAAGGACTTCTTTCTCGCAACCCGGAAGATGGCGTTTGATGACACCAATCTCATTTGCACGTTTGCTAACACTGCCATTTTGAGCAGTGGCTTGCTTTACGCACTTTTTAGAAATGGTGCCATTTGCTTTGGCTCTCCGTTGACGGCGGCATCGCCTGCCGTTGGTGCGTCTTGCACGACGGGCCTTTTTGCGTCCTTGCATCAGTTTCGGAATTTCCTTGTTACGGGTTTCCAAATGCACGGTAAAGACTGCCGTGCCG
>ENA-OPMP01001290-OPMP01001290.1-human-gut-metagenome-genome-assembly--contig:-NODE-1290-length-11140-cov-6.956518_pt1 | contig 11140 bp, 10 predicted proteins | sample MGYA00241527_ERZ501751 | MGnify/ENA primary metagenome ERZ501751 (study PRJEB25962, sample SAMEA2042647) | human gut metagenome | biome: human gut; feature: human-associated habitat; material: faeces... | reverse complement strand
GACGACATCTTATTATGCCTCACATATTTACAGAGCATATAGTCATATCTGTAATAAATGTGCCAACGACCGCACAGGTTGCTATAGAAAAACTGCTTTGATTATATTCTAACATATGTGGATAAAAAAACAACAAAAAAAATACGCAACAGAAAATTCTGTTACGTATTTTGACTTTTTTATTAAAAACATAATAATCTGATGAAAGCAGCTACTATAAGTATTAATGCTATTGCTTTTTCTGCAATATATGACCTTGCATCCGGTACATAGGTTTTCTCCCAGATTGAGTACGCACATCCACACCCCACTGCAAACATGCAATATATCTTAAACGCCTGCGAATTCATATAATCGGTGAAAAACATTATAATAATCCATACTATTAAAAAAAGCATTAAAACTAAGTACTTTAAAAATAATTGAATCTTCTTCATGGCAAATCCCCCCTTAAAATATCCAACTGCATCATTATGCTTCCATAGATAGCTTCCTTCACTTATATAGACGCAATCCATGCTTATATATTACCAAAACCAAGAAATTTTTTCAATCTCTACTTTGTCACCACCGCAATTACATAATTCTCAAGCTTACGAAACACTACCCTTTTTTCATAAGCCTCCATAGTCTCATCATCCAGCTCCCCTGAAAAGCCTGTACCGACAAGCTTCATTATCGCCTCATACTGTGTCCAGTATTTTGTAAGCTCAATCTGAAATGCATCAGATTCATTCTCAAAGCCTTCGAGTCTGTCAAGCTGCTCCTTTCGCATTATACGCTTTGCCACTTTGTAGCTCATGCGCTTTGTATGCTCTATGTCCACGCCAACAGGTCTGTCTGATATTGCAAGCACCACATATGGGCCGCTGTGTGCCAGATTAAAAAAAGCTGCGCTCTCATTCTTATATCCTGCTGCTATTTCCGGCTTACCATGCTCATTTCTGACAAGCTGTTCATCCGATGATATCCCCAGATATTTGTAGAGCATGTGTCCCGCCAAAAGCTCCTGATTTGCTGTGCCGCACAGCCTGTTGCTGCCTGTTTTTACACCTTTTTCTGAAATAGTTGTGTATTTATCCACATAATAGGCAGACACATGTGGAATTATCTCCTTCTGCCGGCCTGCGATGGAATCCGTTTTTTCTATAAAAATCTGACAGTTATTGTTTATTTTCCATACCATCCCAAGTCACCTTTCATTAAGGGCAAAATACCTTTTGACCCTCATATCATATTATAAATTACCCATATGATATCTGCAGCTTATGCTAATTATCCCTACGATATCTGCAGCTCATACAGCTTCCTGTATATGCCATCCTGCTCCAGAAGCTCCCTGTGCGTACCGCGCTCACATATACGTCCCTTGTGCATGACCATGATGCAGTCGGCATGCTGGATAGTGGAGAGACGGTGCGCAACCATGATTGTTGTCCTGCCATCCATAAGCTTTTCGAGCGCCTCCTGTATGAGAATTTCTGTCTCTGTATCTATGTTGGCGGTTGCCTCGTCCATGACCAGTATGCTCGGATTGTGGGCGAGTGTCCTTGCAAAGGACAATAGCTGACGCTCTCCTGCCGAGAAGGTCGCACCACGCTCCGTAACCGGCTCGTGATAGCCCTGCGGGAGCTTTTCGATAAAGTGTGAGGCATTTACATATTCTGCTGCCGCCTTCACCTGCGCATCCGTGATATTGTCATCATTCAGGCGGATATTGTACGCCACATCCCCCTCGAATATAAACACATCCTGCTGCATCTGACCGATTGCACTGCGAAGCTGCTTTTTGCTAAGCTGTCTGATATCGATGCCATCAATGTAGATATGTCCCTTTTGTATATCATAATACCTGCCTATAAGATTTAAAATGGATGATTTTCCTGCTCCGGTTGCACCGACAAAGGCCACCTTCTCGCCCGGATTAATGACAAATGAGACATCCTTAAGCACATAGTTTTCGCCGTCATAGGCAAACCAGACATGGTCAAATTCAATTTTTCCGGTGATTTTATCCGGCTGCTTTGGATTTTCGACCTCAGGAATAAATTCATCCTCATCCATAACCGTAAATATCTTCTCTGCTGATGCAATTGATGACTGCAGTGTCGAAAACTGCTCTGCAAGTTCCTGTATCGGGTCGAAAAATGACCTGATGTAATTCGAGAAAATATACAGAGTGCCGACCGAAATAATCTCATCAAACACATTTCTGCTTCCGAACCACAGCACTATCATCAGTGACAAAATGCTCAGAATATAGATAAGCGGACGGAACACCGCATACATAAGCATCTCCCTGTAAAAAGCCTTGTAGAGCTTTGTATTTTTATCATGAAATTCCTCGAACTTGCGCTCCTGTCTGCCAAATATCTGTATAATTTTCATTCCCGAAAGATGCTCGGACAAAAATGTATTGATGTCCGTCAGTCGCGTACGGTAAAGCCTGTAAATATTTCTGGCAATTTTCTGGCACAGCACCGTTAGCCCAATTACAAGCGGCATCAGCACAAATGATATCGCAGCAAGCCTAACATCAAGCACGAGCATGACGCCTGCAAGTCCCACTATTTTTACAATATTTCTGAAAAGCTGTACGAGAATGCCCGAATACATCTCATTGAGAGCCTCAACATCATTTGTCACACGGGTTACAAGCTTTCCAACCGGCGTGATATCAAAATACCTGCTGCCAAGAGACTGGATATGTCTGTAGAGGTCTTTTCTAATCTGAAGAATGATATTCTGGCCTGTTTTCTGCAGTATCCAGGTCTGAGCGATGTTGAATGCAAAGCTTAAGGCAAGTACAACCGCATATTTGATAGCTGTGGCAATTATTACATCATAATCCCCATTTGCTCCAAAAGTATCAATTGCATCTCCCACCAGCATCGGCCTGTAAAGGTCAAAGGCTGTCAGTCCCAGCACCAGCAGAAGGGCAAAAATCACCCAGTGGGCATACGGCTTCATGTAGGCTATGAGGCGCATTGTGGAGCTTTTTTTATTCATTTCTTTTTTACTTATATTTTTACTCGAATTCATACTATAATCTTCTCTGTTATTTCGTAACTATTCATCGTCAAATCTGCATAGCAACGCTTTTCAAGCACTTTAACTGCCAAGCTCACTCTCAAGCTGCTGCTTATGGCTGATATCAGCGTAAAAACCGCCAAGCTCAAGCAGCTCTTCAGGAGTGCCATACTCTGTCAGTTTTCCGTCAGAAAGCACTGCCACATGGTCAGCCTTCTGCAGTGTGGAAATCCTGTGGGCAATCACTATGGTTGTCTTGCCCTGTCTGGTTTCCATGAGGTTTTCAAGTATCTGCTCCTCTGTATCGGTATCGACAGCAGAAAGTGAATCATCCAGTATGAGGATTGCAGAATCCTTTAAAAGTGCTCTGGCTATCGAGCTTCGCTGCTTCTGGCCTCCCGAAAGTGTCACTCCGCGCTCTCCAACCATGGTCTTGTACTCATCCGGAAAGCCCATGATATTATCGTGTATACACGCGTCCTTTGCAGCCTGTTTTACCGCATCAAGAATTGCCGGGTTGTCGGCAATCCTGTCCTCAAGACCAAATGCTATATTCTCCTCGAGTGTGTCGGAAAACAGGAAATTCTCCTGTGGCACATATGAGATGTCACGGTGTAAAACCGCCAGCGGATAGTCTGTTATCGGGCGGCCATCCAAAAGTATCATGCCGTTTTCACAGTCATAGACTCTAAGCAAAAGGTCGGCAAGTGATGATTTTCCGCTTCCGGTACGTCCTAAGATACCAAGCATCTCGCCCTGCTTCACATGTATGCTCACGTCTGAAAGCACCGGCTTGGTGCCGTCAGGGTATGTGAAGCTGAGGTGGCTAAGCTGTATATCACCATGTATTTGTATTTTATCATAAATACCCTCAGCTAAATTATCTGTATTGCTGCCTGCCGTGCCATCATTTTCTATTACATTTTCCGGTGGCACCATATCGACAATATCAGGTTTTTCCTCGAAAATAGTCCGGATTCTGCCCCATGCCGCAGCCGCCTGGGAAAATGTGTTGATACAGTCGCCTGCCGCAATCATAGGCCACACAAGCATATCGATGTATGAGTTGAATGCCACGAACTGACCTATCGAAACCTGTCCGTCAAGCACCATCCTGCCACCTGCAAGGAGTGTCACTATCACGCTTATTCCGATTACGGCATCCAGCGTCGGGCCAAAGACAGCGCGAAGCTTTACCACAGCAAGATTTTTCTTCCTGCTGTTCTCGCAAGCCTTTTCAAACTGCTTAAAGTCCTCGTCCTCCTGCGCAAATGCCTTGACCACGCGGATACCGGCAATGCTCTCCTGCACCTTGTCAGAAAGATAGGAGAAAGCATCCTGCCTTTTCACCTGACGTTTCTTTGACTCTATTCCATAAAAATAGCAGCCGATTGCAATAAAAATAAGTGGAATAAAAGCAAATAATGTCAGCTTAAAATCTACGTATACTACCATTTTGACAAGCACCATCACCGTCATGATTACCGCGTCAAACACGGTGATGACAGCCATTCCGGTTCCCATCCTGACAGCCTGTAAATCGTTAGTGAAATATGCCATAAGGTCTCCTGTCTTGTGGCTGTTGTAATAGCGCGCCGAGAGTGTCTCCATATGCGAAAACATATCATCGCGCAGTCTGTATTCTATTCCTCTTGATGCTCCTATGATGAAATATCTCCATCCAAAGCGCCCCGCCATGATTATCAGACCTGTTATCAATATCTTAAATATAATGCCGCCCACGCCCGCCATATCAAGCTTTCCTGCAGTGATTCCGTCGATTATCTCCCCAATAAACTGCGGAATGTACAGATTTGCAAGGTCTACTGCAAGAAGCACAAAAATGCCTATCGCATAGTGCCATTTGTATGCAAGCAGATATGGGCGCAGCGAGTATTTTTTATCGTTCATGTTATTCCTCCGTATTTTAAATGCCGCATGCCGGGTTAACCACGCTACATTCTGTATCTACCTCCACAAGTCTGCTACGAAATACGTGAGTGCCGCCCATGTGTACACAGAATAGTATATGCCGTGCTCGTCCACTCCATCCTCAAGTATCTTCTTCGCCTGCGTCTTAGTCAGAAGGTCGAATCCGTCAAAGAGCTCGCCGCCCACTGCGCCCTCCTGCGACATTCCATTAAGGCTATCGCGGTTAAGTACAATCTTTACAAGGGCGTTACTTTCATCTGTCATGCCCGGTGTGCTGAAAAGACATGGATTGATTACAGAAACCGTGTCTTTTTCTGTCACTTTAAGGCCGGTCTCCTCATGAAACTCACGCATGGCAGTTTTTATAAGTGGCGCTGTATTATCATTGTCCCCGGTGCAATCCTTTGGATCAATAAGCCCTGCCGGTACGCTGAGCAGGTACTGACCTGTCGGATATCTGAACTCGCGGTTCATTAACAGACATGGCTCATGACCTGATTTCTCGTCATCACCTGACGGATTCCATATCACCACGCAGCTCACCGCATCCGGAAGCATTTTCTTAAACTCATCTGTGGATTTGGCGGCTACAAGGTCTTCTTCATCTCTCCTTGTGGCATTATAATAATGCCTTCCCTCCCGGTACTGAAGGTCAAACACCTTTATAAATTTTGATTCAAATAAGCTTTTTATTTTCATAAATTTTTGTCTCTTTTCATTAAACCTTTAATGTGCTCAGATACTCCTTCTGCTGTGGCGTGATGCGATAGCTCTCACGCGCCTTTTGTATCGCCTTGTTGTGGCTCCAGCTATCCATAAGCCTTTCCTGCAGTATCGGCAGCACTGCATCATACTGCTTTGCAAGTGCCGTAGCGATATACCACGCCTTCATCATGTTTACATAATACTCCTTGGAACGGATTTTTGCCACATCTAAAGCATATTTTATATCAAAATCCTCATCGAGATATAGGCGCATCAAAGTGCCAATGCCATACCTGACGGTGTAGGGCTTATCCGAATCCAGCCACTTATATACATGCAAAAGAAGCTCATTTTTGTGCTTTTTGAACACAGCCGGCACACCACTGTCGCATGTCGCCCAGTTGTCTATGTATGGCAGGAATGCTTCCAGATAAGCCAATGCCGTATCATAATCCTTCATCTGCATAATCAGAAACATATGCAGGTTATTTTCCTCATAGTAGTAATGTGGCAGAGTATTTAGAAACTTTTCCACATTGTCACAGTCATTTTCCTTCACTGTATTACAGACCCGTTTTTCTTTTTGAACCGACAAAAAGAGCCTGCTGCCATGAGCAAGCTCCTTTGCATACTTTCTAAGCACCGGGACTCTTATTCCTATTATGCGTTCTTTTTCAATATTGGGCATAAGCCTCGCATGAAATTCCCTGTAATTTTTATCCTGCAACGCAAACAGATTCTCTAATTCTGCCAACAAATCTTTCCCTCCGTAATAACAGGATATCTGATAAGCAGCTTCTCATCAAGATTCTCCCTGTTCATGTCTACCGCTGTGATCTGGCTATTGTCATATGTGGTGTAATAGTAGATTCCCTTATCGCAGTTGCAGCATGAGGTATAGAGCGTAATCTCATATTTGCCCTCTGTCACCTCGCACAGACCTCTCTGCTGGTCCACAGAGCCTAATATATGGAAGAACTGGCTCACACTTGCATTCTCACTGGCATCTGATTTGGAGTTTTGCTTTGTGAATGCCACACGTACAAAGCGTGACTGCGATGATAAATCTCCCGGCAGTCCCAGACCTCCCATTCCGCGGCTATATGCACTAAGCTCCACTCCCGGTGCAAATGTATTTTCAGGCTGCTTTGTGGATAAGCCTCTGTAATTATTGAGTGCAGCCATCTGATATGGGAATGGCGGATTGTTTGTGAGCACACCTACCGGATTGTCGTAAACATGCATACCGTCTGCCATCGACTCCACCACAATGCACTCATTTTTGTCGGCTATAATCCAGTGAAGCTGTGCAACCGGAAGCTGACTGCTAAATGGTGTATCTACCAGCAAAATACGATTTAATTTTTCCTTTGCATCCGCTACCGTAGCGCATAGTGACAGTATCCACGGTATAAACTCAAACTGTGCCACCTTTGTCTTTGCAATGCCGCATGTGCCATTCTCGCATGAGCTGTTTTCGTCTGCTGCCGCATACGCTGCATTTCCCACGAAATTCAATCCTGCCATACCGAGTCCCTTTTCATTTATAGCATCATAGTAAAGAGGATAGTCACCTGCCACATGTGCCATTCCAATGATTGCATAATGGTTTTCAAGCTTTCCTGCATGCCTGAAATCAAACACATAGTTTCGCGGTGTTACCGCAATCTCATCTCCATATGAAAATTCGTAATCGAGTGTTCTTCCAAAATAGAAATCCTTTGTTTTATAAGCTGCTGCTGTACACATAATTATGACCTCCTTGTTATGCTGCCATACTTAATCAGTATCCCTTAGATTGTAGAGTACTATACATCATATTTGCAATTATTTCAAGCAACACGCCCCTGAAGTATTTGAACAAAAAACAGCAGACGGTCTGATATCCGGCTGCTGCCTTAATAAGTGCTGTGCTATTCCTGTATTATGCCTGTTTATTGTCCTGCTCATTATCAAGTGCGATAAGCTTTGCAATGATTTCCTCGCATATCTGTGTAACATTCTTGCCATCTGTAGAAACTGTTACATCTGCCACTGCCTCATAGCGCTCCTTTCGCTTTTCCATAAGGCCGCTGATATACTCAACATTCATGTTGCCGTTTAGTATCGGGCGCTCGTCACTATCCTTTACTCGCTCGTAGATAGTCTCAGGCTTTGCTGTAAGAAGAACTACACGGCCGTTTTTCTTCATATGGTCTGCGTTTTCCTCTCTCATGACAACACCACCACCGCAGGAAACAATGGTCTGCTTTCTCTTCTGAAGCTCTATAAGTGTGTTGCTCTCTAAGTTTCTGAAATATGCCTCACCGAACTCATCAAATATTTCTGAAATTGACATGCCACGATTCTCAACAATCATCTGATCCATCTCGACACGGTCCATCTCGAGCTTATCTTTTAATTCTCCTGCTACAGTGCTTTTTCCTGCACCCATGAAACCGATCAGGAAGATATTGTAATCGAAAAGGCTCTTGGCCTGGATACGACGGCTGTTCTTCATGATATACTTGAAAATATCAAGTATCTCTTCCTCAAATTCATTGTCGCCAAGCTTTGCCGCAAGTGCATCTGTCTGCTTTTTCTCCTGCTCCGGCTGTAAGATTGGGATTCCTGTTGCCTTCTTATATGATATAATCTCCTGAATGTGTGACATTCTGACTGCAAGCTGCTTAATTATTATATCGTCACATTCTCCAATCTTTGCGCGGATTTCCTCGATTTTGTCCATGGTGTGTCTCCTTACTTATGTGTGGTTTTCATATTGGATTTTGATATTTAGCGAAATATCGTCAAATTATAATTATTATAACTTTGCGTTATAGTATTTCGTATTTTTGATAACCACAAATTTCTTAGTCATAGTATAACAAGACTTTACCAATTTATCAAGCAAAATATTTTAATGCTTTAAAGTGTTATTGTGTCAGATATGCATCCACAATATCAGACGACACATTTTTCTCAATCGATTCATATATCGGCTGACACTCCTTGCGAATCTGCTCATGCACTTCATCGCTTAAGGTGATGATTTGTGTGCCGCTATCCTCGATTGTCTTTATCTTTGAGGCAATCCTCTCGTCAGACTGCTCTCTGGCGTACTGTTTCGCTGTCTCGGCTGCCTCACGGATAATCTGCTGCTGCTCATCTGTCAATTCTTTCATGAACTCCTCGCTTACTATGAGCGATATCAGATGTGGCAGATGATTTGTCTCCACTACATAATCCTGCTGCTCGTAGAGCTTATTGGATACGATTACCTCGTATGGGTTTTCCTGCGCATCTATAGTGCCCTGCTGTAAGCCGATATACACCTCCGAGAAAGTCATAGGTGTCGGGCTTGCTCCGAGCGCCTTCCAGTATGCCATATGGTAAGAGTTTTCCATGGTACGGATTTTCTGACCCTTAAAATCAGCAAGGCTTTCTATCTTTTTGTTTGTTGTCATGACACGGAAGCCCTGGTCTGCATATCCCAAAAGCTCGTAGCCGCCGTCATTGTAGACCTGCTGCATGAGCTTCATAAACTTTGGATTGTCCACATGCTCACGCACCTCATCAATGCTGTCAAAAAGTGCCGGCATATCAAATACTGCAGTATCCTTCATGAAAGTTACCTGCGGAGCAGTGTTCTGCACTACAAAAGGTATATCTCCATCCTTGCATGACTCGAGAAGCTCTCTGTCTCCGCCCAGTACACTGTTTGGATACACACTGATTTTCATTTTGCCATCGCTTAATCTTTCCACTTCATCGGCAAATTTCTCTGCATATATCTGTGTCACGGTGTCCTCAGGACTTGAGCTGCCTAGAGGCCATGCGTAGCGCTGTACCCCGGCATCCTTAGCTGCGTCCTGCGAGCCTTCACCAGCAGAGCCACCGCACGCGGCAAGTCCTGCTGTAAGCGAAAGTATCATCGTGACGGCTGCTGCTCTTCGCCACAATCTATATTTGCTATACGATTTACGCGGTTTATTATATTTACCAGCTTTTTTACATAAAAACAAGCCAAATCTACTCATATTTTTCTCCAATTACAACTGTGTGCCTAAATGTCCTACAATCATCATTAAATCTGCTTATACCTGTTATTACATATTTCTGTACCGAATAGTTACTATTTCTCTATAATAAGCACAGACTGATCGCCGGAATAAATGTAAGCAGCAAAAGTGCCAGCAGGAAATATCCTATCATAGGCGCCGCCTTCTTTGCTATCCGCATGACCGGAACATCCGTCAGTGAGCTTGCCACAAACAGGTTTACTCCTATAGGCGGTGTGACAAATCCGATTGCAAGGTTTACGATCATGACCACACCAAAGTGGATCGGGTTCATTCCGATGCTCTGCACGATAGGAAGCAGTATTGGGCTTAAAATAAGGATAGCCGGTGTGGTATCCATAACCATTCCTACGATAAGCAGGAAAATATTTATCACGATAAGAAGCACTATCTCATTTGTAAAATGTGCGAGTATCCATGCGCTGACTGTCTGTGGCACCTGCATGAGTGTGAGCACACGTGAAAACGCGGTCGATGCGGCAAGTATAAACAATATAGGTGCGTATGTCTTCATCGCCTCCACCATGATGCCCCATATCTCTTTTACCTTTATGGATTTGTAAATAAAAAGACTTACAAAAAGCGCATAAAATACTGAAATCACCGCAGCCTCTGTAGGCGAAGCTATACCGGCGTAAATGCATCCAAGTACTATAACCGGGCTCAAAAGTGCCCATATACTGTCCTTCAATATGCTAAAAAGCCCCTTGCTTCTAAGCTCTGAGACCTTTGCATTTATCTTTTCCTTGTCCTCTCCATAGCGCTTGCAGTGATAATATGCATAAAACATAAGAAGCGCTCCTATCAAAAGTCCCGGAATGATTCCTGCAAGAAAGAGATCACTGACCGACTCACCGGTTGCCATCGCATACATGATAAAAGGTATGCTTGGCGGTATGATGACTCCGAGTCCTCCCGCAACCGCAACAATTGCCGTTGAAAAATCCTTTTTGTAGCCCAGCTCCATAAGAAGCGGAATGGTCATACTTCCGACAGCCGCAACAGTTGCAGGCGCAGAGCCGGAAATCGCTCCATAGAACAAGCAGGTGATGATAACCGCACATGGGATTCCTGCGGTTCTTTTTCCTATAAAATACACAAAAACATCAAACAATTTTTGTGAAATTTTGCCGTGTGCCATGACGATTCCGGCAAGCACAAACATAGGCACCGCTAAAAGCGGGAAGCTGTCTATACCACCGAGCATAGAGCGGATAACATAGCTGGCACTGGCTGTAAAAGATGAGTCAAACGCGCCCGGCAGCACTGCCACTATTCCCAAGGAAATAGATACCGGAATAGCAATGACCAGACATATCACAAATAATATAAAAACTACTGCTGCTGACATCTATTTCTCCTCGTATTATATAGTAGTAGTTTTTATAGACCCTCTCCAAGGTCTTTATAAC
>ENA-OPMP01001285-OPMP01001285.1-human-gut-metagenome-genome-assembly--contig:-NODE-1285-length-11171-cov-2.357683_pt1 | contig 11171 bp, 8 predicted proteins | sample MGYA00241527_ERZ501751 | MGnify/ENA primary metagenome ERZ501751 (study PRJEB25962, sample SAMEA2042647) | human gut metagenome | biome: human gut; feature: human-associated habitat; material: faeces... | reverse complement strand
ACAGCTTGGCTTTCAGCATCTGCATTGCCTTATCCTTGTTCTGGAACTGGCTTCGCTCATTCTGACATTGTACCACGGTTCCCGTAGGAATATGGGTGATACGAATGGCAGAGGAGGTCTTGTTGATATGCTGGCCACCGGCACCGCTGCTTCGGTAGGTGTCGATGCGCAGATCCTTCTCATCAATATCCACATCCAGATCGCCCTCGATATCCGGCATAACATCCAGCGATACAAAGGAAGTCTGACGTTTTCCCTGAGCATTGAAAGGGGAAATACGCACCAGACGGTGTACTCCCTTCTCGGATTTCAGGTAGCCGTAGGCATTCAGGCCGTTGACCTGAAAAGTCACTGACTTGATACCTGCTTCGTCACCATCCAGATAGTCCAGTACTTCGATGGCAAAGCCCTTGCGCTCCGCCCAGCGGGTATACATACGATACAGCATGCCGCACCAGTCACAGCTCTCGGTACCTCCGGCACCGGCATTGAGCTTTAAGATCGCATTGTTCTTATCATATTCTCCGGACAATAGGGTACCGATCCTAAGTTCATCGAATTCCCTGATGAATTCATCCAGCTCCTCACGGATCTCAGGGATCAGAGACGCATCGTTTTCCTCATATCCCATATCGATCAAGGTCAGGATGTCATCGAACTGTGTCGAAAGCTTGTCGCACTCTCCCACAGTATCCTTCAGGTTCTTCAGTTCTTTCATTTTCTGATTGGAACGCTCCGGGTCATCCCAGAATCCGGGAGCCTCCATCTCACGTTCCATTTCTTCGATCCGCTTTGCCTTGTTAGCAAGGTCAAAGTGAATCCCTCACTTCCGCTAAAGGTGTTTCGTAGGACAGGATTTCTGTCTTCATCTGATCTAATTCAACCACTTAACGTCACCCACTTTCTTATTCTATTATTTTAATGATGCCAGGATCAAAAGGTCTAAGCCCACATGAGCTTGCTCATAGGTGGGTGAAAGACCTTGGGTAGGATTGTTCCGTGCTGCCGCACTATCTTCCGACTGTTGTCAGAAAGCATCAGGCTTTCCGTCCGCAGCAGTTCTTGTATTTTTTGCCGCTGCCGCAAGGACAGGGATCATTGGGATATACCTTTGCATTTTCACGCTTTACAGGTCCCTTCGGCAAGGAATCATCCTTGTTCGTTCCGGTGATCTTCGCCTGCTGCTCACGCTCTACCTTCTGTTCGATCTTGATATGGAACAGAAGTCTCACAGTCTCTTCCCGGATGTTCTGAGTCATCTCATCGAACATCTCGTAACCGCTCATCTTGTACTCTACCAGAGGATCTCTCTGTCCGTATGCCTGTAAGCCCACGCCCTGACGCAGCTGCTCCATGTCGTCGATGTGATCCATCCACTTACGGTCAATAACCTTCAGCAGAACCACACGCTCCAGCTCACGGATGGCTTCCGGTTCGGGGAACTCGGCTTCTTTTGCTTCGTACAGCTTCACAGCTTCTTCCTTTAACTGCTGCTTTAAGCTGTTCTTCTTGGGCTTCTTCACACGCTCCGGTGTCAGAGGCTGTAACGGGATCGTAGGAATGAGCAGGGTATTTAACTCATTGAAATCCCAGTCGGAGATATCTGCGTCGTCATTGATACAGATATCTACACAGTTCTCGGTAATATCGGTGATCATCTTGTAGATCACATCACGCATGCTCTCGCCGTTCAGTACCCGCAGACGCTCCTCGTAGATAATCTCTCTCTGTTCACTCATGACGCGGTCATACTCTAACAGATTCTTACGGATACCGTAGTTGTTGCTCTCGATCTTCTTCTGTGCAGATTCGATGGCATTGGTCAATGCCTTGTGCTCGATCTCCTGTCCTTCGGGGATACCTAAGGTATTGAACATACTGATCAGGCGCTCGGAACCGAACAGTCTCATCAGATCGTCTTCCAGAGAGATGTAGAACTTAGACTCACCGGGATCTCCCTGACGTCCGGAACGACCACGCAGCTGATTATCAATACGTCTGGACTCATGACGCTCTGTACCGATAATCTTTAATCCGCCCAGTTCTCTGGAAATCTCATCCAGCTTGATATCCGTACCACGGCCTGCCATGTTGGTAGCGATGGTTACCGCACCGTGTACACCGGCATCGGCTACGATCTCTGCTTCCAGTTCATGGAATTTTGCATTCAATACCTTGTGCTGGATGCCGCACTTGGTCAGCATTCTGCTCAGTTCCTCACTGGCTTCGATAGTGATCGTACCTACCAGTACAGGCTGTCCTGTGGCGTGTGCTTCCTCTACCGCATTCACGATAGCGTTCAGCTTCTCTCTCTTCGTCTTGTATACAGCATCCTGCAGATCCTTACGGATAACGGGACGGTTCGTAGGGATCACAACAACATCCATGCCGTAGATCTCACGGAACTCGGTCTCCTCAGTGAGAGCCGTACCGGTCATACCACACTTTTTCTCGAATAAGTTAAAGAAATTCTGGAAGGTAATGGATGCCAGCGTCTTACTTTCTCTCTTCACCTTTACATGCTCTTTTGCTTCGATTGCCTGATGCAGACCGTCGGAGTAACGGCGTCCCGGCATGATACGTCCGGTAAATTCATCGACGATCAGTACCTGGTCATCCTTTACCACGTAATCCTTATCACGGAACATCAGATTATGGGCACGTAATGCCAGAATGATGTTGTGCTGGATCTCCAGGTTCTCCGGGTCAGCAAGGTTCTCAATATGGAAGAACTTCTCAACCTTTCTTGTTCCCTGCTCGGTAAGGTTGACCGTCTTATCCTTCTCACTTACCACAAAGTCACCTGTCTCCTCAAATCCCGCACCCATAATAATATCCATCTTGGATATATCGTCATTGTTGCTTGTACCCTTCTCAAGCTGTCTTGCAAGGATATCACATACCTCGTATAACTTAGTTGATGAATTTCCCTGACCGGAAATGATGAGCGGTGTTCTCGCCTCATCGATGAGTACTGAGTCAACCTCATCGATAATGGCATATCTTAAATCACGAAGAACAAGGTTCTCCTTGTATACTGCCATATTATCTCTCAGATAATCAAAGCCAAGTTCATTGTTGGTAACATATGTGATGTCACATCTGTATGCTTCCCTTCTCTCCTCCGGCTTCATGTCATTTAACACGACTCCGACCGTCAGACCAAGGAAGCGGTGAACCTGTCCCATCCACTCTGCATCACGCGAAGCGAGGTAATCATTGACAGTAATAACATGAACACCCTTGCCCTCCAGTGCATTAAGGTATGCCGGAAGAGTTGATACAAGTGTCTTACCTTCTCCTGTTCTCATCTCAGCGATACGTCCTTGATGAAGGATAATACCGCCTATAAGCTGTACCCTGTAATGCTCCATTCCTATAGCACGTTTAGCAGCCTCCCTGACTGTGGCGAATGCCTCCGGGAGAATATCATCTAATGTCTCTCCATCAGCAAGTCTCTTCTTAAATTCATCAGTCTTAGCCCTAAGCTGTTCATCGGTCAGAGCCTGCATTGACGGGCGGAGCGCCTCAATCTTATCCACGATAGGATAGATTCTCTTAAGTTCATGCTCACTATGTGTTCCAAAAAGCTTCTGAATAATTCCCATACAATATTATCTCCTAAAATATAAAAATATCCCAATTATCAGTATTCTAACACCTTTTCATAGGGTTTGTAAAGAAAGTTTTAGCTTACATTCGGCAAAGCATAAAAAAGAGGTCTCCACAGAAACCTCTGTGAAGACCTTCAACAATCATATTACTCTGTATTTAATCAAGCTCAGGCTCAATAAGGCCATATGTGTTACCCTTTCTCTTATATACTACATTGACCTCACCTGTCTCTGAATTGGAGAATACATAGAAGTTATGTCCGAGCAGCTCCATCTGGATGCATGCCTCTTCAGGATCCATAGGCTTAATTCCGAATCTCTTGGAACGAACTATCTTAACCTCTGCCTCTTCCTCATAATCTTTGTCAATGTAATCCTGGGTAAACACATTTCCTGCTGCCTGCTTAGACTGTATAATCTTGTTCTTATACTTCTTAAGCTGGCGTTCAATAACCTCCTCTACAAGATCAATTGAAACATACATATCCGAGCTTGTCTGCTCTGAACGGATAATGCTTCCCTTAACAGGAATTGTAACCTCAATCTTCTGTCTGTCCTTCTCAACACTGAGTGTTACGTTAATATCTACATCCTTATCAAAATACTTCTCAAGCTTTCCGAGCTTACTCTCAACTGCACTTCTTAACCCCTCTGTGACTTCGATGTTCCTACCGGTAATTGTAAAACGCATACTACCAACTCCTTTACCCTTTAATCCATCAGATAGTATCGATGTTATTCCGCCCAATTAATAAAGCAAATTATCAATTGTGTGAATATTTACTATCTAATATGTGAATATTATACCATATATCTGTAAATTTTCAAGAGAAATATGCATTATTCTATTAACTTTATGTGAACTTTTACTGAACAATAAATATTTAATTGTCAAGTGGTTTTATCGTTGTTTTTTGTCGAAACTTGCGTTTTATAAGAACTTCACAAAACATTTTTTCGTGTTATCATCTATGAAATTGTGTTTATCCACCACACAATTCAATGTGGATAATGTGGATAACTTGGTGTATAAGTCAAAAACTCTTATAAATACGGCAAATCTTAATGTGGATAAATTCGTGGATAACTCATTTTTTTGTGGATAACTCATTTTTAGGTTTCATAGCTCTTACATACAATTTGTGCATATTGCATAAAATGTACATATAAAGATACCTGCAAATTAAGTATCTTATGTTAATCAGTACCAAAAAAGCTACAATATATATTTCTCCACAGAAGCAACAGCATTGGCACCGTCAGCCGCAGCTGTAATAATCTGCCTGAGCTGCTTGGTTCTGATATCGCCCGCAGCATACACTCCGGGAACATTTGTGGCACAATCCTCGCCTGCCACAATGTAGCCTGCTTCATTCATCTGCACGCTCTTATCAACAAATGCGGTCACCGGCTGCATTCCGACAGCAAAGAATACCCCATCAACAGCAAATTCATCTGTATTCCCTGTTATTTTATTCTTAACCTCTATTGATGAAACCTTCGCCTCACCTGATATTCTCTCCACCGTGCTGTCCAGTACAAGCTCGATGTTCTCCGTATTCTTAGCCTTGTTCACAAGGCTCTTTGCTGCACGAAACTCATCCCTGCGATGGATAAGATATACTTTTTCACACATTCTTGCAAGATATATTGCATCCTCCACAGCAACATCACCGCCTCCGACAACCGCTGTAATCTTATTCCTAAAAAAGGCGCCGTCGCATGTTGCACAGTAGGACACACCTTTTCCTGTAAATTCTGCTTCCCCCGGTATTCCCGCTTTTCTGTGTACAGCACCGGTTGCAATAATTATGGTCTTAGCCTCATACTCTTTCTTGTCCGTTACAACCTTCTTAACCTCACCTGCAGCATCCATAGATATGACATTCTCCGTCACGAAACTGACGCCAAGCTTCTTTGCATGCTCAGCGAACTTCATACCCATTTCAAATCCACCAATGCCCGGAAGTCCAAGGTAATTGTCCACATCATAGGTTGTGAGAACCTGTCCTCCCTGCATCATGCTTCCTTCTATTACAATAAAATCCAGTTCAGCTCTTGCAGCATACACCGCCGCCGACATGCCGGCAGGACCGGCGCCTATTATAATCAAATCATACATAGTGAATTTCTCCTTTTTTATTTACTGTTTTGACACCCTGACCTCATTTCTATATTGTATCAAATTAAAGTACGTTTATCCAGCAAAAACATTTTTGCCGCATATATCACAAAATTATTGTATTTTTTGCGCTTACACTTACAATAAGATGGTACACTGTTATTTTAAGCTTTATATGGAATGGAGATAATCAGATGAATAAGACTGTTTTAATCACAGGCGCTTCAAGGGGAATAGGGCGCGCCATCGCATTAGAATACGCAAAAAGGAAATACAATATCGTGATATGCGCAAGAAACGGCGCCGCACTCGAAAATACCGCAGATGAAATAAGGGCGCTTGGTGCCGCCTGCCTCGCCGTGACATGCGATGTAGGAAAATATGCTGATGTTGAAAGACTTTTTTCTGAAGCCACCGGACATTTCGGTGATATTGATGTTCTCATTAACAATGCCGGAATCTCACACATAGGGCTTTTGCAGGACATGAGCATTGAGGAGTGGAACAATATAGTGAACACCAATCTGTCCTCCGTGTTCTCCTGCTGTAAGCTGGCAATTCCGGGAATGGTGAGAAAGCAGAGCGGTTCAATTATAAACATAAGCTCCGTATGGGGAGTGGCAGGTGCCTCCTGTGAAGCTGCCTACTCTGCCACCAAGGGCGGAATAAACTCCTTCACAAAGGCTCTCGCCAAGGAGCTCGCTCCATCAGGAATCAATGTCAATGCCATTGCCTGCGGTGTCATGGACACGGACATGAACCACTGCTTCAGTGAGGAAGAAATGCAGGATATAATAGAAGAAATCCCAGCCGGCAGGATGGGAGCCCCTGATGAAGCGGCTTCCCTCGCATTATCAATAAGTGAGGGTACCAGCTATCTCACCGGTCAGGTCATCGTACTGGACGGGGGATATATTTAAAATACCTGCAGCAGTGTCACAACAAGCGGAATGGTGACAAGCGACAGCGCGGTTGTGACCACGATATTTCTTGTCACAATTCTTGTGTCCGCATTATGCTCATTCGCCATCATAACCACCATGGATGCCACAGGCATTCCATTGGTTATTGTGGCAATGGATGTGTAATAATCATTTACGCCGATAAGCCTGCACACCAAAAGTGTAACCATCGGAATAACAAGAAGCCTTATTATCGCAAATCCATAGCTTCTTATATCACTAAGCGATTCCTTTACAGGATACTGTGCAAAGGTGGCCCCAAGAACAAGCATTGACAGCACGGAAGTCACATTTCCAATCATGTAACAGGTCTCATATATAATCCCATCGTCTCTTATTCCCGCCACAAATATTATAAGTGCAAGCAGTATAAGGATAAAACCCGGTGTCACAAGAGCATGCACAAGCTCCTTGATTTTCTGCTTTTTAGTTTTACTTTCTGTCTTTCCGGCGATATTCCCCGTGATATTTACATCGGCTGCTTTTACGCCAACTGCGGCTACACCTTCAATGCCTCCTCCTGCAGCAGCCGTCGACATAGCAGCCTTTTCAAAGCAGTACACAGCATAAGTGTAGATAAATATATTGAAAGAAAAGTGCAGCATTGAGGAATAGAACACTGATGCATCGCCAAGCACTGACTGCAATACCGGAAAACCCATGAATGAGTTGTTGGAAAATACAAGCATACATTCATAGAGCGGTCTATCCTTCGGGTTGACCCTGAATATCCATGTGACAAATCCGGCAAACAAAATAAATCCTACATACATGAGTATCCCTGCACCAAACAATACCAGAACCCCAAGCCTGTTTTCCGTTGAAGCACTTAGAGCCGTGGAAATTATCCACAGCGGTGCTGTCACCTTCACTACCATCGATGAAAGCTTCTTGCTCGTCCTCCCATCAATAATATCAAATCTATACAGCACAAATCCCAGCACCAGCACAATAAAAAGCTTAATCATGCATCTGGCGATAACCATAATGTCCATCAGTTGATTCCTCTCATTCCCTTAACTACATTCTTTCCATACTCGCTTATAAGCGCTCTTATTGTCCGTCTAACCATCCTGCCCTTCTCAGGCTCCATGGAGAACATCTCCTTCGCCATACTGTTTAGTGTAGCAGGCTTATACTTTTCAAGGTCGGACAGATATTTGACACCGGCCCGCGTGAGCATATCATATACCGCATCCACAAAGGCAACCCGCTCATCATCGCTAAGTCCCATAACCCATGCACTTATGGTCTTATCTATCACAAGGCTTTCCTTTGAACGCTCATCAAGCTTGACAAAACCATTTCTATAAACCTGCCAGTTCAGTCCATCGTGCTGCATTATTCCCTTTCCGGTGCTCTTTACTACCTCATAGCTGTCTCCATGCTCTAAAAGCATACCAATAATTGATGTCTCGGGCACAATAGTTCTTACCTTATCCTTAATCTCTAAATATGCCTTCTTTTCAAGCATTGATTCAAGAAATCCCGGTCCATCATTATTATAGATTGCGATAATTCTCCTTTTCAGTCTGTCATAACACATTGCTGCGGCGTATATCGCAAGGTTGCCCCCCTTTGAATGTCCGCCTATTCTTATCAGCCTGCCATCATGCGGAACCGTCTTTTCCAGATACTCCACCGCCTCCTCCTGTGAAGGGACAGGCATCTGATATGCCATATTAAGATCCTCCTTCCACCCTAATATGGTATCATCCGTACCCGAATAGGAGACAAAAAGTGTCCCATCGGACAGATACACATGAAGTGCCGAAAACTGCTCCTGATTTTCAAAGTCATGTTTGTCAACATATCCTGCAAGTACCGCATCCGCAAATCGCCTGCCCTTAGCCATCTCAAGCAGGAGAAGCCCTGCGTTGCGTTCCAGCTTACAGCTTTTTTCCAGCCTGCCACTCTCATCCAGCTTAAGAGCTGCCTCTTTAACAGAAATCGGCCGAAGCTTCCTTCCAAGCTGAGGCTCCGGAACTATACCATCAAGACTTGCATAGCTGAGCTCTGCAAGTATGAGATTATCAACCTCGTTGAAGGGCATAACTGAAAAATCAAAATCACCATACCACTCAAGATAATCCATTATATTACCTGTCATCATACGGCACACCTCCATCCTAGTTTGCGGTAAGTACTTTTATATACTGTTCAACCCTTTCCTCCCAGTTGAAATTTTTAAGGTTAGCATATCCCTTTGAAATTAATTCCTTTGCCAGCTCCGGCTGTTCTGTGAGCTGTTTCATCTGCGCTGCAATCTCATCTGTATTTTCCGGGTCTGCCATAATTCCTGCATCCCTCACAACCTCCGGAAGAGATGTTGCATTGGATGAGATTACCGGAACACCAAGCTCCATCGCCTCAAGAGGCGGAAGCCCGAAGCCCTCTATCAGCGATAGAAAAACCAGACCCTTTGAATGTGCAAAGAGTGAATAGAATCTCCTGTCATCCATAAACTTATTGCAGTGTATGTGCTTCTTCACCTCATCCGTAAGAGTAATCTCCGGATTGTTCTCAAACATTGACAGGTCAGGAAGTCCGGCAACCTCCAGATCATACGGCTTGTCCGTCATTTCGTAATATTTTGCGTATGCCTTTATAAGCCCGGCCGCATTTTTATGCGGCAGCCTGGAGGTTATTCCGTAGAAATACTTTTCCGGAACATTTGAAAGCTCCTCAGTCTCCATGTTATGAGCTTCATAGCCGTGGAGTATAACATATGTCTTTTTCTCCGCCTCCGGCACAATTTTTAATATATCCTGCTTTGAGTACTCTGAAATAGTGATAACTTTATCCGCAGTTTTTATTGAGCTCTTCATTCTGAGCATGACGTATGCATTCTGAACGCGGTTAAGCACTCCGGGAAAATGCTTAGCATAGTAAAACGGAATGAGGTCATGGACTATAATGACATCCTTCACCGGACAAAAAAGTGATGTGAAGCCTCGCGGGAACACCACCTCATCAAGCTTCAGCTTCTTTATATAAGAATTGACCCTCACCGTCTCCCACAGCAGTATCGCCTTAGTGCTGTTTATGTCAAGCTCCACGCTGTGAAACTCAACACCATCGACATCGAAATCCTCCCTGTTGTTCTCATTACCTATGACAACCAGCTCATGCTCCTTGGAAAGCTGGCGCGCAAGCCTTGTCACCACTGACTTAGTTATATTATATATTCCAATGCTCTTGCTTGTACCTTTTACAAGCTTGGCGCAGTCAAAACCTATTCGCATATATCATCCTCCGATTTCAAAAGAGTAAAACTGTTCTTGTGATACTCTATTATTCCTTCTTTTTTCAATCTTCCAAGCATTGACGAAAGTGCACTTCTGTCCGCTGCAAGATAATCTGCCATCCCGGCTCTGTCAAGGCTTATCGTAAAACTGTTATTGCCTGCCTCCACTGCCTGCTCCTTAAGGAATGACAGAACCTTCTCCCTGAGCGAACGCTGTGAAAGATGTTCTATTCTGTTGGTGAGAAAAACATTCTTCCTTGCAAACATATAGACAAGCTTTCTGCTTATTGTACCGCCGGAATCTGCTCCGATAAGCTTTCCATACGGGAACCACAAAACAACCGCATCACTGTCCGCATACACATCAACCGTAGCAGCACAACCCGAACATGCAAATGCCTCGCCAAATATATCCCCCTTATGCAGATGTGCAAGTATCGTTGAGTTGCCCCAGAAGTCATCCTTCACAACCCGCGCATTGCCTGACAGCAGCACACCCAGCTCATCCACCCTGCTGCCAAGTCTTATAATATTTTCCCCTGATTTTATCTGTTTTCTGTGCATGCCGCACTCACGCAGCAGCCTCTCAAGCTCATCCGCAGATAAACCCGAAAACAGCGGCAGCTTCACTATCACATCAGCATGCCCACCCATATCCGCCATATCAGATATATTAATAATGCCAGCCATTCTGTATTTTCCTCTTTAAAATCATATTCTTACTTTAAAACATAATTTTTGTTTTGTCACTTTATAACATCCATACCTCCAGCCTGCCTGATACCAATATGTATACTACCAGCATGTATACTATGGTTTAAACGCTCACATATCCTCACTCATTTATTCCCGGAAAAAAAATTTATATCGGTTTAAAATTGATGTTGGGGTCAAAACATCTTAAAAGTTCAACTATAATAGTATTATGTTGTAATAACAACCGATTTATGTTTCCAATTATATTATTATATGGTGGTAAAATCAATAAACAAACTCAATGAGAATATAAAATCTATAAGGAGAAAGCTATGATTAGACAGATAATTAAGATTGACGAAGAAAAATGTACCGGCTGTGGTCTGTGTGCGACAGCTTGCCATGAAGGAGCCATAGATATAGTTGACGGAAAGGCCAAGCTTGTCCGTGAACACTACTGCGACGGTCTTGGAGACTGTCTCCCTGCATGCCCTGTCGACGCAATACACTTTGAGCATCGCGAGGCACCT
>ENA-OPMP01001279-OPMP01001279.1-human-gut-metagenome-genome-assembly--contig:-NODE-1279-length-11205-cov-1.854888_pt1 | contig 11205 bp, 10 predicted proteins | sample MGYA00241527_ERZ501751 | MGnify/ENA primary metagenome ERZ501751 (study PRJEB25962, sample SAMEA2042647) | human gut metagenome | biome: human gut; feature: human-associated habitat; material: faeces... | reverse complement strand
AGTAATATAGCCCCTTCCCACGGGGAAGGGGTTTGGGGTTAGGGATAGAGAATTTACTCTGTTTTTAAATTAACTTTTTCTACAAATTGAAAAAACCGGAAACTCGTTTTACGGGCTTCCGGTTTTCTTCGTTTTTTCTGATTACTTAGACTCAGAAACGCTTGTTGAGCTACCAACGCTTGAACCTGATGTTGTGTTGTTGCCGCAAGCTGTTGCCATAGCTGCTACCATAGCTACTACTGCTACTAAAGCTAAAATCTTTTTCATGTCTTTAATCTCCTTACAGTAAGTTTGTATCGATCTATAACGCCAAGTCTCTCGCTTGGCTGAAATGAATTATACATAAATTTTACGTTACGGTCAAGTGGGTTTTGCTTTAATTTGTTTAATCGGCTTAATTTTCGTTCAGATTGACAAAAAAGAATGTAATCGTTTAAATGAAACTGGACATTTTTTTCGTTATGGTGTATAATATGTGAACAAAGCACACGCAAAGACCCGAATTTGTTACACTGCTGTAACTATAAATGCAGAATATGGATATTGTAAACTGATTTCAGATGTGAAAAAGGTAATAATATGTATGCTCTGGGTAAAAATACCTGCTGTGTGCCGAAAAAAAGAAGTAAAATCAGCATAATTCAAATGGTTTCAGAAAGGAAAATGATAGTATGGCAAATGTACCTACACCGCACATAAAGGCAAAAATGGGAGAAATTGCAGAGAAAATTCTTATGCCTGGAGATCCGTTAAGGGCAAAATTCATAGCCGAAAATTATCTTTCGGACGCAGTCTGCGTTAACGATACAAGAAATATGCTCGGCTTCACAGGCAATTACAAAGGCTCAAAGGTAACGGTAATGGGAAGCGGAATGGGAGTTTCATCTATAGGCATATACAGCTACGAGCTGTTCAATTTCTATGAAGCCGAAACGATTATAAGGAACGGCAGGTGCGCTTGTACCGCAGGTTCAGCCCAGAGATGTGATAATAGCGCAGGGTGCCTGCCACGATACTAATGTTGACAGGCAGTACGGCTTGCCCGGAACGTATGCGCCCATAGCCGACTTCGGACTTGTGAAAAGAGCGTATGAGCTTGCGACAGAGAAAAATATCAAGGCTCACGTCGGAAATGTATTGACGGGAGAGGTGTATTACGATGCGTCGGACAGCCTTTCGGCATGGTCGAAAATGGGTGTTCTTGCTGTGGAAATGGAAGCGGCGGCACTTTATATGAATGCGGCGGCGGCAGGCAAGAAGGCGCTGTGTATATGTACCGTTACAAACAACCCTCTGACAGGAACGGAGGACATTACACCCGAAGAACGTGAAAAGACCCTTACCGATATGATCACTATCGCACTTGATGTGTAACCGCTGTTTTCTTTATTTATTTTTAATAGTATACAGCCATATCGGCGCAATATGCCCCGAATGGCTGTATGTATATGTCAAAACTAAAAAACGATGAAAAAATGCCTTAAATTGGCGAAAACATAGTTCGTTTTTCGGCAATTTTACATAAAATTTTGCTTTGAAAATTGTTTGATATGCCATTAAAGTTTTCTTGCTATTCGCTAAAACTTATGGTATAATTTTGTTATATAATAATTTCCATTTGATGTGGAGGTTGTTTATTCTGTTATGATGAATGGGGGATAACCAGTGACAACTTTTGCTTACGTTGCTACCGACGTAAACGGTAAAAAGGTAAAAGGCACCGAAATGGCGGAAGATTCCGTTGAACTTATTGATAAGCTCCGACAAAAAGGCTTGTTCTGTACATCTTATAAGGATGCGTCAAAGAACAAGGCGGCAGATGTCAAGTTCAAGTTCAAGACGAAGGATCTGTCGTTCTTCTGCCGACAGCTTGCGGCGATGCTTACATCAGGTGTAAGCCTTGTAAAGGCACTTCAGATATTGCAGGCGCAGACTGAAAATAAAAAACAAAAGCAGGTGCTTCTCGATATATATGAGGAGGTACAGAAGGGTCGCAGCTTCTCTGAGGCTATAGCTACAAAGCCCGGTGTATTTCCGTCACTTTTCGTCAGTATGGTCGGCGCAGGTGAAGCGTCCGGTAACCTTGATACAATCATGAACCGTGTATCAGAGCATTACGCAAAGGACAGCAAGACGCAGAACAAGATCAAGGGTGCTATGATTTATCCTATCGTACTGCTTGTGCTTCTGGTAGTTATTATGATAGCGATGTTCACGATGATCATGCCTATGTTCCGTGACCTTGCGGGCGATTCTGAAATGCCTCCGCTGTCTGCGGCTATTTTCGGAATAAGTGACTTTATGATAAACCAGTGGTACATTCTTGTCATAGTCGTGATCGCAATTGTAATCGTACTGCGACTTATTGTCAAGACCCCTTCGTCAAAGCTCAAGTGGGACGAAATGCTTCTGAAATTACCTAAGATCGGAGGACTTCTCCGTACAATCTATACCGCACGTTTTGCCCGTACAATGTCAAACCTTTTCTCGTCCGGTCTTCAGATGGTAGACTGTATCGAAAAATCGGTAGGCACTCTCGGCAATACATATATCATAAAGCAGTTTGAAGATGTTGTCGAAAACGTAAAACGAGGCGAATCGCTCTCGGTAGCGATGGGCAGAATAAACGTATTTGACGGTATGTTTGTTTCTATCGTTTATGTTGGTGAGGAGTCAGGTACTCTTGATACCATCCTTGCTAAATCGTCCGATTATTACGACGATGAAGCCGACTCAGCAATATCAAGACTTGTAGGCCTTATGGAGCCTGTAATGATCATCCTTATGGGTGCCATGGTAGGTTGCTTGCTTGCAGGTGTATTCCCGATTCTTTACTCAGGTATGGAAGGCATGGGCAATACTTAAAAAGCAACGAAAATTAAACCTAATAAGCAGGAAGGAATTATTGAGATATGTTATCTATTGATATTACCGACAGACAAATCAAACTTGTCCGTGGTTCAGCACAGGGCAATAAGATCAAGATTGACGAGGTTGACTTCAGAGAGATCGAAAAGGGTCTTGTTTCAAACGGCTACATAGCAGATGTTCCGCTGGTTGCGGCTGAAATAATTGATATGATCAACACAAGAGCGATCAAGGAAAAGGATACTATCGTATCGATCAGCTCAAGCTCGATACTCTACAAGGAGCTTATGCTCCCCAAGCCCAGAAAGCTCTCCAATACCGCCGCTATCGAGGCTATGATAGGAAGCAACATGGGCATATCGGGCGACTATAATATTTCATATACCATAGTTGGTGAAACCGTAGACGAGAACAAGAACCCTCTTATCAAGGTTCTTGCCACAGCCTGCCCCCAGCGTCTTGTTGGCGGATATGTAAAGCTGTTCACGCACATGGGTCTTGCACTTAAGGCTGTAAACATTTCAAACAATGCAATTTCACGTCTTATCCAGAACACTCCGAAGATGTCGGGCTATATGCCGCTCCTGCTTGTTCAGATAGACAAGGAGTTCCTGAATATCAACCTTTACGAAGACAACGTTCTTTCGTTCTCAAGATATTTCAAGATCGACCCCGCTGATTATAATAACGCAGAGGACTATGTTAACCAGGCTATATATGATAACCTGTTCAGAATGTTCCAGTTCTTCCAGTCAAGGAAGGACATGAAGCCCATCAAGGAAATGATGTTCTACGGTGAGATAGGCGACTTCATAGCGCTTACGAACACCGTATCGGGCTTTAGCGTTCCCTGTCACATTCTGAGTGCACCGACAACCATTGCGTCAAGAGCTGACTTCGAGTTTACCGTATATGCAAACGCCATCGGCGCACTCTACAAGGTAAACAAGGAACTTGAGCATATCAACCTTCTTGATACCACAGCGGCTAAGGAAAGCAAGGGTCTTAATACCTTCTTCATCGGACTTGGTGCGGCGGCTCTCATAAGCGTTCTTGCGGTTGTCGGCGCAAATGTTGTTGTAGATGTTATCAACAATAGCATAAAGAGCGAGATAACAAAGGTGCAAGCACAGATAAACGACACGGCACTTCAGGCAAGGCTAACGACTTTACAGCAGAAGGAAGGCGTTCTTGCCAACTTCCAGAGTTACAAGGATTCTATTGCAAATGCCGAACTGATGTACAATTATATGCCTAAGGGTACTACAGCGGTATATAAGATGCTCAGAGAGCCGTTTACGGAAAAGCAGGACGGCATTGAGAGTGTAACGAAGGAAGACATTCGCAAAAACCTTTCAGGTATGAAGCTGATAGATTCAGTCGATATTTCCGGCTATTCTGTAACCGCAACATACAGCTGTAAAAATCAGGCGCAGCCTTCACAGTATGTCAGAGCGCTGATAGATCAGGGCTATTTTGAAAATATCACATATACCGGTTACACTGTTGAAAAAGGCGAAGACAATAAGGAAACCGTTGAGTTCAGCCTGACAATGCTTCTCAAGGCAGGTAATGGCGTTGCAGTCGATAAGAATTTGGCTAACAGTATTATCGAAGCAGGCGAGAACGGCACACAGACCGATACATCTTCAACCGCTTCCGCAACAGAATCAACTGCCGAATCTACGGCACAGTAACGGGGAAAGGACATACATAACATGAAGATCAGTAAACAGGAACGAATTCTTATAGTTGTATTTTTAGTTGCCGCAATAATAGGCGTCGGCATATTTGTATTTATTCTTCCCAACTTCAACAAGATCAGTGATAACAACAAGCAGCTTGCGTCTGTCAATAAGCAATATGCGGATATAAATAAACAGCTCGAACACGAGTCAACAATAGATAACGAGATCAGCCAGGCGTATGAAGACGGTAAGAACCTTGCCGACAAGTTTTTCAACGACCTCACAGAATACGAGGCTGACGAGATTATGCGTAAGTTTATTGCAAATGGCAAGGATATAACGATAGACGGACTTACAATTTCGCCTTTCTCAACGCAGGCACTTTCCGTATCGGTATTTTCACCCACAGAGGTAACATATCCTCTCAAGGACTTTGCCAATACCGTCGTTGAAACTCCGGATAAAGAAACCGATTTCAGCAAGCTCAGCACAAGAGAGCTTGTTATGTACGCAAAGAAGCTCCAGGCGACACTTCTTGCCGCAAGCGAACCGGTAACCGTAGGTTCTGTAACAGTAGCATTTACGGCACATTCAAATAAGCTCCAGAATCTTCACGATTTTGCAGACCTGCTTTATTCGGGCGTATACGAAAAGAACGGTGACGGAAAAACCGTTTCTATCGCATCGCTCAGCTATCAGATGGAAGAGAACACAAGCACAAATTCCGGTGAGAGCAACGCTTCTTCTGGCGATTACACAATGGAATTCTCCGTAAATCTGCTTTGCATACAGCCTGTGGCAGATCCCTTTGCGGCTAATAACAGCACAGCCGAATAAACGGTTGCTTACAAGTAAGAAATGAAAGGATGAAACGCTATGAACAAACATAACAAAAAAGCGTTAATGATGAAAAGGGCGTTACTGCGGCTGAAAGGCGGCAAGGGAAGCGTTTTATTCTTCATTATCGCTATAATGACGGTTATGATAGTTCTTGCATCTGCGGTTTATTATTCGACAATTTCCGCTCGTGCACAGGTCGAGATAAAATACGGCAATGAACAGTCTTACCAGAGTGCCGTTTCGCTAAATGACCTCGTAACCGAATATCTCAACACAAAGACGGACGATGCTTTCGTAGACGCTATAATTGCACTGTCGCCCAACAAGTCGCTCACCACAAAGGGCGATGGCACAGATGCTTTCGCAGAGCTTGCCGGCGGTCTTGGCGATTACAAGATAACGGTAACAAAGCTCAGCGGTGACAGCGGCGACGAAAAGCAGACGATAAAAGTCGAAACCGAAGTATTAGTAAACGGTGAAACCTCAACGGTAACCTCAATCGGTGAGTTTACGCTTGTTTCAAAACCTTATTCGTTCGACAGATTCTTCACATCTACAGGCTATGCTCCGAACGATGTTGTAATGTCCGGTATGACCGTAACTTCCACAATGTACCTTGATAACGAGTACAGCCAGATAGGTTCATCACAGTCGGGCAACTCGGGTATCAATATCAGAGCCGAGGTCATCAGTGCGGGTACGCTTTCAATAAACAACGCACCTATCAACTCAAACGGTGATCAGACATTTGATATTACCGCCGGAAACAACCTTATTATGACGTATAACGGCGGTCAGGGTGCAATGAACCTGAACGGCGGACGTATAAGAGTCGGCGGAAATCTGATACAGGGTACATCGTTCAACTACAAGAACGATACCGATGTTTATGTAGTCGGCGACTTTATAAGCGGACGACCCAGCGATGACAGCGATTGTGAGATCTATGTAAACGGTGATGCCGCTTTCTTCGGAAATGAAACATATAAGGGCAAGGTTTATGTAAACGGCGATGTTTACATTGACAAAGAAGTAAACACGGGCGATAAGTTCCCCGGCGGAATAACGGTCGGAGGCAATGTCTACCTCTGCTCAGGTTCAAGCTACTACGGCGCACAGAAGGCATGGATAAAGTCACACGGCGTTGATGACAGCAGAATAAAGGATTATACCGATGCTTCTATTCGCTTTGAAGCAAAGAACGGCGACAACGACAGCGCATACAATGCACTGCGTGCAAACATGGATAAGGCGAGAGGCTCAAATGAACAGGCATATTCGTATGTATGGCCTTCCGACAGCGGAACATGCGAATCCCTGACAAATGTCAAGGCTAAGATTAACGAAAAAGTCGGAAATCCCGAATATACAAACTGGAATATGACCAAGAAGTTTATCAATGACGACGGCTCATATACAGTAGATCCTATTAACTATAAGTTCGACAATGCAACCGAACCTCAGGTACAGGATGAAAGATTTAAAGACACAGGCAGTACAAAGAATCAGTTAGTAGTGTCAGCTCAGAAATTCGGTCAGTACGTCATAATGGGCGATATGCGCATTACGGCAGGAACATGGGACGGATACAACATAGTATTCGATACCACTATGCCCGGCGGTAACGATATTGATATGTATGTATATCTTCCCGCAAACTGCTTTATGAAGAAAACTCCTCCTGCTAACGAGTGGAGTTCACCCACATACAGCTTCTCAAATAAGTCGGAGGATAAATCCAAGTTCAACTGCTTCCGTTGGAACAACGAACCCGACGGTCAGTTTGCCGGTTGGTTCAGCGTACTTACAAAGGGTAAGGGCAGTGTAATATTCGTTATAGGCGACGGCGTAACATACTTTGCTCAGACACGAGTATTTATGGGTCACTACAACCTTCTTAAGGAGGTTCTTCCCGATGCGATAGCGGCAGATGGTAAGGTAACTAATACCGATAAATTTTCTGAAGCTAAGATAAGCGCCATTATGAGAACAAATGACACAGATGCCAGAAAGCAGACACTGTTTAAGCAGAACATTCTTGATAAGTACAAGAACTCAGGCGGAATTCATAACAACCTGTTCGTTGTTGCGATAAACAAGAACAGCGATGTAAATTTTGATATGCAGTATAATACATTCTGCGGTTTCATATATGCACCTTATATGACGTTCGGCGCAGGTAAATCGACAGAAGGACATTTTGCGATGCTCGGCGGTCTTATCGTATCCGACTATGAGATGCCGAATACATCAAGAGTGTATATGGCTACTATTCCGTATGACTACTATGACAGATATGTAGACAGTACGCTGACCGGAGCTGAAAAGGAAGACGCACGCTTTGATTATATGGAAAAGCTCATTTCCAATTCGGGCGGTGAGATCGGAACACTCGGTTCGTCAAGCTCAAGATCATGGAGAAAGTACGGTTATAACTGATGAAAGGAGCGGATAGCATGAAGCTGTTTAAACGCTTTAAAAGTAAAAAAGGCTTTACGCTGAGAGTTTCTCGTTTCCATAGTCATATTCGCTCTTATGTCCGCTATCGTAATGCAGATACTTGCAATAGCGATAGCACAGCACAGAAAGAATGACAGCGTGGATAAGGATATGGACACGCAGATAAGCAATCTTGTGCAGGAAAACGCTCTTGTTGAAAGAGATACCGTAAATCTTGTCATGAAGTTTGTAAGTCCCACGGGCGGTACGAACGATGTCAAGATAAACGATGTAAAGATACGCAAGGACAGCACCGAAGCCGATAATGACGGCAGACTTGAGATAAATACTATTGATGCTACGATCAAGAATGACGGCGGCAATAAGGATAAGGATAAAAACAGCGGCGGTATGGTAACCGATGATATCCATATTTACGGCACAAAGGGTATTGACAAGATATACGTGCATGAAGAAAGCTGTGTTCTTGAGGACGGTAAATACAAGATTACGCTTGCGTTTATGGTTGATACAACCTCAACAAATGCACTTAACGGTTCAGAGAGCAAGTCTTTAAAGATTGCACTCCCCGAAGCGTCAAAGAATATTGTTGTAACGCCCGATGATAAAATGGTTTATAGCATGGTATCCGGCACAAATGTACGATTCAGTGCAAAGAAAGCAAGCGACAAGGATACTTCGTACAGCATGAAGATATACTTTACACTGTCCGAAGATAAGTTTGAAAGTGATTACGGTTGCTTTGCCAAGTATTTTGTTGATCCAAAAAGCACAGATACGGCAAAAACATCGGAATCATTTGATGATGCGGCTACAAACGGTATTTACAACCATATTTACGGTACGCCCGTAAAGGAGGATGATGCCGGATGAGAAAGCTCTTAAAGAAAAAGGCATTTACGCTGATTGAGGTCATAATCGCAATGGCAATTATGACAATACTCATTGTTGCGGCTATGTCTATGTTCAATCCCGTAAACGGCATAGTGAAATCTCTTGACGAGGATACAGTAACAAATGCCGTAACCGATACGATAACCAATTATGTTACTGATAAGCTGAAAAATGCTTCAACATACAACATAAAAGAATATAAGACCGAGGATCTTACCAAGAACTCCGACGTTGACAGCAGTGTGGCAAAGATAGCTTCCGTTATGTTCGCCGATAAGGAACTTAACGAAACTGTTTACTGCATGATACTGCGTTCAACAGCTGAGGGTTATCAGTTATACGATCTCGGCAAGCTCAACAGTGTTGTTGACTATAAGACAAAGGCTACTTCGCTTGTCAACAATAATGCTTATGCCGTATTCAATAATGAATATTACAATGACTCGCGCTATAAGTTCACGTTCAAGACGACCTCAGGCGATAAGGGCACATGGTGCAGAATGGGTGTCAACACTTACGATTCCGATGGAAACATAAAGGTAAGTGAGCGAGTTCAGATGTTCAAGCTGCTCAATATGTCGCTTCTGAAGCTGACACCTTCAAGCAGTCCCGACCTTGAGAATTACAGTTATTCTGATGATATGAATATTGTAATTCTTTACAGGATTAAGATTTTCGGCTGATAACAAAAAATCCCCCGCCGTAAGGCGGGGGAAATATAAACGCTTATTTTTTACAGCATTGAAAGATAAGCCTTGATAATGGTTTCACCGCAAAGCATACCGACTGCAAGTCCTACGCTCAGTGCAGGGCCGAAGGCGATACGGCGGCGCAGTTTTATCTTTGTTATCTTGCCGTTTTCCACGTTCGCACGGAATACATATTCCTTGCTGTCGGGAAGATTGCCCATTACTTCGTTCAGTTCGCTGCTGAGCGACTCAGTTGCGGCTTTAAGCTCATCGCCCGAAATATTCCACGCTTTTTCTTCAAAAAGCTCAGGGTCGATCTTGCACTTGCCGTGTTCAAATTCACCTATGATAACATCCTTTGAGCTGTCGACAGCCTTGCCCTCGCACCAACCTGTGAGTTTTTCGCTGATTTTTGCGGATTGCTCCTTAGTGAACCGTGACGATACGCAAAGCACGATAAGCCCGTAGACAGCGCCCACCACAACACCTATAACGGCTGAGGGAACTATCTTCCAGCCAAGCACAAAGCCCGATGCCGCCATAAGCTGAACATCGCCGCCGCCCATACCGCCGAATAAAGCGAGTATAGCAAACGGAACTGCGATAACAGCCGCACCTGCAAAATGCTCCCACCAGGGCATATTAGGCTCGGTGAAGAACGTGGCGATACCGAGTACGGCAATCGAGATCGTACACCAGTACGGGATTTCCATATGGTCAATGTCAATACAGCTGAGGACTATCAGCAATGAGAAGAATACAATTGCGACCACCATCGGCAGACTTGCCGAAAATCTTATGTAGGCGAGCAGGAACATTATTCCCGTCAGAGCCTCTACAACAGTGTAACGTGCCGAGATAGGAGCCTTACACTTGCGGCACTTGCCGCCTAAGAATATCCAGCTGAATATCGGCACAAGGTCATACGGCTTTATTCGTTCACCGCACGAAAAGCAGTGAGAAGGGCCGTTTACGATTGACATATGCAGCGGAGTGCGGTAGATTACCACATTCAGAAAACTGCCAATGACCGAGCCGAAGATAAACACAAGCACGCAAATTACGGTATCATACCATAGTATACCTGTCATATATATAACCATCCTTTCCTTTTTGGAACGCTGTAAAACAGCGTATGGATATTTTACCACATATCGCCGCCTTTTTCAAGTACGGGCGGCAAGTATACCACTAATCACAGGGGGAACAGTTTAATGAAGAACATACCGATAGGACAGATTCTTGTTGAGAACGGATTTCTGAAAGAGGATCAGCTTGAAGAAGCCCTTGAAAAACAGCGCAGTGAGCCGGGTAAAAAGCTCGGCGACGTATTGCTCGAGCTGGGCTATGTTTCAGAAACACAGCTTGCGCAGGCACTGTCTATCCGTCTTAAAGTGCCGTTCATCGACCTCACAACCACAAAGATTGATATAGAGGCGGTCAAGAAGATACCTGAGGCTATAGCAAAGAAGAACTGCTGTGTAGCGTTCCAGATGAACGATTCACGCCTTACCGTTGCTACAGACGATCCTATCAACTTCTACATATTCGAGGAGTTGAAGGTTATCTCCGGTATGGAGATACACGCAATGATAGCTACCCGTACAGCTATCAACGAAACTATCAGCAAGGCATATTCACAGCAGACCGTAAGCAACGTTATGGATAACCTCAATAAAGAGTACAACAATGCTACGGACAATGTTATCCAGGACGACCCCGAATCAGGCGAGCGTGTTGATAACGCACCTATCGTTAAGCTGGTA
>ENA-OPMP01001269-OPMP01001269.1-human-gut-metagenome-genome-assembly--contig:-NODE-1269-length-11294-cov-1.962897_pt1 | contig 11294 bp, 6 predicted proteins | sample MGYA00241527_ERZ501751 | MGnify/ENA primary metagenome ERZ501751 (study PRJEB25962, sample SAMEA2042647) | human gut metagenome | biome: human gut; feature: human-associated habitat; material: faeces... | reverse complement strand
ACGGGGCTGTACTATCTGCGGAGTCGGTATTATTCGATAAGAATCTGCCGGTTTATCAATTCCGATGCAGTGTTGCTCAAAACAGAAAATTTTGCTCACAATGGCTATACATACTGTTCAAACAACCCGATTTATTTTTTAGATACATCTGGCACATGTGTTACTTGTTCATATTGCGAAGAATGCGGTGAAGAACACCTCCTTTTCGCTGGTGAGTTTGGGGATAAGATGGAGCATGTCCAGAAAAAGAATTATAAAAATGGACGAATGAAGGTCTGTCAATTCATGGCGCTTCTTGAGCAAATGCGGATTGAAGAATGGGAATATGATCACGATACTGCGTATGGTCGTGTCGATTGTGTTGGCATATATCGTTATACCATGTATTGGTATTATTCTGCAAGTTCAGTGAAGGCGTTGAAAATTTCTACGCATGTTGAGGGAACATATAGGAACTCTGTATATAACAAAACGGATCCGAAGAAAAACGTTGTTGGTAAAGGGAAAATCGACGCAAACACTGAGTTTAGAATTGGAATGGGCTTGTTTCGTAATCCATTTGGCGATGATGGGCACTTTGCAGTATATGTTGGTAACTATTTCCCCGGATATGAGAATGCTGTTATTGAATCTGTATATGGTGGCGTAATAATTCGCGAATTATCCGAATCTGAAGCAATAAACGACCCATTTACGCATTATGGCTACATGAAAGGAATTGACTACACAAATTAAATCAGGAGAATAATAATGCATTTTAAAACAATCGCACTCGTTTTAGCAATTTGTACAACGCTGATGGAGCTGTTTCCATTTTCAAATGCCGCTGTGTGTAAACACTGCAACACGAGCAATAACGAGTGCTTCGTTGATACATTCGGCATTACTTATTGCAATGGTGTCCTTGTCTCTTATCCAGAGCAGCTTGAACTGACGAAATATTATGTAGATACTCGTTGCTGTGCGATAGGTGAGGGTGCTTTTTCTGAAAATGACTTTTTACAAGATGTATTTATCCCTGATGGTGTGATTGTGATTGGCGACAACGCATTTGAAGGTTGTAGCCGATTATCTACAGTGCATCTTCCGGATTCATTGTTAATTATCGGTTCAAATGCCTTCACGCTATGTACTTTATTGGAAGATATTGATTTACCATTGAACCTTCACAGCATTGGGTGGCAAGCATTTTGTGACACATGGAGTCTTAAAGAAGTAGCTTTCCCTGAAACACTAAGGTTTGTTGGCGATGAAGCTTTTGCATATTCTGGTGTAAAAGAAGTTTTCGTACACTCTGTGTATATTCAGTGCGGATATGATGTGTTTACGCCAGATTCGTTGAAAGCAGGAGACAACCTGATGCTGCACTTCCGGGAAGATGTATTCTCTGAAGAAATTGGCGATGTTTCCGCATGGATTGAGGAAATACAGCAAGTCGATGGAATAACGGTCATCTTTGATATTCCTGCAAATTAAACATTCCAAAGATGATTCATTTTGATCTTCCCTGAGTAGAATGCTGCTGCGAAATTACATTCTTCAAAGGAAGCTTGGTGGATAAATCCTGCTTTCCATCATTGACGATAGCGGCGTGCGCGGATGCAGAGCGTTGACACCGACGCCCAGTTTGTGTATAATGAAAACGGATTGCGGGTGAAAAAACAGTAAATGGGGTGGTAACGGACTATACCCTGCATGGGAAGAATGTTGTGCATATGACGCGGGAAAGCGATGAACTGCATTTCTTCTATGATGCACAGAATCGTCCAGCGGTCGTGGCTTACAACGGTGTTCCTTATGCTTACGTCAAGAGCTTGCAGGGCGATGTGATTGCGCTTCTCGACGGTATGGGGAATGTTGTCGTTAGCTATATGTATGATGCCTGGGGTATGCCCATTGGCAAGAATGGGGCGCTGTCGGAGACGCTGGGGACAATGCAGCCGTTCCGGTATAGAGGATATGCGTATGATGAGGAAACAGGGCTGTATTATCTGCGGAGTAGGTATTATCGGGCGGAATGGTGCAGATTTCTTAATGCAGATGTATTGATTGAAGGGAATCTGTACGATTATTGCTTGAATAACCCAATTATGCAGAACGATTTAATGGGATTAGAGTCAGAGCATGCGACGCCTGCTCCTAATCCGCCCCCTATTTCATCGGCAACACCTACTCCTATTGCACCGTTAATCTACAAGGTTCCATTATTTAGCCAAGGTGGTTGGAGCCTGTGTTGGGCATATTGCGCTGTTATGACATACTGCTATAAGAATAATGTTACAGATATGACACAAGAAGAGGCTGATTTAATGGCGATTTCATTTGCGTGCGAGTATCAATTGGACAAATTGCAGATTGACGTGATGACAACGGGAACTTCTTGGTGGAATCAGGGAGGATGGCCGGCAGATATAGGAACAGAATGCTTAGCAAGGGATATTGAAAGCATCTATTCCATTCGAGAACTATTGGAGTCCGGTCCGGTATATGGCTACTACAATGGAGAAATTGAAAACAACGGTGCACGTACACCTACTGCACATTTAATCGTTGTTACGGGAGTTGATGTTAATAACGACATTATATATACAAACAACCCATGGGGGTATTCAGGAAAGCAAACATTTGAAGAATTTATGCATGGATTTTATATGAGTCCATACGAAAACATTCCACTTTGTAGCATTTTCCGAACAAAGTGACAAGGGGTAACGAATATGAAGAAATATGCTTTGTGGGCACGGTTACTTGTGGCTATTATACTCTTGTTCATAATCATCGTAGGTGTAGATGAGATAAACCAATCAAGAAATGTGTTAAATTTAACTGAACGAGAAGAAGGTGACTGCAAAATGAAAGATTCGTTTCAAATTTTCTTTGATGGACAGCAGATAATAAGTGATGCAATTTTAGAATATAGCACAGAGTATTCGACTGTTGAAATACCTTTGCTTGCAATGTTAAGAGCATTAGGATTTGAGCTGGAATGGAAAAATGAATTTATGGTAGAAATACAACAAAAAGAAAAACGATATTCTCTTGATGTCACCCAAAAAACACTAAGTGAGGAATTTGACGACTTTAATTATTTGTTAATGCCACCGGGAGATTCTTATCAGCCAATCTTTCGAACTGATAAAAAAGAGATCTATGTTGACAATCGGTCTATATTCTATTTTTTACGCAAAGTAGGGTATATTCTTCGTGTAGACTTAAATGAGCATGTAATTAGTATATTTAGTGCAAATCCGTACTGAAGTCGGGAGCTATATTGTGATTCTTGCATTTTTAATGATACAGGATTGATATACAGCGAAGAATGAGCTTTCACGAAGCGCGAATCATGTCAACGCTACTAAGGCGATATGCAAGTAATCATGATGGCATTTATGTTCCAAGTACAAACCGAGGCGAAGCCCATCAGCTTCGCCTCGGTTTGTACGGTTTGTGCGTCTACCCTACAATACAGTAAATCCCTTGACAATGCTTATTATACGCGCTATACTGTTATCAACCCCGACGGGAGGAGGCGAAAGAGCGCTTCACTCTAACCCCAAAAATAGCGCTTAGTGGATGGTTGCAATATTCCCCCATCGAATCTTTGGAAATCAAATTATGTCCCTTTTCGTATTCCTTCAATTCTCCCCGCGCATTCTGCCACGGCGCTTGCACTCTCCCAAAGGTTCCATGAAGAAACCAGAAGAGAGCTGGGAATTTCGGACGACAAGGCATACCAGTGGGGTATTTCAGATTGGGCTATTGGAGAATAGTTGGAAGTTAAGTTTTAACATATCCCATTAAAATACAAATAAAAGACTCGCAACGGCAGGACACTTTGGTATCCTGCCGCTGCGAGTTCTTGCGCTTATGCGATTGAAATGCTGTGTACCGGTCGGGAGACACGGCAGTGTAAGAGGTCGGCTCTCTATTTAGGAGTGTACCCCTATTCGATTCTCCCTTTACTCATTGCAAACTACTAACAGGAGGTATTAACCATGAACGAACTTTTCCTTTGTTTGGAACCGAAAGTCCTAACTTGCTTAAAATGTCTGTTCTATAGAACATTACATAGAAGTTCATCGTCTCAGGCAGTGAGTAAAGTCCCTCACCCACAACGGACGGAACTAAAAGTCCTTCGCTGTATCTTCCGAACACTTCCTTGTAATTGTCAAACTTCGATAAATCAACAAGTGAGCCTCTTATGGCAAGGTCAAATGGTATTGAATAGTTGATTCCGGTCGCTATATCCGGGGTATCACCTGAAGCATTGGAAAGGATAAGCTTCTGTGCATCCGTCATGATTGACAAATCAACCTCTATTCCTGTCTCCGGTGTGAACTTCTCGTCAATCATCTTCTGCATAATCTCAACGTAGGTTCTCGGTCTGTTCACCCACACCTGTATGTGTGATTCATCTGTATTGCTCGCTGAATACGACTGCCCCATAAATGAATAGCCGAACCTCTTTAAAGACGTACCTATCGACTGGAAAACATTCTGTCCCTTAGGAAGCCTGGCTCCGTCCTGATATATGTAGATTCTGTCAATCGAAAGGTCATTATCATTTATAAGATCCACGAAATTCGCAATCTGTGTATTTATTGAATTGACGCTCGTCGAAAGCTCATCAACTCTGTATACCAGCTCATTCGGTTTCTCTGCAAGGCTCTTAAGCTGATTAGCTGCTATAAGCAGATACGAGAACGCTGCCACCTTATCCGGGCTCTTAGCGTTGACATAAGGCTGTGCCTGCTCTGCAAGGCTGTAGAGCTCATCAACCCATCCAAGCAGTCTGTCCTGGACATCAGGAATATATCTTGTGAGCTTGAGGTCTCTGTACTTATCCTTGTTGGTTCCGGCAACCTTGGTTACCTCAAGTGACAGGTCGCTTATTCCGCTCATAATCTCATCTACCGCCTCAAGTGCATATCTGAGATTGTCTGCGCTTATCGTGAGTGAGATTGTGTGGTCACCCGGTTCAAGGTATACGCTAAGCTTATCATCATTGTCATCTGTGAGCGTGACTGTCCTGAACTTGTTAGCCGCCTCAACCTGGTATGACTTAAATGCACTGTTGGGAATCTCGCCGTCTATTTTCCAGTCGACAAAGACAGGAAAATCATTTTTCTCAGACTGGCGGTAGTTCATTCCTATGTAATAATAGCCTGCATTGTCCACATGGAACTGATAGCTTACCGTCTGCCCTGCCTCATTGAAGGAATCCTCATCAATGATATTGAGAACCGTTGTTGTTGCAGACAATGGTGAAAGGCTTGAACCGTACTCACCTATCGCATGGATTGATGAATCATTCCTCTGATAGAAGTCCTCAGCCTCTATTTTTATGAGTGCATTTCCCTCAGCCTTTGTTGAACCTGCATACTCAGCGACATCGCCCGGAGCCTCAAGACTTATATTTCCAAGAAGAAGTGTTCCCTCCTGAATATTCAGTTCAAGCTTGTGAACACCCGCAGTAAGCTCAACCGGCAATGGGTCTGAATACCTGTAGCTGGCATCCATTACCTCCTTGTGTTCCCATCTGATAAGCTTATCAGGAAGAGAGACTATCTCGTTGCCGTATCTGTCGACATCCACTCCGTCCGAAACCCATGTTGTCTCGAACTTCATACTTCTTGCTTCGTAAAAAGGGTAACCTCCGTCTATCTTCATTCCCATCTCAACAGGAAGAATCGACTCATCATAGGAAAGATAATCGAAGCTCATAACATATCTTCCCGATACCGGAACATCAATGGTGAGTGTCACGGTGTCACCTGCCTTCACGGCAAGCACGTCATTCACATATTCATAATTATTATTGGTAAGAAAAGCTCTGTCTGCCTTAGCGACAGCCTCGCTTATCCTATAGACAATAGCATCACCTGTATATACCGCTTCCTTATAGCCCTTGCTCACCGTGGAATAATTGGTTGTAAGCCTGCTCTCCTGTGCTGCGTCCTGAGTTGTTGTCACAACCGCCACCGGCTGCTCATCCATCTGCGTCTGTGCATGTACAGGCACGGACGCGTATGGTAATGTGCAGGCTATCATGGAAGTAATAAGTGCAAGTGATGTGATTCTCTTAATACCTTTTCGAATCATATAAACACTCCTACGCTTATCTGATGTTCAATTCCAGATGAAGTACACTGCTTGCCGGAATTGAGAACTTGATTCTGTTGCCGTTTACCTCTATATCATTGAATGGTCTTACAGTTACCTCCTCAGGCTTATCGAATGTGTTGTGAAGATGTATCTCACCTCCGACAATCTCGCCGCATGCCGAAGCAATCTCGGTATCAGCCACACATCCGTCAATCTCATAGTCCTTATCTATGGAAAGATTGGTCATTGTAATATGAATCCTTCCATCCTTGCCAAGCGATACCGACTCTGTAAGGTTAGGTACCATGTTCTGCTCCTCAAGACCTATCTGCTCCGTCTCAACGAAGCTGTCTAAAAGCTCTGCATCCTGATGATGCTTATACATATAGAATACATGGTATGTAGGAGTCTTTATCATCTTCTCTCCCTCTGTGAGAAGAACTGCCTGAAGAACGTTTACCATCTGTGCAATGTTCGCCATCTTAACTCTGTCACAGTGCTTGTTAAAGATGTTCAAGTTGATTCCTGCAACAAGTGCATCTCTTATCGTGTTCTGCTGATACAAAAATCCCGGATTGGTTCCCGGCTCACAGTCGAACCATGTTCCCCACTCATCCACAATCATGCCTACCTTGTGATGCTTGTCATACTTGTTCATGATTGCTTCGTGATTCTTGATAAGCTCATCCATATAGAGAGTCTTATTAAGTGTCTGATACCACATCTTGTCATCAAAATCCGTTGCGCTTCCCTTGTGATCCCATCCACCCGGATGTGTATAGTAATGAAGTGATATGCCATCCATAAAGCCGTGAAGGAACTCCGGTGCCTTAAAGCAGGTATCCATCACCTTGTCTGTCCAGTTGTAATCGTCAACATTCGCTCCGCATGCAACCTTGAAGATAGGCTTATCCGGATGATAGTTTCTTACATAAGTCTGGTATCTTCTATAAAGGTTTCCGTAATACTCAGGGGTCATGTTTCCGCCGCAGCCCCAGTTCTCATTTCCCACTCCGAAGTAGTCAACTGTCCAAGGCTTCTCGGAACCGTTCTTCTTTCTCAAATCGCTCATAGGTGATACACCCTCAAAGGTCATGTACTCTACCCATTCGCTCATCTCCTGAACCGTTCCGCTTCCGACATTGCCGTTGACGTAGTTCTTACAGCCAAGCTGCCTGCAAAGCTCCATGAACTCATGTGTTCCGAAGCTGTTGTCCTCTACAACACCGCCCCAGTGGGTGTTTATCATCTTCTTTCTGCCCTCAGCAGGTCCTATGCCATCCTTCCAGTGATACTCATCCGCAAAGCAGCCGCCCGGCCACCTGAGCACAGGAATCTGTATGTCCTTTAATGCCTCCACGACATCTGTTCTCATTCCGTTCACATTAGGAATGGAAGAATCCTTTCCGACAAAAATCCCCTCATAAATACATCTTCCTAAATGCTCCGAAAAATGTCCCTGAATCTCAGGATTGATGTGACCCTTTTTGTTCTTAGGGTTTATGTACAACTTGCTCATTTTTCGTCCTCCTTTTTAACTTTTTTTATTAAATTTACATAAATTTTATTTTTCAGTAAAACAGAACAAGTCTTAAAACGATTTCGTAGTTTGTATTTCACTTTTTGCTTAACCTATTCTATTTTCGGTGAAATGTTAATATAAACATAGCTCTTTTTATTGTATAATTCAATACTTAATTGCTTAATCCGATAGAGAAAGATTTGCTCATTTTTTGTGCACTTTGCACAAATGCATTTTCTTGTTGACTATTTCTTTTAAACATTTTATACTTAAAAGAAAAATTAAATATTTCACTTTGTAAATCAAACCATGCATAATTACCAACCTAAGGAGACCTGCCAACATGTACTATATTAAATCATTAAACGAAGCCGAAGAAGTCTTTAAGGCACTCAGCACCCCTATGAGACTTCAGATTATGAAACTTATCTATCAAAATGATCATCTGAGCATGAATGACCTTGCGGAAACTCTTGGTCTTACCAACAGTGCCATATCAATGCATGTCGGCAAGCTTGAGGCGGCCGGTCTTGTCTCCGTTCAGGTGGCTTCCGGCAAGAGAGGTATTATGAAGATAGTCCGTCCACGCTATGAACGCCTTATCATAGACATGGTTCCGAATGCCGGTTCTATCAAATGCTATACCGATGAGATAGATATAGGACACTACATCAGTTACGATGTTCATCCTACCTGTGGTCTGTCCACCTCCGGAAACCTTATCGGCGACCTCGATAACCCTAAGGTTTTTTCATATCCTGAGCGTTTTAAGGCTGATATATTATGGGTCGGATATGGGTATGTGACATATAATCTTCCCAACCGTTTAAAGCTCGGTCAGACCTTGTCCGAAATACAGATTTCATTTGAGATAAGCTCTGAGTGTCCTGAGCACAATGACAATTATCCAAGTGATATCTATTTTGACATCAACGGGAAAGCTCTCGGAAAATGGATAAGCCCCGGTGACTTCGGCAACAGACGAGGTATGCTGTGCCCTAACTGGTGGCCGGACGGACTCAACCAGTACGGTCTGTTAAAAACATTGGTTATAAATCATTCCGGTACATTTATGGACGGAACCGCCAGACTATCATCAGTAACCATCAATGACCTTGCACTTAACTATGATTCGATAATCAATTTCACCATATCAGTTCCGGCAGATACACCTAACTGCGGCGGATTCACCTTGTTCGGCACCTCATTCGGAGATTTCAGCCAGAACATCGTGGTGAAGCTGTTCTATGAAGATTCATCCTCTGGATTTTAATTGTTTTGTCAATAATGTTCCTGCAAATGCCTTGAAAATATTCATCTAAAATGATAAAGTAATATATGTGTTGGGAAGTACTCCTTCCCAACACATTGTATTTTACGGCAGTATATATAAAGACAAGGAGTTTACCATGTTTAAACCCGATGACAATAATTTTGAGCAAAGTCACTTTGCAGCAGTGCTGGCTCTTACCAAGGAAAATCTGGAAAAATATAGAAAAGAGGAGAAAGCTCTGTCCGATGAACTCTACACTCTTCTTGAGACCTATGGTGCCAAGGATGTCGAAGCTCTTTCAATGATTGACAACATACAGGTAATGTATGAGCGTGCCCGGCATGAAGCCGCCAGAGCTGAAAGGGCAAGGCAGAAGCCCTTCTTCGGAAGAATCGATTTTGTCGATGGTAATCACAAGAGCAATGACACCATCTATATAGGCAAGGTCGGCATATCCCGCGATGTGACCCACCTTGAGGTCATCGACTGGCGTGCCCCTGTTGCCAACTCATACTACGAAAGCCACATCGGAGAAGTCACCTACTCTGTCCCAGGGGAGGGCGGCTTTGTGATTGACCTTAAGAAAAAGAGAACCTACGAAATTAAGGATGATACCCTGCTCTCCTTTTTTGACAGTGACGTTGTCGCAAACGATGAGCTTCTAAACAGATACCTCTCCCAGAACAAAAAGGCTGTTCTCGGTGAGATTATTGCGACAATCCAGAAGGAACAGAATGACATCATAAGGCAGTCACCTTACAAAAGCATAATAGTTCAGGGAGCCGCCGGCTCAGGAAAAACAACAGTTGCCATGCACAGGATATCCTATATACTGTACAACTATGAGAAAGACTTTAAGCCGGCAGATTTTTACATTGTCGGGAGCAACAAGCTTCTCCTAAATTACATTACCAGTGTCCTGCCGGACTTAGACGTAAACGGTGTCCGCCAGATGACAATGGAGGAGCTTTTTGTGAGACTTCTGTATGAGGACTGGGACAGAGACACCCAGAATATTGCTCCGCTTGCCATGCCGACCGCAGCATACCCTGCCTCCTTAAAGCGCGGCACCCTCACATGGTTTCGTGAGCTTGAGGCGTTCTGCAATAATTTTGAGAGAAAGGTCATCGACACAAGGGATGTCATCCTCAAATCGAATGAGAATGTGCTTCTCGAACATGACGTCTGTGTCACCCTGCTCACATCCCAGTCCATCACAGCGTTCCTTGATGAAAACCCACAGCTATCTACACAGCTTAAGATAGAACACCTCAACAGCCGCATACTTTCGCGCCTTGAGAATGAACTCATGGGAAAGGAAATCCGGTACTCACCGGAGGAAAAGAAGGCTCTCACGCGCTTCTACCGCCAGTACTTCGGACCTAAGAAGTGGAAATACTCCACATACGGCATATACTCCGATTTTCTGAAATCCCAGGAGAAAAAATACGGCACCGTGTTCCCTTATGACGCTGAAGCTCCTGATTTATATGACCTCGCCGCCCTGGCCTACATCTACAAGCGTACCAAGGAAAATGACCCTATTGAGGAGGCACATCATGTTGTCATAGATGAGGCACAGGACTTCGGGATGATGGCATACCGGTGTATGGATGCGTGCCTGTCGGGCTGCACCTACACGATCATGGGCGATACCTCGCAGAATATCCATTTTCAGTACGGCTTGAATGACTGGACTGAGCTCACCGCCAGCTTCCTCACCGGCGAATATGACAGCTTCAATCTCCTAAGAAAGAGCTACCGCAACACTGTTGAGATATCCCACTTTGCAACGGACATTTTAAGGCACGGATCCTTCTCAATCTACCCTGTTGAACCGATTATAAGACATGGCAGGGACGTGGAGATAGCGGCTTTTGCGGATGATAATGAGCTTATCCGGAATACTGCTGCCAAAATCAATGCCTGGAAGGAAGCCGGCTATGAGACGATAGCGATAATCTGCCCTGATATTGATACCTCAAGGGCAGCCGCCAATGAACTTTCAGAATACACTCAGGTCAATGACTTTGACGCGATGGAATTTGACACCGGGACAATGGTTCTTCCAATCACCTACACCAAGGGACTGGAATTCGACTGCTGCATACTTATGAATCCTGACATTGACGCATATCCGGCATGCGATGCCAATGTGAAGCTCCTCTATGTAGCGGCAACCCGCGCTCTCCATGAGCTTGCCGTCTACCACACCGGAACACTCACGCCATTGATTGCAGAGCCTATCCCCGATTCAGTAGGAAATACTGTGTTTGACGCAGAGAACATGCAGCCTAACAGAGTGCGAAAGACTGTGACGTTCAGCTCCATCAAGCCTGCCACAGACATTTCCGGCGAAGCTGAACAGGCCGATGCTTCAGCAGCCGGAACAAA
>ENA-OPMP01001263-OPMP01001263.1-human-gut-metagenome-genome-assembly--contig:-NODE-1263-length-11343-cov-1.778349_pt1 | contig 11343 bp, 10 predicted proteins | sample MGYA00241527_ERZ501751 | MGnify/ENA primary metagenome ERZ501751 (study PRJEB25962, sample SAMEA2042647) | human gut metagenome | biome: human gut; feature: human-associated habitat; material: faeces... | reverse complement strand
CTATATAATAAAACATTCTCTATGCAATAAAACATTCTCTATGTAATAAAACATACTCTATGTAATAAAACATTCTCTATGCAATAAAACATTCTCTATGTAATAAAACATTCTCTATGCAATAAAACATTCTCTGTGCAATAAAACATTCTCTACGCAATATAACATTCTATACGCAATAAAACATTCTATACACAATAAAACATTCTATACGTAATAAAACATACTCTATGTAATCGTACATTAATTAATTCTGCATCTTTTGATTCCCAACTTCATTTAAATTTTATTATACAGCTACTCTTTAAATATTTTTCAGCTTTATTTCTCCGGAAAGCTGTACTAACCCTACAATATTAAAAATTATTGAATGAGTATGCATATTTTCATAAAATTGATTTAATATTCCCAGTTATCATCTCCGCGATGAATTACTTCCTGCGCAAGCAATCTGTAGCTCTCCGCACCTGCCGATTTTGAATCGTAGTAATTTATCGGAAGTCCGTGGCTTGGTGCCTCAGCAAGTCTTACATTTCTTGGAATTATAGTCTTATATACTGTCTGTTTAAGATTCTCCTTAACATTTTCGACAACCTGAAGAGACAGATTTGTTCTTGCATCATACATTGTGAATACGACACCTTCCATCTCCAAATCGGGATTGAGTCTGTTCTGCACAAGGCTTATCGTGTGCATAAGCTGTGATAATCCTTCAAGCGCATAATATTCACACTGGATTGGTACAAGCACAGTATCTGCTGCCGTCATAGCATTTACAGTAAGCATGCTCAGAGACGGTGGACAATCAAGTATTACAAAATCATATTCCTCTCTCACCTCTGCAAGTGCTTTCTTTAGTATATATTCCCTATCCTCTATTCCGATAAGGTCTATCTCTGCTCCGGCAAGATTCACATTCGATGGAATCACATCAAGCCTTTCAAATTGAGTATGCTCAATGCACTCTCTGATCTGACATTCACCAATCATCAACTGATAAACTGTCAACTCCGCTGCATCCTTGTCTACTCCCAGACCGCTTGTTGTATTTCCCTGCGGATCAGTGTCAACAACAAGAACCCTCTGTCCAAGCTCTGCCAGGCAGGATGACAGGTTAATTGCTGTGGTGGTCTTACCCACTCCACCCTTCTGGTTTGCTACTGCAATAATTCTTCCCATTTGCATATCCTACCTTTTAATTCATTTTAAGTCATATTATAGATTTTGTTATCATGCTGTGTACTCCCTAAGCTCTTTGAGAGCTTTTATCACATTATTGTTTCACTTTATAGATTCTTTGGTAAAGCCAAGAAGCTTGGTAATGAAATGAATATACGCAATCTGCTCCACGCTGTTTTATCAATAATATATAATGATGTTGGGTGCAAAACATGCAAGTTTAATGTATGAATGTATATAACATGTTTTGACCTCAAGATCCTATAATTGTACAAAAATGAGGAATTGCATTCTATATTCAAAAACCTGATTGATGAAATAAACTTCAAGAATCTGATACAAAACTTTATAAATGACTCACTGTTTTTTATTATAACAGCTTTAAATTATAAATACTACAATTTAATTGCAAAGAATACAAATTTTTTTAATGTTTTATGTTTCACGTGAAACATTGTAGTTCTATAAAAGGATGTTGATGGTAAAATACGCTAATTTGATATGCAAGTGTATAGCGTATTATATTTATGCATATCAGCTCCGTTGTCCGAAGCAAGATGTCCTAAGAACCCTGAGAAAGATATTCTATACTTTTGCCACCGAAGCCGGCATACATCCCTGTATGCATTCTTCTAAATCAGCATCCATGCTATTGGGGGCTAGGGACTTAGCATAGTTCTAAAAAAATCTAAGCTTCTCCCAAAAGTCGTAATATGCATAAATACAACACATTATATACGCTAAGTTTATAGCACATGTTTTGACCCCAACATCATAAAAGAAAAATCACCGGCAATGTTTCACGTGAAACATTGCCGGTGCAACATCATCATATCAATATGAAATCTTAATCAGGTTATTCTTAATCGCAAATACTGCTGCCTGTGTTCTATCAGATACCGAAATCTTCTTAAATATATTAGACACATGATTCTTGACTGTTCTTTCGCTTATGTTCAATCTGCTTGCAATTTCTTTGTTAAATAGTCCTTCTGCTAACAGCTTTAACACATCAATCTCTCTTCTTGTCAAATCATTCAATCTATCCATCGCCGTATCGCGAACCGAAACCGTCTCATTCAGTATTGGCATCAACTCCGGTTCTATATAAAGCTCACCATTATAAACCGAATGAATAGCCTTTCTCAAAGTCGTAGAATCTGATTTCTTAAGTATATATCCATCACATCCCATATCTACAGCCTTCATAAGTAAATCGGGATTATCCGTTGCTGTAAGGAAAAGAACCTTTGAACTAACCTTCTGGTCTTTCATTATCTCTAACACCTTCAAGCCATCCAGATTAGGCATATTAATGTCTAATAATACTATGTTAGGATTCACTTTACTGACAGCATTCAGGCATTCATATCCATCCGAAGCTTCAGCAACAACATTGATATCTCCCGTATTGTCAAGAATACACTTAACACCCTCTCTAACAATAGTATGATCATCCGCAATTATAACATTAATCGGCATCTACGCTTTCCTCCTTCAACATACCCGGCAGATAATCACCAAAGTATATTTTTCATATGTGGATGTAAAACTTATCCACATCAATATCATTTGTTATGTTTAGTTTAATAAACCATTTGTGTATTTTTTAATCACTTGATGAAGTCAGGGGCAAGGCATACTAATTTAAATGTACGGGCTTATAAATATAATATGTTATACACAGTTGGTTATATATAGCATAGTTTGTCCCCAACATCCTCTGATAAATATATAATATAAAAATATCCGCCCGCAACAAAATGTAAATCTGTTTTCTAACACATAGTATTACCAATACTCTTTAAAACAAGGCAAATACCTTGATAAGTATATGTATACCAATAACCACTCATACATTGTGTATACAATTCCACAATATATGACATTATAACATAGAATCTCTCAGTTATATATCTTATTGGCAAGTCAAATATTTTTCCTATAAGCTGCTGAAATATCAACTAGTAAATTGGAACTATTATAAATAATTATATACTATAATTTGCTTTTTGAAAAGCTTATAATAAAAAAAACATGCTTGTCAGTTAATTTGTATTATACTATACTGTATATAAAGTATGTTTCAAACATAAGCAATCTGCCTCTGAGCGAAAGTAGATTGCTTCGACGGCACAGCTTCAATTAAAATCGCTCAGAAATGAGGTTCGTATGAGTCACAACAAAAATAAACATCCCTTTCTGAAAATGACTGCCCTGGCACTTGGGTGCATGGCTGTCTACAACACCTATGAATATAATAAGGCAACCTCCGGCAACCACAATCATCGTGAAGAATGCCGCGTGTACACAGGACGTTTCGGTGATATATACTATAAGCATTATGGAAGCGGCAGCCCTGTTCTCCTGCTGCACACCCTTGAACCGTCAGCCAACATGTCCGAGTGGATAGCTGCAGCAACAGAGCTTGGCAAATCCCATTCCGTATACGTCATAGACCTACCGGGCTGCGGTTTTTCGGACAAGAGCACCATTGATTATTCCATCTATATGTATGCCCTTGCAGTCAACGATTTTGTGAAAAACAGAATCCTAAGACACCATGACACCGCTACAGGTATGCATGCCGCTGCGATATCGACATCCTCTGCAATACTTATCTGTGCGGCATTGACAGCACCTAAGCTCTATTCCGGTTTATCCTTTATCAATCCGCAGGCTATGGAGACTACCTACTGCAATCCTTCTACCAAGCCTGTATTTGCAAAATGTATCCGTGCTGTATATAACACTCCTGTTATCGGTTCATTTATGTACAATCTTAAATACAACCGCGCTGCCATAATGGACAAGCTGTCCAAGGTATCCGGACTTGAAGTGGCACAGAAGAATGAGCTTGCCGATTCCATGTACGAGGCAGCTCACACCGGCGGCTATTACGGACGTTTTCTGTTGGCAAGCATACATGGCAACCTTTTAAACTCAGATATTGCCCGTATGCTGTCTAAGCTGTCAACACCTATACTCATTGTAACCGGCTCCGCCGACAGACAGGCAAAAAAAGCACTGCCGGCCTTTGATATCGACAAGGAAAATATATCCTCCGTCATTCTCGAAGATATCAGCGCCCCACAGCTTGAATGTCCTGACAAGCTTGCCAGAATACTCAACAGCTTCTTCAATTAAATATTTAAAAACAGAATATTATGAGCCGGATACATCACAATTTATAAATTGTGGTGTATCCGGCTCATTGCTATTCAATGCAGGAATTACTAATCATAAGTCTTATTGCTATACTTTATCAGCCTACTGCAGCGGCTCCTTCGCCCGCCTTTCTTGGATATTTCTTGGAGGTGGCTGCCGTCTTTTTTATTACTACAAAGGTTCTGTCTATATCAGTATCAGGCAATGTGAGCTTATGCACATCCGCTATCTCCCCGCCTAACAGCTTCACAGCTCTTTCAGCGGATTTAAGCTCCTCATCAAGCTGTCCCGCCTTATATGCTATAAAACAGCCTCCGACCTTGACATAAGGAATGCAGTACTCACTCAAGGTTGACAGGTTCGCCACTGCGCGCGATACGCACACATCGAATTTCTCACGGTAATCCCTGTTTTTCGCGTAGTCCTCCGCTCTCCCGTGGAGAGTCTCAATATTCTTTAGGGAGGTCTGCCTGATGACCTCGTCTAAGAACTTGATTCTCTTGTTGAGCGAATCTAAAAGAGTAAAATCAGTATCCGGATACATTATCTTTAACGGTATGCCCGGAAAGCCCGCCCCCGTACCGATATCCACAACCCTGTCTGTTTTTTTGAAGGAATATACACAATTTACCGCAAGACTGTCCACAAAATGTTTAATAACAACCTCATCATATTCAGTAATACCTGTAAGGTTCATAAATTCATTCCACTCACACAGAAGCTTATGGAAGCTGTTAAGCTGCTCACACTGTAAATCAGTCGCATTATAACCAATTTTTTCCAGACTATCTATTAAAAAATCTGCCATCAACACTCTCCTAACTCTTTTTATATGTTATCTCTAAATGATATTTTCTGCCATACTATCTTCTGCTCTCAAGGTACACTAACAGCACTGTAACATCCGCCGGTGACACGCCGGAGATTCGTGAGGCCTGTCCGATAGAACGTGGTCTAAAGCTCTTAAGCTTCTGTCTTGCTTCAAGTCTCAGGCTTCCAACCTCATCATAATCTATATTATCAGGTATCAGCTTCTTCTCAAGCTTCTTAAAGTGCTCAACCTGTCTTAGCTCCCTCTCAATATATCCCTGATACTTTATATTTATATTAACCTGCTCGATGACATCCCAAGGAAGAGGCTTTCTGTCCTTATCAAGCTCCGCAATTGTCTCATAATCAAGCTCAGGGCGCTTTATGAGGTCTGCAAGCGATACACCATTGTTGAGCGCAGTGCTGTTGTGTCTTGCGAGGAAATCGCACACTTCGTTTGTTCCACCTATCATAACGCTGCTAAGGCGCTTTATCTCCTCAGCTATCGCTCTTCTCTTTTCCTCAACCTTTTCCATTCGTTCATCGGAAATAAGTCCAATCTCATGTCCCTTTGCCGACAGTCTTAAGTCCGCATTGTCCTGTCTTAAAAGCAGCCTGTACTCTGCCCTTGAGGTCATCATTCTGTAAGGCTCATGGCTTTCCTTAGTGACAAGGTCATCTATCAGCACTCCTATATAGGCCTCCGAACGATCAAGAATCAAAGGCTCCCTTCCAAGAAGCTTCATTGCCGCGTTGATTCCGGCTATAAGTCCCTGCACCGCAGCCTCCTCATAGCCTGAGCTTCCGTTTATCTGTCCACCTGAAAAAAGTCCGTGGACATTCTTGAACTCAAGTGAGGACTTAAGCTCCACAGCATTGATACAGTCATACTCTATTGCATACGCGTTTCTTACAATCTTTACATTCTCAAGTCCCGGAACAGTGCGGTACATGGCATACTGTACATCCTCCGGGAGCGAGCTTGACATTCCGCCAAGATACATTTCGTTGGTATAATTGCCCTCCGGCTCAACAAAGACCTGATGTCTGTCCTTATCCGCAAATCTTACAACCTTGTCCTCTATGGATGGACAATAGCGAGGACCTGTGCCCTCTATCTTTCCCGAATACAATGGGGAGCGGTCGAGATTATCCCTTATAATCTTGTGGGTTTTCTCATTTGTATATGTAAGGTAGCACGATACCTGCTCCTTCTGTATATCATCCGGGTTGGTTGTGAATGAAAACGGAACAATGTGCTTATCACCGAACTGCTCCTCCATCTTTGAAAAATCGATTGAGCGCTTGTCCACACGCGCCGGTGTACCCGTCTTAAAGCGTCTCACTTCGATTCCAAGCCTCTTTAGGGCATCAGTAAGGTGATTGGCAGCCTGAAGTCCATTAGGACCTGTATAGCTGCTCACATCGCCGTATATGCACCTAGCCTTGAGATACGTTCCTGTACAAAGCACAACTGCGCGGCAGTGGTATACAGCTCCGGAATATGTCTTTACACCTGTAACATTCCTGCCATCGTCCGTGAGAATATCCGCTACCTCCGCCTGACGGACGGTAAGGTGCTCCGTATTCTCAATAGTCCTTCTCATCTGCCTGCTGTACTCCGACTTATCCGCCTGCGCGCGCAGTGAGTGAACTGCCGGTCCCTTGGAGCTGTTAAGCATCTTAGACTGGATGAATGTTTTGTCAATATTTTTGCCCATCTCTCCGCCCAATGCATCAAGCTCCCTCACAAGGTGCCCCTTGGAGCTTCCACCAATATTAGGATTACAAGGCATCATGGCAATGCTCTCAACGCTCACCGTGAACATGATTGTCTCAAGCCCCAGCCTGGCACAGGCAAGTGCTGCCTCACATCCGGCATGTCCGGCTCCAACGATTACTACATCATATTCTTCATCCAAAACAGGCATTTTACTATCCTCCTATTTTCCCATACAGAAATCCTTAAATATCTTATCTGCAAGATCATCCCTCGCAGTCTCCCCAATGATAAGTCCCAGATGTTCATATGCATCCATCATATCTATTGAAAAGAAATCTTCCTCCATACCCATATCAATGCTCTCAATTACCTTTTCCAGAGCATTTTTTGTACAGACAAGCTCATTCTTATGACGTGCATTTGTTATATACAACTGGTCATTGTACGAAAGGCTTCCCTCAAAAAACATTTTGTTCAGCATATCATAGAGTTCTTCACTTCCATCCCCAGTCATAGCCGATAGCTGTATCACTTCAGCATCTATATATCTGCAAATGGCATCTCTTTCAATTTTTATCTCTAGATCAGACTTATTGATGATAACTATTACATTCTTATCCCTGATCTTCTCAATTATTCTCTGGTCATTCTCGTCCAGTTCCACAGATCCATCCACCACATAGAGTACCAGATCTGCCTTGTCAACGGATTTGATTGCCTTATCAACACCTATCTTTTCTACTAAGTCATCAGTCTCTCTTATACCCGCTGTATCTATTATGTTTAATGTTATTCCTCTGACATTTACAATTTCAGAAAGTGTGTCCCTTGTGGTTCCCGCCATATCAGTTACGATTGCCCTATCCTCACCGACAAACATATTGAGCAATGATGACTTTCCTGCATTTGGCTTACCTACTATAACTGTATTTATTCCTTCGGACAATATTTTTCCATTGTCAAATGTGTTAATCAGTCCTTCTACCTGTATAAGAATATCATCAATTATCATTCTGAGTTTATCAGGAAATCCATCCAAACTATAATGTTCAGGATCATCCAGTGCAGATTCTATAAATGCTACATTGTAGAGGATTTTTTCTCTCATATTAACTATCGTATTTTTGAGTCTTCCCTGCAGCTGGTCTACAGATGTCCTCACTGCAAAATCATTTTTTGCATTTATAAGACTCATAACCGATTCAGCCTGTGACATATCTATCCTTCCACCAAGGAAGGCCCTCTTTGTAAATTCTCCAGGCTCAGCAGCCCTTGCACCATTTCTGAGAACCAGGTCTAGAATCTTTCTGAGTATAACTATACCTCCATGACACTGAAGTTCACACACATCCTCACATGTATATGTATGAGGTGCTTTCATAACGAGAAGAATAGATTCATCAATCAAATCATCCCCATCATATATCTTTCCAAATGCAGCGGTATATGATTTCATATTTGAAGCTTTTTTTTTCTTATTTTCAGCCTGGAATACTCTGTCTGTTATCTCACAGGCTCTGTCACCGCTTATTCTGATTATTCCCACACCCGCATTACTTATTCCCGTGGTAATGGCAGCAATAGTATCTTCCTTAAACATCTCTACAATCTATCCTTCCTGATCACAGGTTATCAATTGATCCACCTATGTAGTGTACAACATATGTATTCTATTTTCCACAATAAATATTTTCTATCATAAAAAATCATAAAAAAACAGATCATGTCAAACTGACATGATCCGTCTTTTATAATATCTACAAATGAAACTGCCATAATTTTATCACAGGCACATCCATTATCTATATTATTTTTCTTTCTTCTTGAGATATACTATAACCTTACGATATGGCTCCTCACCCTCACTTTTTGTTGATACATACTTATCATTCTGAAGTGTTGCATGGATGATTCTTCTCTCATAAGGATTCATTGGCTCAAGTGCAAATGATCTCTTTGATCTCTTTACCTTGAATGCAATGTTTTTTGCAAGATTCTCAAGTGTCTCTTTTCTTCTTGCTCTGTAATTCTCTGTATCAAGTTTAACTCTGATATAAGATTCACTCTTCTTATTTACTGCAAGGCTTATAATATACTGGAGAGCATCCAAAGTCTGTCCACGCTTACCGATAAGTATTCCCATCTCAGGACCCTCACGGTTTATAGATAGTACATTTTCTGTCTCATCAAACTCTATCTGGATCTCTGTCTGAATATCCATTGCTTTGAAAAGACTTTCAAGATATTCTCTTATCTCATCGATAAATGTCTTTTTGCGTCTTGCCTTTATTATACAAGGTTTAGAACCTATACCAAGAAATCCCTTAGTTTCTTCACTAACTACCTCGTACTCAAGATCTGTACTAGGTACTCCAAGCTCAACACTGGCCTGCATAAGGGCTTCATCTTTAGTCTTACCTTTGAATTCCACGAATTCCATTATTTATTTCCTCCCTTATCATTGCTATTGTTCTGATACTTAAGCATTATATTTGCTTTTGATCCTATACTGCCTGGTTTATAAGTAACATTTTTATTTTTATCAATGTCATCACCATCAACATTAACTGAATGTGCTGGATTGACATAGCTCTTAAGTCTTGAAGAAGCCATCTTATTAATATTCTCTGACTGGCTATTATCTGTTGATGTATTGCCATTCTGAGCATCCATCATTCTTTCATAGAATGACTTCTTATCCGGATTCTTCTGCTGCAGTTCAAAGAATACGCCCATCTCCGTGCAGATGATGAACTTTTTGCAGTCGCTCTGCGTCGCAAAATCAATAATCTCAGACGTGCTTCCCACGAAATCGGACATCGCAACCACGTCCTCAGTACACTCCGGGTGCGTCAGCACCAGTGCGTCCGGACAGGCATCCTTTGCCGCCTGCAGCTCTGCCGCGTGAATGCTCTTGTGCACATGGCAGAAGCCATCGTGGAAAATGAAATGCTTCTCCGGCAGCTTCTCTGCCACATATCTGCCGAGGTTGTTGTCCGGCACGAAGAAAATATTCTTCTGCGGAATGTTGGACACGACTTTTACCGCGTTGGAGGAAGTCACGCACACATCCGATACCGCCTTAATCTCCGCCGTGGAGTTCACATAGCAGACCACTGCCAGATCTTCGTATTCCTCTCTCACTTCCGCGATCCGGTCTGCCGTAATCATATGTGCCATCGGGCAGTCCGCACACTCGTCCGCCATCACAACCGTCTTATCCGGGTTTAAGATCTTCGCGCTCTCACCCATAAACGTCACTCCGGCAAACAGAATCGTCTTCTGCGGCACCTTCGTCGCAACCTTGCTCAGATAAAAGGAATCACCCACATAATCGGCAATCTCCTGCACGGCGCCGTCCACATAATAATGCGCAAGAATGACAACATCCTTCTCTTTCTGCAATTCCTTGATCCGCTTCGCTCTCTCTGCTTCCATTTTTATCTCCGTTCTCTATACATCCGCTTTTCAGGTGACAAGACACCTGTCACGATAGATTGTCATTGTGATACTTTGATATCATATCATGTTTTCAGCAAATGTCCAGAGTTTTCCTGTCTCTGCGCCTGTTTTTCCGGGATGCCCCGCACTTTTCCCATGCACTAACAGACCTTCCGCACTTTCCACGGTCAAAAACAGACCTTCCACACATTTCACGGTCAAAAACAGATCCTCCGGCGCAAAAAACACCGTATGCAGCACGTCGGACAGGGCGGCGCTGTTTTTGGCGGGCACACCGTTAACGGTCATTTTCCGCCGCTTTCCGCGGGAAAGCCGTATGTCCGTCACAAATTCCCGCTGCCGGGAAAAGATATCTCCCAACAGCGCGGCCTCCTGCATATCAAAGCCGATCAGCTCCTTGTCTCCGTGGGCGCGGGGACTTTTTCCACAGCTAAGATATACGATGGCCTCCAGCAGATTTGTTTTTCCTTGGGCGTTCTCTCCGTAAATAACGTTGCAGCTGGGGTCGAACGTCAGCGCCTGCGTGCCGTAGTTCCGCCAGCCCTGCAGGTGCAGGGCGTCAACTCTCATACGTCACCGTCAGCGTCTGCCCGTTGAAGGCCACCACGTCGCCGGGCCGGATCTTCTTGCCCCGCATGGTGCACACCTCGCCATTGACCGTCACGTCACCCTCCTGGATGACGAATTTGGCCTCGCCGCCGGTCTCTACCGCCGCGGCAAACTTCAGCAGATCCTGCAATTTGATATATTCCGTTGTGATGGTGATAGTCTCCATAATAATGAACCTCGTTCATAGATATAATATGCCATTTTTTTCTTCAATAAAAAGCGCGCACAGTTCGATAAAGGTGCAGCTCCTGCGTTCTGCCGATGGCAGGGCACAAGAGATGTGCCTTTATTGCGCCTTCAGGCGCACCGGCAGCACCATATAAAGAAAGTTGTCACTGTCATCTACGGGCGTGATAATACAGGGCGAAATACCGGTGTTCAGCTGCATTTTC
>ENA-OPMP01001259-OPMP01001259.1-human-gut-metagenome-genome-assembly--contig:-NODE-1259-length-11364-cov-2.208241_pt1 | contig 11364 bp, 9 predicted proteins | sample MGYA00241527_ERZ501751 | MGnify/ENA primary metagenome ERZ501751 (study PRJEB25962, sample SAMEA2042647) | human gut metagenome | biome: human gut; feature: human-associated habitat; material: faeces... | reverse complement strand
GATGTTGCGCTCCGTTGGAACACGAAGGAGAAGCAGTACCGGGACTGTATCTGTACCGGGCAATTTACAATCTGGGGGCGATGTCTTTGAATACCTCTGCATCCTGGTTTGCTTCTGCAATTTTAATTATTGTGGCACTGCCGCTTGGTCTGATCTTTGCAAGAATTCTGACCGACCGGACATTCCGGTATTGTACATAGAAATACGTCTGTTTCCTTACGGCTCCACAAATCCCGGAAAGATACTGACACCTCTTTATTTTAGAAAAGACTTGCAAAAACAGACCAATTGAAGTAAGATAAGATACACAAAACAGGATGTCTGAAAAAGACTATAGATTTTACGGTTTCTGATTCAAACCGTCGGTCTATAGTCTTTTTTTGCGGAACATCCGGCAGAAAAGAGGAGTTTGTATGAATCAGGAGTACATGAAAACAAGAAAAATCCTGCCGCTGGTGCTTTCCATGTCACTTCCCATGGTCATATCCATGGCAGTGAATGCATTGTATAACATTGTGGACAGTTATTTTGTGGCAAAGATCAGTGAAGATGCGATGACGGCGCTTGCCCTTGTGTTTCCGATGCAAAATCTCGTCAATGCCATTGTTATCGGATTTGCGATCGGAATCAATGCAAGGGTCGCCTTTTATCTGGGAGCAAAAGAGGAGAAACTGGCGGATGAGTCGGCATCCGTGGGGCTTTTGTTAAATTTGATCCACGGTCTGGTGCTGGCACTGCTTTGTTCTGCCATTATGCCATCGTTTCTTCGGATGTTTACAGGCGATACACAGGTGATCGCACTGGCATGCACGTATTCCACGCGGGTATTTGCGTTTGCACCAGTGATCGGTCTGGAACTTGCATATGAAAAGATCTTTCAGGCAGTCGGGCGGATGAAGGTGTCGATGATCTGTATGATGCTCGGATGTGTAACCAATATTATTTTAGATCCGGTTATGATCTTTGGTCTGGGACCGGTACCGAAGCTTGGAATTGCGGGGGCGGCTTATGCCACGGGAATCGGTCAGTGTGTGACGCTGGCGGGGTATCTGCTGTTTTATTTTGCACGTCCGATGCATGTAAAGGTCAACGTCGCAAATATGAAGACAACCGGAAACGTAATGAAAAATATTTATACCATCGGAATTCCGGCAACTTTAAATCTTGCACTTCCTTCCATTCAGGTGTCCGCATTAAATGCAATCCTTGCGCCGTTTCCGGGAAGTTATATTCTGGTGCTCGGAGTTTATTATAAACTGCAGACATTTATTTATCTGACGGCAAACGGAATTGTGCAGGGAATCCGGCCGCTCGTTGGATATAATTATGGAGCGGGAGAATATGACAGGGTGAAAAAGATTACGCACACCTCCATGGGATTGATCGCACTGGTTATGGTTATGGGAATGGTAATTTCCTGTGCAATTCCGCAGCAGCTGATGGGATTGTTTACCACAAGCCGCACAACAATGGAAATCGGAGGTGCGGCACTCAGAATCATCAGTTTTGGATTCGTGGTATCCTCGGTTTCCGTTACATTTTCCGGAGTCCTGGAGGGACTGGGAAAGGGCATGCCATCACTTTTGATTTCTCTTGCGCGCTATATCGTTGTGATGCTGCCGGTTTCTTTTGTGCTCAGCCGGTTGTTACAGGCATCAGGTGTGTGGTACGGATTTGCCGTTACCGAGTATATCGTAGCGGTTCTTTCCTATTATATATACAAATTCCATATGAGAGATATAAAAGGGTAACAAAATAAAAAAAGTGTGGTACAATAGTTAAAATATGGATAAGAGAAAAGGAATAAGGAGGAGTCGGTTATGCCATACTCAAACGCCACCAAACAGGCATTTGCAGATGCTCTTCGAAAACTGTTGGAACAGAAACCTTTTGCGAAGATCAGTGTATCACACATTTGCGAAGAATGCGGAATGAACCGCAAAAGTTTTTATTATCATTTTAAAGATAAATATGATCTGGTCAACTGGATTTTTGACACGGAAATTACAAAGATTTTTTCAGAAGAAGAATGGAAAAATGCCGGCTTTACATGGGATATACTGGAAAAAATCTGTGAGTATTTTTATAAACACCGGACATTCTATTCGAAAGTACTGCAGATTGAGGGGCAGAACTCTTTTACAGAACATTTCCGGGATATTTTAGTCCCTGTCAATCGTAAATTTCTTGCGATGGTAGAGGAAGAGGAAAAAGGAGAGCACGAGGAATTTTATATTCATTTCTTTTCGGATGCATTTCTGGCAGCACTCGTAAGATGGCTTGAGGACAGGGAATGTGTGTCCCCGCAGGAATTCAGTGCACTGTTGCGTTCGAGTGTGGAAATGATTGCAAAGTATGTGCTGCAGAGTCAGAAATAAGGGCAGAAGTATTCTGTAATCTGGCAAAATTCGACAAATTTTACCCACATTCGTGCATTTGTCCACTTGAATTTAAGAAGAGAAAAGATATAATACTTTTCAGATTACACAAAAACATTTCTGTCATGTTATGGCGACAGAATGAAAGGAAGTTGAGATTATGAATAAAATGTCATTACAGAAGAGTATTCAGAACTTTGGAATCAAGCAGGCCTTAAAGTATATGGAGAAAGATCCAGAGGAGAATATTCCGAAACTGATGGATATGGTTGACAAATTTGCACCGGACGGATGGTATGAGGCACAGAGAAATATGATCCGTAAGGTAATCAAAGAAAGAGGAAACTGGTATCAGTTAATTCTTCGTATTTACCAGCTGGATCCGGAAGTACGTAAAGCATTCTTCCAGAATTTCATTTTCAATGCAAGTTTAAAGGGAAGTGCATTACAGGAACAGCTTGCAGAAGAAAACAACTGTAACATTCCGTGGGCAATTCTGTTAGACCCTACCTCTGCATGTAATTTACACTGTACCGGATGCTGGGCAGCAGAGTATGGCCATCAGCTGAATCTGGATCTGGATACGATTGATTCTATCGTACGTCAGGGTAAGGAGCTTGGTACCTATATGTATATTTATACAGGTGGAGAACCACTGGTACGTAAAAAAGACCTGATCAAGATCTGTGAGATGCATCCGGATTGTGAATTCCTTTCTTTCACAAATGGTACTTTGATTGATGAAGAGTTCTGCCAGGAAATGCTTCGTGTCAAGAACTTTGTTCCGGCGATCAGTCTGGAAGGATTCGAGACAGCCAACGATGGACGAAGAGGCGAAGGTGTATTTGATAAAGTACAGCACGCTATGAGCCTGTTAAAGAGCCATGGTTTACCATTTGGTATTTCTACCTGTTATACCAGAAAGAATTTAGATGATGTAACCAGCGAAAAATTCTTTGATATGCTGGTTGAGAGCGGTGCATTATTTGTATGGTTCTTCCATTATATGCCGGTTGGAAACGGTGCAGCAGTTGATCTGTTACCGACACCGGAACAGAGAGAGGAAATTTTCCACCGTATCCGTAAGTTCCGTCAGACAAAGGCAATTTTCAGCATGGATTTCCAGAATGACGCACAGTTTGTCGGTGGATGTATCGCCGGTGGACGGAGATACTTACATATCAATGCCAAGGGTGATGTGGAGCCATGCGTATTTATTCATTATTCCAATGCAAATATTCATGACTGCAGCCTGTTAGATGCCTTAAAGAGTCCATTATTCCAGGCATACCATGACAACCAGCCATTTAATGACAATATGCTTCGTCCATGTCCAATGCTTGAGAACCCGGATAAGCTTGGAGAGATGGTAAAAGAGTCAAAGGCAGTAAATACCGATTATCAGTCACCGGAGACCCCGGAACATCTGAAAGAAAAGGCTGCTCCTTATGCCGAGAACTGGACACCTACCGCAGAAAAACTCTGGAACAAAGAAAAAGAAAAGATTGCAGCAGGAAAAGCCGGCGTGGAACAGTAATGATAAGTTTTCTCAATAAGGACAGCCGGATTGCTGTTGTATAAAGTGTGGGACTCCGCTATTTATCGGATGATAGATGGTGTGAGTCCTTTTTTTATGCTCTTTTTTGCACGCCGTGGTGACTAAAAAAATACTTGCAAATTGGAAAAATGGGGCATAAAATACGTTTTTAAACAGGAAGACAAAATTATAAATCAGTTATTAAGGAGGAAACAACGATGTTAAAGTGTTTCAAAAATTTTGATGCAAAGAAAACCGGACTTTTTGCAGCAGGTGTACTGTTTGGTACCGCAGGAATCAAGATTCTTTCCAGCAAGGATGCAAAGAAACTTTATACAAATTGTACAGCAGCCGTACTCCGTGCAAAGGAAGTTGTTTTAAAGACCGCTACAAAGGTACAGGAGAATGCAGAGGATATCTATGCAGAAGCAAAGCAGATCAACGAAGACCGTGCAGCAAAAGAAGAGGAAGTATTTGATGGTGAGGAAGTAACCGAAGAGACAACTGCCGAAGAGACAGAAATTACAGAAGAGACAGCAGAGGCATAAAAACGCATGAAAGAGATGTTACCTTATATGTAACATCTCTTTTATCGAAAGCAGGTTATAGATATGAAATTTCAAATCAGACATGAGATAAGGGGAAGAATGAGGATTCATGTGATCCAGAGTCGTATGTCATTTGCACAGGCAGATACATTACAGTATTATCTGGAACAGTGTGAATCTGTGATTTCCGCAAAAATTCAAAATCGTACCGAAGATGTGACCATTTGTTATGAAGGAAGCAGAGATGCAATCCTTGAAGTGTTAAAGGCATTTTCGTATGAAAAGACGGATGTTCCGGATACCTATATTAAAAATTCCGGAAGAGAAATGAATCAGCATTACTGGGATCAGCTGGTGGAGCAGACGTTCTGGCATTTCGGTAACAAACTGTTTCTGCCGTTTTCCGTTCGTGCAGTAATCACAACGGTGAAATCCGTGAAGTATATCTGGAAAGGGCTTCAGACTCTGTTTCAGGGTAAGATCGAGGTTCCGGTACTGGATGCAACTGCCATTGGTGTTTCCATTATCCGTGGTGATTTTGCGACCGCAGGATCTGTGATGTATCTGCTTGGTATCGGAGAGACGCTGGAAGAATGGACACATAAGAAATCCGTGGGAGATCTGGCACGCAGTATGTCACTCAACATCAGCAAGGTATGGATGATGTGTGATGGACAGGAAGTACTCGTTTCCGCAGACAACGTGCAGTCCGGAGATGAAGTGCGCATTCATATGGGAAATGTGATCCCGTTTGACGGAACGGTAACGGATGGAGAGGCAATGGTAAATCAGGCATCTTTAACCGGAGAATCGGTTCCGGTCCGCAAAGTACCTGATGGCGTGGTATATGCCGGAACTGTTGTCGAGGAAGGCGAGATTACGATCCGCGTCAGAGAAGCAAACGGATCAAGCAAGTATGAAAAGATCATGGCGATGATAGAGGAATCAGAGAAACTGAAATCCTCACTGGAAGGAAAAGCCGAACATTTAGCAGATAAACTGGTGCCATATACCTTCCTGGGAACAGGGCTTGTATGGCTGTTTACCAGAAATGTGACAAAGGCAATTTCTGTGTTAATGGTGGACTTCTCCTGTGCACTGAAACTTGCGATGCCATTGTCTGTGCTCTCTGCAATCCGGGAAGCAAGTACCTATAACATTACCGTAAAGGGAGGCAAGTATCTGGAAGCTATGGCGGAAGCGGATACCATCGTCTTTGATAAGACTGGTACACTGACCAAGGCACAGCCGACAGTGGCAAAGATTGTTTCCTTCAATGATCAGTCCGAGGATGAACTGCTTCGTATTGCTGCCTGTTTAGAGGAACATTTTCCACATTCCATGGCAAAGGCTGTTGTGGAAGCTGCCAGAAAAAGAGGGCTGGAGCATGAAGAGATGCACAGCAAGGTCAATTATATTGTTGCACATGGAATTTCCACCACGATCGAAGGAAAACGCGTGGTGATCGGAAGTCATCATTTTGTATTCGAAGATGAAAAATGCTCGGTCAGAGAACCGTGGATCCGACAGTTTGAAACACTTCCGGAAGAATGTTCTCTGCTCTATCTTGCCATTGAGCATGAGCTTGCTGCAGTTGTATGTATTGAAGATCCGCTGCGCAAAGAAGCGGCAGATGTAGTGCGTGCTTTGAAGGCAACAGGGCTTGAGAAAGTCGTGATGATGACAGGAGACAGTGAAAAAACAGCTGCTTCTGTGGCGAGAAGAGTTGGTGTGGATGCATATTATTCAGAAGTGCTGCCTGAGGATAAGGCAAAATTTGTGGAACAGGAGCGCGCATCCGGCCGTACGGTGATTATGATCGGCGACGGGATCAACGATTCTCCGGCATTGTCGGCAGCAAATGTGGGAATTGCAATTCGTGACGGTGCGCAGATCGCACAGGAAATTGCGGATATCACAATCTCGGCAGAAAACTTGTGGGAAATCGTAATGTTGAGAAGATTAAGCGAGGCGCTGATGCGGCGTATCCAGAAAAATTACAGAAGCATTGTCGGGATCAATGCTACTTTGATACTGCTTGGAGTCACAGGAATCCTGCAGCCTACGACGTCTGCACTGCTTCATAATATGTCTACGCTGACGATCAGCCTGACCAATATGAAAAACTTACTGGATGAAAACTAGTTATTGAGAAAAAATCGATAATAACCCTCTTGATTTTTTGAAATAGTTCCTATAGAATAAAACTAAAGTTAGTTACAACTAACAAACGGGAACACACAGGAAAATTCAGGAGGTGCGTATGAGTATTGTTATTATCGGAGGACATGACCGAATGGTCTGTCAGTATAAAAAAGTATGTCAGAAATATCAGTGTAAAGCAAAAGTGTTCACACAGATGTCAGGAAATCTGTCCAAAAAGATAGGAACTCCGGATCTGGTCGTTTTATTCACAAACACTGTTTCGCACAAAATGGTGCGGTGTGCAGTGGAAGAAGCAGGCCGCTGCAATGCAGAGATCATCCGCTGCCATACAAGCAGCAAAAACGCACTGGAAGATATCCTGGAAACTGCCTGTGCAGCAGTGTAAAAACGATCAGCTTCAAAAGAGCAAGATAGAAGAGAAATATAGAAAAATGTACAAAAAAGAGAGTATACGATACGAAATATGTATGGTATACTCTCTTTTGATATGAAAAAATGAGGGATGAGGGACATGAACATCAGAAAAAACTATAATCATACATTGAATGCCTGTTACCTTGGCTATATTACCCAGGCAATCGTGAACAATTTTGCACCGCTTCTGTTTCTGACATTTCAGAGTACATATGAGATTTCGCTGGATAAGATCGCACTTTTGGTATCCTTTAATTTTGGGGTGCAGTTGATCGTGGATCTGCTGGCCGCAAAATATGTGGACAAGATCGGATACCGCAACAGTGTGGTGGCAGCACATATTTTCGGAGCAGTTGGCCTGGTGGGACTGGCAGTGTTTCCGTCCGTTTTTCCGGATGCGTATGTAGGACTGCTTCTGGCAGTATTTTGTTATGCAATTGGAGGCGGATTGATCGAGGTGCTGATCAGTCCGATTGTAGAATCTTGTCCGACAGAGCGAAAGGCTGCTGCGATGAGTCTTCTGCATTCTTTTTACTGTTGGGGGCATGTAGGCGTGATTCTGATCTCGACTGCATTTTTTGCCATTGCGGGGATTGAGAACTGGAGGATACTGGCTGTGATCTGGGCAATCCTTCCAGCGTTGAATGCAGTATATTTTGGAATGGTACCGATTCAGGCAGAAGAGGAAGACGTTGAGGGAATTCCTGTGCGAGAATTATTTAAAATGAAAATTTTCTGGGTGTTGGTACTGCTGATGATCTGTGCAGGGGCATCTGAACAGGGAATGTCCCAGTGGGCGTCAGCATTTGCAGAATCAGGGCTGCATGTAGAAAAGGCAGTCGGGGACCTGGCGGGACCATGTCTTTTTGCACTGTTGATGGGAAGTTCAAGACTGCTCTATGCGAAGATGAGTGAGCGGATCTCATTGCCAAAAATGATGCTCTCAAGCGGGATTTTGTGCATTGTGAGTTATCTGCTTGCCGCATTGTCTCCAAATCCGGTGCTGGCGCTGCTGGGATGTGGGCTTTGTGGATTTTCTGTGGGCGTATTCTGGCCGGGAACCTTTAGTATGGCTGCAGCATCCTGTCCGAAAGGAGGGACTGCATTGTTTGCACTTCTGGCACTTGCGGGAGATCTTGGGTGTTCTTCCGGTCCGGGAGTGGTAGGCGTTGTATCAGGAGCATTTTCAGAGAATCTGAAGGCAGGACTTTTGGCAGCAATCGTATTTCCGGTTCTGCTGATCATTGGACTGCAATTGTTGAAAGAAGGAAGTCGAGAGAGAGGGGAAGTAAGATGAAAAAAGAGATGACAAATGATATGACTGTCGGAAGTCCGGCAAAGCTGATCATTCAGTTTATGATTCCGATGTGTCTGGGAAATGTGTTCCAGCAGTTTTACAATATTGCGGATTCCATCATTGCAGGGCAGTTTTTGGGTGTCAATGCTCTGGCAGCAATAGGAAGTACCGGTTCATTGATGTTTTTTGTGACAGGATGGCTGCAGGGACTGACCAGTGGTTTTGCAATTCTGGTATCGCAGTGGTTTGGAGCAAAAGATATGAAACGGATGCGCCATTATGTGGCAATGTCTGTCTATCTGACTTTTGCATTTGCACTGGTTATGACCATTGGATTTGAATTTGCCAATGAGCCGATCCTGCGTCTGATGAATTCCCCGGAAAATCTGATGAAAGATATCAAAGGATATATGGCGGTGATTTACGGCGGTCTGATCGTCACAGCGGCATACAATGCGCTTGCGGCAATTTTAAGAGCCCTGGGAGATTCCAAATCGCCATTGTATTTTCTGATCATTTCGGCGATCATTAACGTGATCCTGGATATTGTATTTATCGTGAATTTTGGAATGGGCGTGGAAGGCTGCGGATATGCGACCGTGATCGCACAGGCTGTTTCTGCATTGTTGTGTCTGATTTATATTGTAAAAAAATTTCCGATCCTGCGGCTTTCGGAAGAAGATTTTCGGATTTCCTTTCAGAGCATGGGACGGCTTCTGGCATTGGGAATTCCCATGGGACTGCAGTTTTCTATTACGGCGATCGGAACGATCATTGTGCAGGGAGCGGTCAATATTTACGGAGCGGTATATATGGCAGGATTTTCAGCTGCAGGAAAACTGCAGAATATTATTGTGACAGTATTTACTGCGTTTGGCGCCACAGTTGCCACATATGTGGGTCAGAACCGCGGAGCCGGGAAAATGGATCGTGTACATAAGGGAGTACGATACACGCAGATCATGGTATTTGTCTGGAGTGCGGTCACAATGGTTTTGGTGTACTTCTTTGGAGAAGAGATGACATTGTTGTTTGTGAGCAAAACGGAGACAGAGGTACTTCATGCAGCGGAAGTTTATTTCCGGACGGTGTTCTGGGCATACCCGTTTTTAGGAAGTATTTTTATCTATCGAAATGCGCTGCAGGGAATGGGCTACGGTCTTGTTCCGATGCTTGGTGGTGTGTTTGAACTGGCGGCAAGAGCGCTGATCGTACTTTTGGTGGCAGGAAAGACGAGCTTTTTCGGTGTTTGCCTTGCAGATCCAGCGGCATGGATCTCAGCATTGATTCCATTGATTCCGTATTACATTTATGTGATGAAAAAATATGAAAAGCAGAAACAGCTGGAGGGATAGTGCATAAGAGAAGAGACAACAGGTGGAGAACATTCATCTGTCGTCTCTTTTTTGTCAGTTGTGTTGTGAAATGTGCAAGTTGTGCAAAAAAACTCAAAAATAAAAAGAAATGTGGTAGAGTGTGGATATAGAAAGCCGGTCATAGGGGCAGGTGCGCATATAAGGAGGTGAGAAACGTGATGAACTGGTGGATGGAAAAATGGAATCATTTCGAAAAGAAGCATCCGAAGCTTTCCAAATGGATATATCAGATTGCATTTTTTTTTGTATTCAGCATGGGAGTGACCATAGTCCAGTATTTGTTTTTTACATTTATGCCGGGTATTCTTGGAGAAAAACTGGCCGGAACAGAATTTATGTGGCCACAGGTGCCGATGAAGATTGCAGGAGTGGAATTTACATGGAGCTTATTGGGGTATAATGTCTTGAGAGATGCATCTGGTGCGGTGCTGATCGGTGGAGGACTCGGATACTTTATCAGCTATGAAGTGGGCTCATTTGTTGCACAGTGTATCAATTTTCCGCTGCAGAGAAATGTTACATTTAAAAGCCACGGAAATCCTGTATATCAGGCAATGTGGTATTTTATAGCGTGGATTTTGATTTCGCTGATCTGCAACGGATTCAACAATCTGTGGATGCCGATCGCATCGGCTCTGGTTCCGCCGGCAATATATAATATTCTTGTGACATTTGTCACAGGAGGCGTGTCCATGGTTATATTCTTCTTTGTATTTAAGATTATCTTTCCAGAAGGAGAGACAAAAAAGAAGTAATATAAAATACAGAACGGAAAGAGGAGAAAAGGTTTATGAAAGAAAAGAAAGGCTGGAGTGTCGAACGGATTGCGAAAACCGCAGTTCTGACCGCAGGGATTTTGATCGTGATTGCAATTGTCGCATCTATGATCTTCAAAAATCCGATAGGAGCGAACGTAAGATTAATTACAAGATTAATTTTCGCAGGAACAGTAGTGACTGCTGTTTTTATTCTTGCAATGTGGATTTACAGGGCAAGAAAAAATAAAAGAATGTTGAAAATCTTTTCGGCATTGTTGTGTGTATTATTAGCAGTTGTGATAGTTATCAATTTGGCAGTTATGAATTTTTATGTGATGATCAACCAGTTTTTACATAGAAATACAGCAGATCCAGAAACGGTTGTCAATGAGACACAGGTGGCAAGAGAAGTGACAGAGCAGATTGAAGAAGAGGGGATTGTATTACTTAGAAATGAGAAAAACGCACTTCCTATGACAGAAACGAAGGCAAATGTATTCGGATTTGCATCTGATGCGATCATCTATGGAGGTTCCGGATCCGGAGCAGCGGATGAAAGCAAAAATGTCAATTTAAAGACTGCACTGGAAAATGTGGGAATCGAAGTAAATGAAGAACTGTCAGATTTCTACAAACAAAAAAATGATGAAGCAAAGGCAAAAAACGGAGTTACAATCGCATTGAGTGATTATAGTGTCAAAGAGCCTTCTGTAGACAACTATGAAAATGGACTTCTGGAACATGCAAAGGACTTTTCTGATACAGCGATTGTTGTGTTTGGCCGTGCTGGCGGTGAAGGTGCTGATATGCCGATGGATATGGCAGCATATGAAGGCGGTACAGAGGGCAGACATTACATGGAGCTGACAGAAAATGAAGAAGCAATGTTT
>ENA-OPMP01001256-OPMP01001256.1-human-gut-metagenome-genome-assembly--contig:-NODE-1256-length-11386-cov-4.839114_pt1 | contig 11386 bp, 5 predicted proteins | sample MGYA00241527_ERZ501751 | MGnify/ENA primary metagenome ERZ501751 (study PRJEB25962, sample SAMEA2042647) | human gut metagenome | biome: human gut; feature: human-associated habitat; material: faeces... | reverse complement strand
TTCCTGCTTCAGAAATTGGTTGTTTCTGAAAAATCGGTCAAAAGCTCTAATGCCGGGCCGAAAGAAAGTTATTATGTTGGTAAAAAACAGACAAAAGAAACAACGCTTGCAGGTGTTCTTGCAGATGAAAATGTGCTTCCGGGAACAATTACCACGGAAAAAACAACATATCAGGCAGGTGAAACCTTTAGTGCCAAGGGAATTGTATCAGAATCGGAAAGTTATTTTGCCGGTTTAGATGCAAAATCGGACAATGCAGCAAAGGTAAAAATTTCATGTGGAGACCGGATATTTGGTACCGTAACAATTGGTAAAGAGCAGGCACTGTATGAGGCGGCAGATATGGCAAAACTGGATGCCGGCAGCCAGACGTTTACAATGACCGTCGTATCCGGTAATGTCAGCGTGAGCGGAGTAACCGTCCGCACTCGTGATTATGCGAAAGTTCCGGGAAGTATTTCAGCTTCTGATTATGAAGGAGTTAAGGCAGCACATACTAATTTACAGGCAAAAAAGGACATGACATATTCTTATCTTGCGCAGGTTGAAAAAGATGATTTGTTTGTATTTTACCTGAAAGGAAAGTCCGATGGAAAAGCTTTTGTAACACTTAAATGGAATGACCAGACAATTGGAGAAGTTCAGTTATCCGATACCATGCAAGAGTATATGTTAGATGGTACAATGGATTTGACGCCGGGGCTTGGTACCATCACAATGGAAGTGACGGGAGCGGATGCGGTAATTGAATCGCTGTCTTCTAAAGTGTATGAAGATGAAGAAAGTCTGCCGGTTTCCATTACCGCAACGAGTGAAGAAACTTCAAATGCAGCAGAAAATGTATATGATAAGGATGAAAAAACAACATGGAAGCCACAATCAACGGATGCAAATCCTATGCTTACATTTGACTTTAAGGATTCTTATCAGTACGACCGATTTATGATTCAGACAAAGGATTCATCGCTTGGCAGTTATGAGGTTCAGGTAAAACAGTCAGATGATACATGGAAGACAATATATACCGGAAAAGCAGGCGATGACGGAAAGACCATTTTTGTTCAGGGTAAAGAAGCAATTGAAAGCGCCCAGGTACGGTTTGTTTTTGCAGATACGAACGTAGAAGTTTCAGAAATAACTTTGACGCCGTATGTCAACTGGGCAATGAAAGATGCAGTAAAACTTGCCGGACAGAAGAAAAGTGGTGGTGATTCTTTCACTGTTCCAAACTCTGTCGTGGATGGAGATCGAATTACGAAAGGTTTGGAAACTGGTGTTGGAGGAAGCAGTGATACAGACCGTCATGAAGTTACGATGACGTTTAGTGAGCCAAAAAGTATCAATGTGGTTCGTCTCTTTACTTTGCAGGAAAGCGAGTTTGCGAGTGCAGGAACCGGTGTGATACCGGATTTGACAATGACATCTGAAAAAGCGCAGTATTCATACCGTATTTCCTATTATGAGAACGGAAAATGGACCGAGATGGGAGCTACTGTGAGACCGGATGCAGGAACAAATCCGAAAGTAACAACGGAAGTTTCATTGAAACGAAAAGTAAAAGCATCCAAAATCAAAGTGGAGATTTATACAAGCCACTGGATTCGAATTAATGAATTAGAAGCTGTGGAAACACATCAGTTTTCTGCGGTAAAGTAAGAATGTAATCGGAACTTTTAAAATTGTATTTATAACGGTTTTATGTTACAATAGTGTTATATAATTTTGCATGAGGAGGGATGATATGCTTGAAAATAAATTAGGTCTTACAAGTTCTGCTGAACTTGCTCGTATGGAAGAGCAGTTAAGCAAGAAAAAAGCAGTCTTATTATTTGAAAAAGGCATTTTAGATTCCCTCCCGGCAGGTAAGTTTTTTACTTTGCAGGCAATCCACCGGTATTTGTTTGAAGATATTTATGATTTTGCCGGACAGCTCCGAACTGTCAATATAGCAAAAGGGAATTTTCGATTCGCTCCATTAATGTATTTACAAACAGCTCTCGAAAATATAGACCATATGCCACAAAGTAATTTCGATGAAATTATCGAAAAATATGTGGAAATGAATGTAGCGCATCCGTTTCGAGAGGGAAACGGAAGAAGTACCCGCATCTGGTTAGATGCAATGCTGAAAAAAGAAATTGAACAAGTTGTAGATTGGAGCCAGGTAGATAAAGAGGATTATCTTTTGGCTATGGAAAGGAGTCCGATTAAGGACATTGAAATCAAATTCCTTTTAAGAAATGCACTTACAGATAAGATTAATGACCGTACAGTGTACATGAAAGGTATTGATGCAAGCTATCACTATGAAGGCTACAATGTTTTTAAGACGGACGAGCTTAGTTAAAAAGAGAGGGGAGTTGCCATTGGCAGCTCCTCTTTTTACTTTCCGAGACGGGCGTTGAGGATATTCTAAACGTATTGTTCCCTGGGAACTCTACAGCTCTGAAATTCAGATTGAAGAATAGAAATTCTTATGCTAAAATAGTCAAAGGAAAGCACTCACGACAGGAGTGGTATGCCTCCAACCTCTACTCTGGCTTGCCAGAAGTACATAAGGGAAGGAGGTGGTGCGGATGACAGCTTACGAAACCGTTATGGTTGTCATTGGAATATTGGGTTTGCTCATATCCTTTGGTGGCTTCATCGTTGCATTTATCGCCTTTCTCGATAAGAGAAATAAAGATAAATAAAAATGCCTATCCTGTCTGCCAACAGGATAGGCGGTGTCCTTAAGGACATTCATTAACCTAAACTCGGAGCATCCACCTTTGGAGTGGGTGCTTTCTGTTTAATTAGATATTATCATCTTATGAAGTGATATTTCAGATTGGAAATAAAGATAATATGAATGCCAAAAATGAAGAAGGATTGTTGGCAAAAAGGATTTTAACGGAATTTATGGATGAGTTCCAAGCTAGAAATCCGAACTTGTATGTATTCTCGGCACATTTGCATATGGATGAAGAAACACCGCATCTGCACATTGATTTTGTAACATATATTACAGGAAGTAAGCGAGGACTTGATACAAGGGTACCATTAAAATCTGCACTAGCGGCAGAAGGCTTCACCGGTGGCACTAGAGGTGCTACCGAATTAAATTAATGATTGGATAGCCAGAAGCGGGAAATATCTTCGGTGGTTGCACAGCTTGGAGAAGAGGTTTCTGTAAAGAAACAGGAATTAAAGAATGCTACAACTGAAAAAGAACTGGCAGAAGAAGCTACACAGAAAGCAAACGAGGAGAGAATTACAGCACAACAGGAGAAGAAAGTATTGCTTGCAGGTAATAAGGATTTGAGAATGGAAAATTCAAGGCTTGAAAGCCACAAGAACAGACTTCGCATGGAAAATCATGATTTGAAGCAAAAGCAGTTACAGTTGCAGACAGATAATGAAGAACTGGAACAACGGCATGAAGATTTACAATATACGAATAGTAAATTGAAGTATGTGAATGTTCAGTTATCTGCTGACAATCACACTTTGGAGCAAAGGAATGATTCATTGAAATCTGATAATCAGGTATTAAGACAGAAATACAATGATTTGCAACAGAATAATGTTCAACTTGAAAAGCAACAGAATGAGCTTAAGAGCCATATAGAGCAGATGGTGCAGTCGGAGCAGTTATTACAGCGTGATGTAAGAAAGTATGATGAAGCATCGGAGCGGCAATTGCCGGAACCGGGAGCATTTGCAAGTGCTAAGTCATTTCGGGATAAGGTAGTCATGCCATTTGTGAATAAGCTTAAAACACTGATAAAGAATCTGACAATCCAGTGTGTAAGGCTAAAAGAGGAAGTAATACAGCTTCGAAAGGAAAAGAAGAGATTGTCAGATGATGTGGAGTTTTACAAGGGCAAGATTAAGGATATGAGTGATGGGACAGAGCTGTTGCAGGAAAAGGTTGATGATCTGGAGCGTGTGAAGAAATATGTTGGTGCAGAGCAGATTGATACGATTATTCGTAAGGTAAAGGAACAGGAGCGTACAGAAAAGCAGATAAGGCGGTATGACAGGCCTTATGGGACAAGATAATGGGAAGGATGGATTGATGATATGAAAGATAATCGAATGGATAATATCGTAGATTGTGCTTATAACATGGATAACGGATATGTTGAGGTGTGGTTTACAGATGGAAATATGTTGCGGATAAAGTGCGAAGAAGTGGAGGCTGCTCTGAGGACAACAGAGCAGTCACTGGCGAAGCTGCATAAGCTGTTGGGCAATAAGCCAATAGAGTATGTGGAAATGGTTTTGTCAGGGGAGCTGCAGGCATATTGTGATATTGAGGATGATATGGTTAAGGGAATGTTTGGGACGATTGTGCAGGGGTATCTGAAAAAGGGGTATAACCGGGCTACAGCGGAGATGATGGATAGGGAGTTTTTTAGGTATGAGAGTTAAAAACTAATGAATAAATCATTATTCGGGAGGTCAACATTTTGAGTAATTGTTGACGTGAAAAAAGAAAAATTATATGATATATTAATAGAAAAGGAAATTGGTTAAAAAAATTAGTATGTTTATATTCAATTGCATTCAATAATTAAATAGATAAAATGCTTGGATACAATAATTGGGGATGAGGTGAATATCGTGACAATAGATCAGATTATCAAGAATATTGCACAGTTGGAATATAGTTTGTTTGTAGTAAATAGTTATGCAGCTGGAATTCAACAATATGATGGAAGATATATTACAAAATATTTTCCTATGTCGCCATTTGTGATTGAACAAATGCTTAAAAGACAAGGGTCTATGGGATGTTATCAGCAGGGATATAAAACAAACAGAATTAAGTGGCTATGTTTCGACTTTGATTGTAAAGATAAAGTCGAGCCAAACATACTTTCTTTGTACGATCAGTGCATTGTTCCATTTATACAGATGCTAGATGAGTTTGAAATTAATTACATGCTTGAGTTTTCTGGAAGAAGAGGTATTCATGTTTGGATAACATTTGATAAACTGATAGCAAAGGAATTGGGCTATCGAATTGTGTGTAAGTTGGAGCAGTGTTGTCCGGCACTGTATGGAATTATGGAAAGTAAGGAGTGGGGACTTGATAGATTTCCAGCTACAGACAGTAGTCGCAATAATATAGTTGGGAAACAAGTGAAATTCCCTCTTTCATGCCACATGTCTGGGGATAGATCGTTTTTCTTTACTAGAGCTTTTCAGAAAAAAGATGATACTGAATCAGAAAAGTTCTTCCAAGAACAGCTGACGATACTTGAGGATTATAAGCCAAATGATGTAGAAAAAGTTACAAATAGATTGGGCATAGATATATCACAAAGCGATGAGGTAAAATTAAAATATAGAAAATATCGTTTAGTAGATAAAATAGAAATAACAGTGGATCAAGTGATAGATATTTTATCAGAGACGGAAGTATTCAAAAAAATTTTTTTGAGAATGAAACAAGGATTATCAATGCCACAAGATTGGACTGTGCTACTTGGAACATTGTATTTATGTGATTCGAATGCACAGCTTGTAAAAGATGTGTTTAGGAAATTCCCTAATTATGATGAACATAAGACATATAGTAATATTGAAAAAGTAGGTGGTAGATATTTCCCGGCTACGTTTGAATATCTTTATCACATTTATGGAATGCAGATAGAAAACAGCCTTGATGGACAGGAGACAAGTTTACATTATTTACTGCGTAAATGTGGTTTGGAACAAAATCTTTTGGTACAGTATGCGGAATTGAATGAAAAGAAGGCTGTTTCTGATATTGGGCTTACAGTAAAAAAGGAAAAGGCTTATTTAAAAGATAATGATGAGGTGCCGGATGTTTCTATATGGAATAGGTTATGTAATTTGAGGCAATATGATTTAAAATACTATGATGATATAATTGAAAAGATAGTAAGAGGAGAAAAAATTGAATATGTACCGACTGAATATAAAGTTTATGAGAGAGAAGAATCATCAGAGAAGGTAAGAAGATTGGTATCACTTTCTGCTAAAGATCGCGTTATTACAACCAATCTTGCATTGCGATTGTGTAGCAAAATGAAAATAAATTGGAAATCATTTAGTTATCATATATCTTACACTTCGCAAGAGAGAATTTTTTATTATTGGTATTCATCATGGGGAAAATTTATAGATCACATCAGAGTATTTACAGAAATCCCTTTTATGGATAATTATGAAGCATTTTATATAGACTTAAAAGGTTTTTATGATCATATTGATTTTGTATCAGTATTTAGGTCTTTTGAAAATTTACTGGATGAAGAAACAAAAAATATTTTTGTTTTTTTAACGGAATTTAATGATATATTGATGAAAAAGTTACAGAATGGACGACGGATTGGTGTTCCACAGGGACCAGCTTATGCAAGGATTATTGCTGAGATGTTTTTGAATCAATTATTAGAGTCTATGTGTCAGCAATTTAAAAACAGCGGATTTTATATGTATCGTTATGTTGATGATATTGTCTTTTTTTGTGAACCAGATTTTGATGGAAAGACAATGTATGATTATTTAATTGGCACACTTCCATCAGCGGGACTCCCCATAAATTATGATAAAACCAAATATTTTGGAAAAATTAGTTCCATAAATGACAAAGATAGAAGAGAACTTCTTCATCAAGATAGTTTTAACTATGAATTAAAGGAAAATGAATATACAGGAATTCTTGTTGAAGAAGAAAGACGAAAAAAATTAAAGAATTATTTAATGAAAAATCCATTTAATGTGGGCTCTTTGGGATATATATTTGGTACAAATACATTTTCAGAGGCACAAAGTTGGTGCTTAGATTACTATCGTGAAGATATTTTGAAAAGTTGCAATGGTAGAGGTAGTAATTTTAGAAAATTTTATGAATTTTTATTTAAAAATGAAAGATATATGAAGCTTATTTTGGATAATGAGGAGTTAGAACTTATATCACTTGATTCGTTAAATTTTAGCAATTTTGTACATTCGCTGTATTATGCTGTGCAAGATCATGTGATTACCCCCCCTCTTTTCGAAAGGATTAAGCATGAATATATAGAAAAATTGTTTGATACAAAAATGAAGAAGGATGACGAAATAATCATAGATGCTTTGAGATTAATTACTGCGGAGGTGTCAGATGAAAAAGCTTGAGATATATTTGCAGGCGTTGCAGGCAGGACAGCACGAAAAAAAAATAATGTTGAAAACAATCGAAGAATTAAAATCATGTACACCACAAGAATTATCGGAGAATAGATTACTGGTTGCAGCATTATACTGCCAATTACTTCAGTATTGTCAATCTATGTATGAAGGAAATGTTCCACAAGACATAGTAGAAGAATTATTAAAGACATTTGAGAGTATTGAACAGATTGGTGTAGAAGCAACTAAAAAGGAACGATATGATAGTAATTTGACCACAGTATGGTTTTTACATGAATTAAAAATACATGGTAAGACTGGGGATGTTTGGAGAATAGAGGATGAGTTGCTTCAAAATTCTATACAGATTCTTATACAGGAATTAGATAATATTTATTTTGTTTTTGACATTAAAGAAAACGAACAATATGTTTTTCCTATTCATAATATGATAGCAAAAGTTGTTGAAAGACCAGAATTTGTAGATATTAATAATCCCTTGGGAATATATCAGATACATATACTTCAACTTGCTGTTAGATTATTTATTAATAGTGAAGATAAACAGAAAATTCTTCAGACACTAATTGACCAGTGCAATTTAAGATTTATTAAGTATCTTAACACTTCTGGGTATATAATAGATACGTTGGATTTACTTAATTATCAGAAAAATGGAGTTATGATCTTTTATGATGCTATGACAAATAAAGTTCTTGTAAGGCATAAAAGCCGAGAATATTTTGAAGGAAAGCCTTTATGGGAAATCGATGGAGTAACAATTGAAGAGGAAAAAGATTATCATAGGAATAAAATAGGTTTTTTTGTGGAATATGATTTGGAGAAAAGCGATTCATTGGAAGATCATTCTGACATTCTAAAAACTGAAGAGGGAAGACAGGCTTTTTTGAGATTATTTTTTGATAAAAAGGCATATAATATTCTTTTTGAACATTCTATTATTAAGAAAGCGGATGGATCTTTATTACCAGTCAATCCATTCTGCTATAATGATAATAAAATAGTAAAAGGACGGTTAAAAAATAAGACGGGCATAATTTACGAAAAAGAACATTTAATAGATGCGTTACGTGAATACAGGAGTTCGGCACTTAAAGTTTGCAAAGAGTGTGTGATGAATAGAGTGGCATTTGGTTTAGCCATTATGCTTCTTCAAAATGAGAATGTAGGAGTGAATGGACTTGGGGTGGATGAATTAAATTCAAGTGAATGGTATCAAAGTCAAGTGTTGAAAAATTGGGTGGAGCATTGTTCTAATTCTGTAGAAGCTTTGACATTTATAGCAGGGCAATGGCAAAGAGAAAATGAATACTGTGCCATTGCATATAAGAAAAATAAAAATTCAAGGGAGAAAAACATTGAAGAGCATGAAATAGAACCATTGGATTTTTATCCTTTAAAGAGCGATAATAGTTGGATGTATCAGATTATAGGATGTAAAAATCCAACAGAATGGTATGTTTTGCATGGTAAAGTTCAAGAGGATAGTGAAGGAAATTTTATTTTGATTGTAGATTTGGTCAGTGATGTTGTAGGAAAAAAGTTTAGGCAAGATACAGAAATGCCCCAATTAGTGATAAACACAGCTGTTCTTGATGATCCAGAAAGATTGCTTGAAGATATTTGGGGAAATGGTGACGAGTATTATTTGTTATATAACAATAGGGAACAAAGTGGCATTGTTTGCAATCAGACTCTGTTAAAGATGTTGTCAGCACTTGAAAAGACTCAGAATAAGAATTATCTTACATTGGAAACAGTTTCTGAAATAAGTCGAACACAGTATGATGAAATTGCCGATATGATGTTACTTCAAAGAGAAGCTTTAGAGGAAGTGGGAAAAAGATACTTTTGTGATTTTGATTCGCAAGTATATTATCGATTAATACATAATTTGCTTTGGTCAGGAATTGATAAAGCAAAGATAGGGAATTATTTGAAAATATTTATGCATCATCAGAAGTTGGAATTTTCAAATATTAATCGTGATGAAAAATTTATACGAAAGGATATAAATACATTATATGTTCCTAAGGATGGGCGAGAAAGTGATAGTGTGCTTGCAAGTATATACGAAACATACTTGAAAGCAAAAAGTGTTAGAGAGTCAAATGATATGTATAATCATATGCTGGAGTTGAAAGAAGATGGGTTTTATTACAATGACAATCGGATTAATAACATTACATTTCTTTGTGATAATTTTGAATGTGGTTCAGCAACTATAAGAATGCTGAAGGCCTATCTGAATCTTGATATTACGGATGAAAGTGAAAAGAGAAAAGTAGAACAGTTAAGAGCAAGTAGACAAATATATTTTATCAAACAAAATGGTTTAGAGGTTGCACAGGAACAACATGTTGAGGTTCCATTGGAGTCTATTATTAAAAAGAATAATTGTACAATAGAGATACATGGATATTATGGAACTGAAGTAGGAAAAAAAGCAATTGAAGATTTTCTTAATAAACAACATATCAATTTAGGTGGGGTTTCCTATGAACGGCAAATAGTAAAACAAGCAACTCAGATTATGGAGGAGGTAAAGGAAATATGGCCACGTTTTACTCCTAAAGAAAATGTATATACTGTAGTACGTGAATTCAATATGCCTAAAATGAATGTATTTCCAGTAATAATGTTAAATAATCCCAAGAGGGCGATTTGTATGTTTGTAAAAAAAGATGAGATTAAGAAAAATCAAAAGTGATTTTGATTTTTGCTGGCTCCATTTTGGCTCTAAAAATTTTGGACGAGGTATACAAAAATGCAAAATGCGATGAATATGAAGAATAAAACACACAAATGTGTACCAAGAAACAGCAAGATAAATCTCTCCACCCAAGAGTTTGAATAATGTACATGAGCCAAGAAATGCCGGATCTCCGGATTTCTTGGCTTGTTTTTGAAGGAAATAGTATATTTGGAAATATAAGTTAAAGAGTATGAAGGAATGAGCCTGTTGGAATTGGAGAAATATTTAAAAAAATTATAAGGAAGAAAATATGGATGAGATAGAAACTACAAATTATAAATTTAATTCCGAAGAAATTGAAGATATTTGGTATATATTCTTTTGTTTAACGGATTCAACATTTTCGTCTGTAGAAGTATCTTATGGGAAAAAAGGACTATATATGCTATCTGGAGAAACAATGATGTCAATATGTAGAACTCTTGAGACTATTGATTTTTGTTGCAATAGAGAGGCATATTCGGATGCGTATACTTTAATACGGAAGTATAGAGATGATTTAATGCAGTATTTATTTGTATTGAATGTTATACAGAATGAGCATGGCTTAACGGATGAAGAGGCAGAAAAATTCACCATAGATCCAGAATCCATGATGAAAATGATAGAGTTGGATGTGTCTATATTGATTTCAAGCGAAAGAAAAACAGATGCAGAACTAGCCATGGAAAAATGGATTTATAACGTGTTGGAGAGCTCAGAAAACAATGAGGATAGAAAACAATTTTTTGACACATCAAAATACAAATCGTATTTGGTAAGTAATAATGAAAAGGTTAAATATATTTTTGAAAATTTTCTTGCAAATAAGTGGTTGAGAGAGGATAGAAAGTTAAATAATTATGTCCATGCGAATGGCATTAGATTTGTAATGGATAATTATATATATCAAGATAAAAAGAAAAATAAAGAGAAAGAGCTTATAGAGACACTTCAAAATATTACAGATATATTTTTGAGTTTGTTGTCAGTTATAGATAGTATTAAATTTCATTCATCAGATTATCTTGATGCTTTGGAAATGGGTATAAATCCACAGGAAGGAAGTCAATATTGGGTATGTCCAATAATTGTTGAATATATGAATGATAGGTTTGATAAGGAACTATTACAGTATATTCAGAATAATGAAGGAAATGGTATGCAATTTATGGCAGAATATTATGCCGGTTGTTGAGTGAATTCCTGCGGGATATCCGGACCATGTTATGCTTTGTGTTGAAATGGAAATACAAAAAGAGAAAAGATAATTGATTTTACCAGGTACATAGATAATAATCGCAGTACTAACCATTAGCGCAAAAGAGTTGTTAAAGCAATTGTTTGGGCATAAGAAGTTAGTTTACAATGACGAAAAGCAAGATGTATAAAACAATTCGTCGCTAAAAAAGTGACGAAAAAAGCGATGGAAAAGGAGAACATTCATGAGCATAACATTTGAAATAGTCAAATTTAAAAAGCCAACAAAAGATGATTTGT